>Ga0209828_1003278_pt1 | contig 12508 bp, 13 predicted proteins | sample MaitaG_FD_187429 | JGI IMG/M metagenome (GOLD analysis project Ga0209828, IMG submission 187429) | Marine algal microbial communities from Maine, USA - Maine_Asex2 metaG (SPAdes) (version 2) | ecosystem: Host-associated > Algae > Red algae > Unclassified | place: Maine, USA | collected 2015-01-05
GCCATTTGTTGATTATACAGGCAGCAACACAGATTTGGGTCTCAGGGAACACAAATCAAATAACTTGTAATGCTAGTCTGTGGGTATGAAAATTGATTTTTGGTTTGATCCGATATGTCCATGGTGCTGGCTAACATCTCGCTGGCTTCTCAACGAAGTAGCCCCCGAGCGTGATTTAGAAATAAACTGGCGCACAATCAGTTTAAAGTTTAAAAATAACCCTGATGAATCAAGCCCATTTTTCGAACCTGTAGGTCACACACTTGGGCTGCTTAGAGTCTTTACAACAATTAAACAAGAACTTGGAAACGAAGCCGGCCAAAACTTTTACACCGAAGCTGGCATGGCGATACACAACAACGACAACAAACAAGTAACGGCTGAAGAGCTACTTACAGCGGCAGACATCGACCAAAAATTTGCTGCCTCTTACAACGACGAAACATTAGACGCAGTGATACAAGCAGATATGGACCAAGGCTTAGCCCTAGTAGGCGAAGATGTTGGAACCCCAATAATTGGCTTTGAAACCGCCAGTGGACCTAAAGCTATATTTGGACCAGTTATTTCAAGCGTTCCCGAGAACCTAGAAGATTCACTAAAGCTTTGGGATTCAATAATCACAATAGCTTCAATGGACAACTTCTGGGAACTTAAGCGGACCAGAACAGAACAACCAAACTTCAACTTCTAAAATGTTCAAGAACACGCCCGGTCTAATTGAACCAGTCAAAACTTACGTGAAAAAACTAACTAATCTTCTCCATAAAGAATCAACCGAAAAAGAACTTTTTAACACGCTAGATGACCATATAAAATCAAACGGAATTATTTTGGATTCCAATGAACTATTAAAAGACCTTAAATTAGATCGCAGATGACAACAAGTGTTGGATCCCAACTTCTGAAACAAAAAAAGGGTCTGTGCCAGCAAACAGCTCGCACAGACCCACAATACTAAGTAAAAAGTATTATTCTTTTTCTGCTATCTGTACAGATTCAATCACAACAGCATCATTTGGTTTATCTCGACCATCGGTAGCCACCATCTCAATTTTTTCGACAACTTCCATACCAGAAACAACTTGCCCAAACAAAGAATAACTCGGTGGAAGCCCAACGCCAGAAGCGCCACTAACAATAAAGAACTGGCTACCGTTAGTATTCGGCCCAGCATTAGCCATAGCCAAAGAACCCATCTTGTAACTACCTGCGCTTGGAAGCTCATCTTCAAACTTGTAACCAGGTCCACCGGTGCCAGAACCCTGGGGGCAACCACCCTGAATCATGAAACCTTGGATAACGCGGTGAAAAGTTAGGCTGTCATAGTAGTGGTAACGGGCCAAGCAAACAAAGTTGTTAACAGTCTTTGGAGCATTGACAGCATCCAAAGCGACAACAACAGGACCAAAATTAGTGTTCAACGTAGCTTCATAACGCTTTGTTGTATCAATAGACATATCAAAAGGACCATCAAAACTTGTTTGACGCTCACTAGATCCATCTACAGCAGGTGATTCAGGCATAAGAACTCCATTATATAAAGACAGCCACTTTTAGCTGCCGCCCGATAATAATGCCCTAGATTGGCGCAAATAACAAAAACAATGCAAAAAAAGATTAAACGGAGTACAGATTCTAAAAATTCTAAAGATCTCTAAGTAGAAAATTTCCTTTCGAAACTCAAATTGATTTAATATATTCTTGTAATTTCTCAGCGAACGCTCGTAGAGTCAAAACTGTTGTGTCGCTCTCCACTCTGTATTCATCATTACCAGAATAAACAATAAAGTTTCTATGACTTTGAATATCTTTAGTAGCTTGCCGAAACCTTTTACTTAACTTTGGAGCTGAAGACCTTTTTACCTCGATAGCCCAAATCTCTGAGTTCGGCATTTCAAGAACAAGATCCATCTCGGTGCCTGAAGCAGTTGAATAAAAATATGCATTAGCTTTATTAGTAGTGACCCGAAGGATATTCTCTATTATAAACCCTTCCCAACTCATGCCTACAATCGGATGCCCTAAAAGCTGTTCTTTATCACTAATTGATAGCAAGTTATGAACCAGCCCGCTGTCCCGGACATAAATTTTTGGGGATTTCACTAGCCTTTTATTTATATTCAGCTGATATGAAGGCAACCGTCTTACTAGTAATAGATCAACCATAAGATCCAAATATTTGTTAACTGTTTTCCCATCAACACCAAGCGAGGAAGCAATGTTTGAAACGTTTAGCTTTGAACCTTGAAGATTTGCCAACATGGTCCAAAACCTTCTTAACGTCTCAGCGGGAATCCTCGGCCCCAGTTGAGGAATATCTCGTTCTAGATACGTTCGAATAAAGTTCTCGCGCCAAACCATACTTTGTTCGGACAAAAGGTAACTAACTGGAAACCCACCTTTTACCCACAAAGAATCTACAGAACTTTTTGTATTATCAATTTCTAAAATGTCTAACGGATCAAGTTCCAAATAGGCGATTCTTCCGGCTAAAGATTCACTTGATTGTTTAAGTAGGTCTATCGAAGCTGAACCCAATATCAGAAAGTGCCCTGAAGGTCGCCCTTGTCTAATATTATTATCAACTATTCCTCTGAGCTCTCGAAATAGCTCTGGTATACGTTGAATTTCATCGAGGATAACAAGTTTGTCTTTTTGATCTTCAAAATATAGAGACGGATCAGTAAGTTTAGCTAGATCTTGGTTGGACTCTAAATCGAGGTAAACAGAATCTCTATCTTTAGCGATTTCAAGAGCCAAAGTTGTTTTACCAACCTGTCTAGGACCCAATAAAGCAACTACTGGAAAGTTTTCCAAAAGCAAATTGAGCTCATTTGTTTGTCTACGAAGTATCATTACCTTGCATATTAGGATCTACAGTCCGGATATGCAAGGATAAATCTCATAAACCCCGCTCAAATAGTTATTTAGACCTGATAACATCTTATTTTTGATCATCCAGTTGTATAAATTAAAGTATTTCAAGAAACGTGCCGATACTTTAATTACAAGAGTCCGTTACGGACGCTGTACTAACACTGAATATATAGTCAGACGCAAGGTAAATAGATTTGGCTTAGGCTAATTCTTAGTATCGAGCAGAAGAAGTTTATTTATATTCGAATTAGTGCAGCTCCCGAAGCGGACTCTTCACGCGTTTATAGGTTGATAATCACAATGTAATCCAGCGATACTAGAACCGTTATTGAGGATTGTAGATCCTGATCGAGTGTGAGCGTGCTCACACGCTGCAGGGGCAGATCATCTCAGTAATTATTACCACTTACAAAATACTAGGTGAAAAAACCCGCCCAGCTGCTGAAACAATGACCTACAGGTAAACATGGCGGCTAGCTTGATAGAAACAATTGTTTCATATCAAGCTGTGTGGGATTAGACGCCTTATAAACAAATATAAGGAAATATAAATGAATATAAGAAAAAAAATTGCAATGGCAATGATTGCAATAATGTCAATTGTAGGGTTCAACTTTGTGACTGCTTCACCAGCATCAGCTGCCATAAATGTAGACGGTTATACTTGTCCTACAAGATACAGCTACTATTCTGGATCATATGTAGCAAATGGGACTCAGTGTATCAAAACAATCGGATGTCATAATGAATCTCGCAGTGGTCGACGCTACCAAGTTTGTACAAAGGATAGAGCTCCGTACAATGCTTATACTGGAAGAATAAGCACAATTTATGCTGGGAGCTTCCGAACTACAACAGATATCGGCAGAGACTACTTGTACTATGTTGGTAACATTTGGGGCTGGTAAACAGCTAGCCTTTAATGAGTGTTGGCCTTATATGGCCAACACTCATTTTTTTTGCTTATAAATATTCAATTCAAGAATTCCGGCAGACCTTGTCTGTAAGCAACTGCTAATCTAGAAGTTGCCCGAGTCGCTGCAATATACAAAGCATTTAATCCAAAGTTTAAATCTAAAAAGCTATCAACTGAATTTATAAAGACTGAATCAAATTCTAAACCCTTTGCGGTCTTAAAATCTAAAAACAAAAGATTCTCGGGCTCAAGGTTCTTATCAAATCCAATAGTATCTACTGCTTCTCTCAAACTCTGAGCAGCATTTGAATCGACACAAATTACGGCCATCCGTTTACCAGACTTCAAAGCTTGGTACTGTTCCAAAACTGCTTCAGCCGTCTTAGCCTGATCCAGACACTGAACATACTCAACCGGCTGACCCGAAGCTCGAATAGGTTCAGATAGCTTTAAATCCAAATCCATCTCCAACAAAATTTTGCTTGCAACACTATTAACCTCAGCTGAACAACGGTAGTTGGTTCTAAGCTCTTGATAGTTGTAGTCTTTCACCTGACCAGCAAAAAGATCTTCCCAATTTGATGCGCTACCATGAGAACGCTGAGCCAAATCGCCAACAATAGTCACCGACCCCAGAGTTGACCTACGCTGAATCATACGCCACTGCATCGGCGATAAATCTTGAGCTTCATCAACAATAACATGACCAAATCGCCAAGATTTAACACCCTCAACAAGCTCCGCAACAGTAACCGACTCATCACCAAGGCCATCAAGATAATCAGCAGCTAACTCTTTTTCTCTAACAAGCTCATCATCGTATAGATCATAAAAATCTGTGATCTCTTTTTTGCCCCAACCAACTAGGCGATCATCAGCCATCAGCATCACCTGTCTTGTTTTCAGAATCATCAGAACTATCAGAACTATTTTTTAATTGACTAACATTTTTGTCTTTAGTTTGTTCAGCCTGGTCATACATGATGGGAAATAAATCTAAATTCTCGTCAGGTTCACGCCAAAAATCTGAAGCAGGAATTGGATCTTTCGGATCTTGAGAATCATCAAAAGAATCTAAAGAAACCGTAGTATCTTCAAAACCAGCTTCTTTAGCATCATGAACTAAAGCTTCTTCGAACTCGTCAGTAATATCGCGTTCAGATTCTCGAATCGCCTCAATATCTCCAACCAAACCATCAATCAGATATGCCAGTTCATCTAATAAAGCTACGTCACTTGAGGACCAAACAATATTCGAAGTATCACCCTTTGAACGCTTGCGAAATAACAGTTCTGAGTTTTGATCTGTTAATCCAGACTCTGCAAACAGGTTTTCCAAAATAGCTTTTGAACTAAACAAATCGTTTAACGCACTTTCAGCATTTAGCTGAGGCCAACATCTTGAACAAAAATTATTCACTTCAGGAGCTTGTTTAAAAGTGGATCTAAGCTCAGAAATATTATCAAACGAAGGATTATAAACTTTTTTAATCAACAAGTTAACTAAAGATTTTTTTAATGCTGCAGAACCTTCATTGTGAAACTGATAACTTTTCGAAGCTTCAAAAATCTCATCCAACTCAGCTTTTAGAATAACAACTTTTGTAGATCCATACCAAACCTGTAAATCTTCAACCGGTTTACGCTGTAAAAGTTTTATATAACGTTCCAATAGCTCAGCCATCTCTATACGGCCTTTGAGTTCAGCGAGTTCGTTTGATTCAGCCAAACCTAATTTGATACCTGGATAAAGCTTCTCAGTAGTGACAGACACCACACCCGATTCACCTAGCGAAGGCAACACTTGAGAAATGTAATTCAGAAATTCTGTTGAAGGCCCAACAACCAAAATGCCGGTATCTTCCAGGTCAACCCGGTGATGATATAAAAGGTAAGCAGCACGGTGCAGAGCGACAACGGTTTTGCCTGTCCCCGGGCCGCCTTGCACAACCAATGGAACTTCAGAATCTGCACGCACTATTCGATCTTGCTCAGCTTGGATAGTCGCAACTACAGAACGCATTTGTGTATCGGTAGATGCCTGAACCGAGGCTAACACCGCAGCTTCACCACGCAAATTCTTGTTGCCAGGTTGAAGCTGATCTACATCAAAAACCTCATCCGAGAAATCAGCCAAGTTTTCAGAACCCATTGAATCAGACTTGTCGTAAATAAAATGTCTACGACGCACCATTCCAAGCGGTTCCCCAAACGTAGCCCTGTAAAACGGTTCAGCCGCCCTAGCACGCCAGTCAACCAGTAATGCCTCTTCATCATCAATTACACTGTGACGACCAACGTAAAACTTTTCGCCATCTTTTGCTGTGGTGTAGCCAAAGGCAAGAGCAGAACCCAAGCTCTCTAGATGACGCAAACGTTTAACCGCATAGATCGCACGGTTAGAAGCTTGCCTTACTAAAGCAGCTTGAGCAGCAGCATCAACCTCAGCATCTTCGTCTACCAGGTCTTTAATACCTTCAGCGGTTGTTTCAGCGGCTTCAGAAGCCAACATCTCAGCCTGAGACCTGACCTTATCGATATGAGCCTGATGAACACGCAAAATGTTGGCAATAGCTTTTACTTCAGCGTCAAATTCTTGTTGTTGTTCTGAGACAAGCAATTTGAACACCTAACTGAAATCGACTACTTAGTTAAAAAACGATACTAGCAGCCCAACTAAGCCAACATCCTAAGAATGGGCAGATCCCGAATCAAGCTATCTTAGCTTTCTTTCTGCTACAGAGATTAGTGATGTAGCTCTTCTGATACAGGCCTTTGCGTCCGCTATACTAATATCTTCACTCTCATAACCTGCCTTAGTTTTCAAATCTAAGGCTCGTTTCAATAGAGTTGCTGACTTTGCATCAACTTTTCTAAGCAGGGTTACTGCGGACTTATGATTTCCATCATTAGATCTTTCGCCAAGCGAAAAACATGTCAAGGCATCTGCCGCAGCAATTGCAGAATGAATAGCGTTCGTAGCCACAACGTCAGATGACTCAACAAACTCCGCTGCTTCTAAGAATTGTCGGGCATCCAACAAACGCTTCTTAGCTTCAGATAAACCACAATTTCTTTTAGAACTAGCACCTTTAGCCACACATGCACCCTTTATTTGAAGTCCGCTAAATCACCAATATTGCAGAGTAAAATTCCGTCGACGCGAATTTCATTTACCAATGGATTATCTGACTGAACAAAGGTGTTAAAAGCATCCAAAGAATATTCTGTTATCTGCAAATCATTACCCGTCCAGTTCTTCACCTTTTCATACAAACCAGATAGCCCATTATGAAAAGTAGAGGAATCTAAATCTTCCCCAACAATTAAAACATCAACATCAGAATCTACATTTGAATCTCCACGAGCTACGGATCCAAAGAGCCATGCAGCCAAAACTCCATCTATTCCCTTGACTTGATTAGATAACAGGGTAAAAAAATTATCACGAACGCCAATGATCCCTTCTAGGCCCTTAGATAGAAGGTTCGTTCGGTTAAGAGAAACCAAAGAAGAACGCCCTACTCTTTCTTCACGAATTATACCAACCAAAATTAGTTCCTCTATTACCGAACTAGCGTTGCCAGCAGCTACACCAGACATATCAGCTAGATGTCTACGAGTTACTGGTTTTTCAAGCCGGAATAAAACTTGCAAGAGTTCACCTCTTACCCCAGAGATCAGATCGGTCAACGGCGAACTTAGATTCATATTTAAACCATAACAGATATGATCTAAAAACAGATCATATGATCCAAAAACAGATCATAGAGGTTCCCTGTCTATTCAACTTTTTCTAGGATTGAGATGTGTGGCAAATTGCGGTACATCTGGGCGTAGTCAAGCCCGTACCCAACCACAAACTCATCAGGAATTTTAAAGCCGTAATAATCTAGAGGTGGTTCATTTGTCGGATCTAAATTACGCAGAAGCAGAGAACAAGTTTTTATAGAAGCAGGTTTCTGAACGGCAATGTAATCGACTAGGTAATTTAGGGTTAAACCAGAATCAATAATGTCTTCCACAATCAGAACGCTGCGACCCGAAACATCAGTATCAAGATCTCTTGTTATTTTAACAATACCGCTACTTTTAGTTGACTGCCCATATGAAGACACTCCAAGAAAATCTAGCTCCATTTGGCAATCAATATTGCGTATAAGATCAGCAGCAAATATAACGCTACCTTTAAGAACTGTTATAACCAGTGGACATTCATCAGCATAATCAGCAGTTATTTTTTCGCCAAGTTCAACTACTCTTTGTTGAATCTCTTCAGCCGACAATAAAACTTCGCCTAATTTATAGGTCTCATCTAATGATGTCACTATTTAAATGTAACATCAAATTACATTACTTCCATACGCGTCTCGATTCTCAACCAGTTTTTTGATTGTTACGAAACATGAACAATCAAGCTAGCAAGTAAGCTATTATGCTAAGTTTCTTTCAACAATCAATAGCCAAATTGGCTAGCTTTTCTGAGAGGTAAGCAAACTATGAGCAATATATCAAAAAAGATGCTCGCACTTATTACACTTTTTGCACTTATTGCATCCGCATGTAGTTCAACAGATAGTGAGAGCGACAGCGATACAAAAGATACAGATGATAAGACCGAAGCTGCAGCAAGCAGCGGCGGAACAATGGAATCCATAACAGAAGCAGGAAAAGTTAAATGCGGAACCCGCGACGCTCTACCTGGATTTGCGAAACTAGAAGACGACGGATCAAGAAGCGGCTTTGATGTTGACTTCTGCCGTGCAATCGCAGCAGCAGTCCTTGGTGACGCTGAAAAAGTTGAATTCGTAGATCTAGAAACAGCAGATCGATTCACTGCCCTACAGTCTAAACAAGTTGATGTACTTGTTAGAAATACAACTGCAACTGCTACTAGAGACGGTAACGAGCAAGCTAACTTCCAAACAGTTAACTTCTATGACGGTCAAGGTATGGCAGTTCCAGGAAACTCAAGCGCAACTAACCTAACCCAACTATCAGACGATGCAACTATCTGTGTTGCTTCTGGTACAACAACTGAAGCAAACGTAGCTGCAAAATCAGACGAACTTGGTAAAAACTGGACAGTAAAAACATTTGATGATGCTGAATTAGTTGTTCAAGACTTCGAAGCAGGAAACTGCGACGGTTGGTCTTCAGATAAGTCACAGCTAACTTCATTAGGTTCTGTACTTGACCCAATCCCGGTAATCTTTGAAGATACATTCTCAAGAGAACCATTGGCACCAGCTGTACTTGATGGTGACTCTGAATGGGCTCAAATGGTTAACTGGGCAGTTAATATCACTATCTATGCTGAAGAACTTGGACTTTCTCAAGACAACATCGACAGCTTCAAAGATTCTGAGGATAAAAGCATTCAAGTATTCTTCGGTAACACAACTGATGATGATGGTAATGTAATTGCCTTTGATTCAGGTCTTGGTTTGCCTGCAGACTTTGGTTACCAAGTAATCAAACAAGTTGGTAACTACGGTGACATCTACTCTAGAAACTTAGAAAGCCTAGGACTAGTTCGTAAAGGTAGCTTAAACGATTTAGCTATTAACGGTAATGGTGGCGTTCACTACGGAATTCCTCTAAAGTAATTCTAATTATTTGCATGCTTGGTGGCTATATGTCACCAAGCTTTGCACAGTGTTAACGAGCCAAGTTTGTTAACACTGTGGAGAACTAGATGCAAATAGATAATTCCAATTTAAGACCTACCGAACGAATCCCTTTGTGGAGAAATGTTCAAGTACGTTCATGGATTCTTCAAATTTTCCTGATTCTTATTGTGTTTTCTATAGGTTATTATTTTTACAGCAACTTCATTAATAGAACTGCTTCATCCCCTGTAAATCTTGGCTTCGATTTCTTAGACGACCGGGCCGGGTTTGATATAACAGGCAGCAACTTTGACAACAACAGCACCCTGAAGAACGCATATATCACGGGCCTACTAAACACAATCAGGTTAGTGATCCCTGGTTTAATCTTGACGACAATTGTTGGGACGCTAGTTGGGATTGCAAGACTCTCTAAAAACTACATAATCAAAACAGTTGCCTCAGGTTATGTAGAAGCTGTTAGAAATATTCCACTGCTTGTATTTGTTGTTATTGTGTATTCAGCATTCGTGAAAGAAACTTTCCCTAGATTCAATTCAGCTGAAGATGAAAAGGTTTTAACTGCTTGGCAACTCTTTGGCGACAACGTAATAATTTCTAGAAGAGGCCTTGATGTGCCATGGTTTGTTGGCAGCAGACTTACTCTCTTTTTAATCTTCCTGACTGCAGCTGGACTCTGGTGGTCTATATCGAAATGGAGAGCTAAGGTTCAAGAAAAAACTGGGGCTGCTTCACGATCTGGTTTATGGGGTGGTGCAGCATTTGTAGCAGTGATTGTAATCGGCTGGGTCATATTTGGATACGGGATTACAACCCCAGAAGTTATTCCAGACAAAACATCTGGAGCCGTAGTGAAAGCAACTGGTGGCATAAATATGCCTGATGGCTACTTTGCGATGCTGATGGCTTTAGTAATCTACACCTCTAGCCATATTGCAGAAATTATTAGAGGTTCAATTCAGGCTGTTAATAAGGGCCAAGGCGAAGCAGCATCTGCACTTGCTCTTTCAGGATTCCAAAGAATGTGGCACGTAGTTTTACCTCAGGCACTTCGAACAGCTATACCGCCATTAGGCAACCAGTACTTAAACCTGATGAAAAACTCATCGCTTGCAGGTGTAGTCGCTTACTTCGATTTAACTGCAGTAGCAAGGACAGCTACTGGCGGAACTGCACCAGCCATCCCTGCTTACCTAGTTATTCTTGTAATCTATCTAATATTCTCGCTTGTAATCTCCTCAGGGGTAAATATTTTTAATAGAAGAACGGCATTGGTGACACGATGAGTTGGATGAAAGAGAACTTATTCAAATCAAGAAAAGACTCAATAATCACTGTCGTTTCTGTTCTGTTGCTTGGTTTATTAATTTGGCGAGTTGCGCCATTCTTTTTATTCGAATCAGACTGGGAAATCAATAGAGTAAACCTTCGACTATTAATGATTGGCCGATACCCAGTAGAGCACGAGATTCGTCTTGTCATCTTCTTAATATCGGTATCATCAATGATTGGAATAATCGCTGGTTTGATCGAAGGAAAATCCATAAAACAAAAAAGGTTTACACCACTGAGTTTACCCAGCCAGCTTCTAGACTATTTAAAACGTTTCGGACTTGTTGCTGCTGTTATAGGCCTATTACTAGTTTGGGCTGGAACCCTAATGCCAGTTGTATTTGTAATTGGAATTATTATTACACTGGCAGTAGCCAAATTCGTAGGCCGTTATCTATATAAACTTATTCCAGAAGAAAGACTATCGTACCTCTATCTTCTGTCTTTCTTAATCCCAGTTATAGCCCTTTACTTTGTATTTACACCTCTTGAAAAGGTTGATGATTTAGGAGGTTTCTTCTTAAACTCCTTAGTTGCTATAGGAGCAATATTGGTGTGTATCCCAATTGGTATTGCCATGGCACTCGGTAGACGCTCAAAGATGAGAGTTATCAGCTTACTGTCAACAACTTATGTAGAAATAATTCGAGGTATCCCGCTCTATGTATTCTTGTTACTTGGCGGAACTCTGGTTCCATTCTTTTTACCAGGAACATTCGCACCACCAAAGGTATTAACTGCAGCAATAATATTTACAATATTTACCGCAGCATATATGGCAGAAATTGTGAGAGGTGGTTTGCAATCTCTACCTAGTGGACAACAAGAAGCTGCCCAGGCACTGGGGCTTACCCCCATCAAGCAAACCAGATTGATTATTCTTCCTCAAGCGTTACGTAACGTAATACCTGCACAAGTTGGCCAGCTGATTTCATTATTTAAAGACACAACACTTGCAGGTATCGCTCTAGGGCTATTAGATGTTCTAGTAATTGCTCGTGCAGTAACCAAACAAGATGCATTTAGAGCAGAGTCAAGGCTGTTCGAAACACTTCTGTTTGCTGCTTTGTTATTTTGGGTAGTTGCTTACACAATTTCTAAAGAAAGCCAACGGTTCGAAAAGAAGTTAGGAATTGGATTATGAGTGAAACAAAAGATAGTTTAATCGCTGAGGCAACCCAAGTAAAAGGTACCGGCGAGGTGATGATTACTATTGCTGAAATGGACAAATACTTCGGAAGTTTCCACGCTCTAAAAAATATCAATATGAAGGTCGGCAAACAAGAAGTAGTTGTAGTGATTGGCCCTTCCGGGTCAGGGAAGTCAACGCTAATCCGCTGCATCAATAGATTAGAAGAACACAACTCAGGGCAAATTATTGTAGATGGTGTCGAGTTATCTAAAGATGTAAAAAATATTCAAGAGATTCGCAAAGAAACAGGAATGGTGTTCCAAGGGTTTAACTTATTCCCCCATCTCAGCATCATCGATAACATCACCTTAGCGCCAAGACAAGTTCGCAAAATCCCAAAAGCTGAAGCTGAAAAAACTGCTATGGAGTTACTAGAGCGTGTAAAAATTCCTGAACAAGCTAACAAATTTCCTGGACAACTTTCGGGAGGCCAGCAACAACGTGTTGCAATAGCCAGAGCATTAGCCATGAACCCAAAAATCATGTTGTTTGACGAACCTACATCTGCTTTAGATCCAGAAATGATCGGTGAAGTACTCGACACGATGAAAGACC
>Ga0209828_1003280_pt1 | contig 12504 bp, 9 predicted proteins | sample MaitaG_FD_187429 | JGI IMG/M metagenome (GOLD analysis project Ga0209828, IMG submission 187429) | Marine algal microbial communities from Maine, USA - Maine_Asex2 metaG (SPAdes) (version 2) | ecosystem: Host-associated > Algae > Red algae > Unclassified | place: Maine, USA | collected 2015-01-05
TCATTCACCACACCATTCAGCACACAAAGGTTGTTGCGCACCGGCGCGCGATAGTTCGCCTGACCAAGCGGCGCTGCCGCCGTTTGAACGAGTGCGCGGTGGCGCGACCGAGGGCATGGTACGGCTCGCTGGCGGATCGTTTCTGATGGGCACCGAAAGCGACGAAGGCTTTCGCGAGGACGGCGAAGGGCCGATTCGCGCGGTAAATCTCAAGCCATTCTGGGTGGATGAAACGGCGGTGACTAACGATCAGTTTGGCGCGTTCGTAAAGGCGACCGGCTATGTGACCGAGGCGGAAACGTTCGGGTGGTCGTTCGTGTTTCACAATCAGATCCCGCCACCAAAAAAGAGCAAGCGGGGCAGGGCGCCCGAACCACCGCCGATGGAAACGGTGGCTGGACTGGATTGGTGGTGCCGGGTGGACGGCGCGTTTTGGCGGCGGCCGGAGGGCCCGGGTTCGAGTTTGAACAAGCGCGGCGACTGGCCGGTGTTGCACGTGAGCTGGCGCGACGCGGCCGCGTTCTGCGCGTGGGCCGGCAAGCGTTTGCCGACCGAAGCGGAATGGGAGTTCGCGGCGCGTGGCGGACTCGAGCAAAAAATCTATCCATGGGGCGACGACCTGACCCCGTTCGGCAAGCATCGCTGCAACATCTGGCAGGGCCGCTTCCCCGACAAGGACACCGGCGCGGACGGCTTCAAGGGGCCAGCCCCGGTGCGCAGTTTCCGGCCCAACGGCTACGGCTTGTTCGAGGTGGTCGGCAACGCCTGGGAGTGGTGCCACGATTGGTTTAGTCCGACATGGCATGTGGACAACAAAGCGTTCGCCGGCGACAACCCCTCGGGTCCGACCGAAGCGACCGAACGCAAGAGCATCCGCGGCGGCAGCTATCTCTGCCATGAGTCCTATTGCAACCGCTACCGCGTTGCCGCCCGGACCGGGAACAGTCCCGACAGTTCGACCGGCAACATCACCTTTCGCTGCGTTCGGGATTGTTGAGCCGGGAACCGTCTCAGGTGGCACCGTCTCTCTGAGCGGTGTCGGGCCGCCTCTCTCCAGAGAGGCCGGCTGACTGGTTCTGGAGAACCAGCCCCCGACACCCCTTTGGAAAGGGGTGCCACCCGCGCACAAATAAACCCCGGACAATCCATGAATGACGCTTCAAGCCGACACCAGATTTTTGATCTAGAAAATCTAGAAACAGAAAATTGACGCTGCACTAGGCGGTGGGCCGCAGAAATTCATGGTGCTGTTTTCCGGTTGGCTTTTGGCGTTTCACGCCTAAAACTCGGCGCATGATAAAGGCTGCGATTCAGAACTTGGCGAAAGAGATCCTCCCCACCCGCGACGAGGCCTACGGGGTGCTCACGCAAATCATGGAAGGGGAGGCGACCGACGCGCAGATCTCGGCGTACATCACCGCGCTCCGCTTTGTCGGCGAGACGCCGGACGTGATCGCGGGTTCGGCGGTGGCCATGCGCGAGGCGGCCACCCGGGTTGAGACCAAGCAGGAACGTCTCGTCGATACCTGCGGCACCGGCGGTGACGGGGCCAACACCTTTAATATTTCCACCACCTCCGCGATCGTGGCCGCGGGTGCGGGTGTGCCGGTGGCGAAGCACGGCAACCGTTCGGTCTCGAGTAAGTCCGGCAGCGCGGACGTGCTAGCGGCACTCGGCGTCGACATCGGCGTCGGCCCGGAAGTCATGACCAAGTGCCTCGACGACATCGGCATCGCCTTTCTGTTCGCCCCGAGTCTGCATCCCGCAATGAAGCATGCCATCGGGCCGCGTCGCGAAATTGGTATTCGCACTATTTTCAATATTCTCGGTCCGCTGACCAATCCGGCCGGCGCCCGCCGCGGTGTGCTCGGCGTCTACAACGACAAGCTGGTCGAAACCCTGGCGCAGGCGCTCGCCTCGATGAGCGTCGACCGCTACTTTGTCGTTCACGGCATGGACGGCTTGGATGAGATCACCTTGACCGCGCCGACCCAGATTGCGGAAGTCACCGCCGACGGCGTGTGGATGCGCGAAGTCGCGCCGAAAGATTTTGGCATGACCATGTGCGAACCCGAGGCGCTCACCGGCGGCGAACCCGAGGACAACGCCAAGATCGTCCGCGCTATTCTCTCCGGTGAGGAACAAGGGCCACGTCGCGAGATCACCTTGCTCAACGCTGCGGCCGCTATTGCTGCCGGTGGCTTGGTGAACGATCTCGAAGACGGCGTGGATCTGGCAAAGCAGTCGATTGATTCTGGTGCTGCGTTGGCCAAGTTGGATGCGTTGGTTTCTGGCACGAGTAGCCCTGCGGGCTGAGTGATCAGTGATGAGTGATCAGTGATCAGTAATCAGTTTTTCGGGCCCTGCGGGCGGCTTAGTGGGTATCGCCCTGCGGGCTGAGTGATTAGTAACCAGTTCTTCGGGCCCTGCGGGCGGCTTAGTGGGTATCGCCCTGCGCGCTGAGTGATCAACCAGGTTGGCAACCTTTTGGGGTAACCGAACACCGTCATTTTCGAGGGATGGAATTGCACTCTCGCAAATGCCGGCTGGAAGCACGGCGTACCGACACCCGCTAGAAGCGTGCGCTACCTGCCCGCGGGGTTTATCTATCTAGAAGCGTGCACAACCTACGCGATGCCCGCAGGGTTTATCTAGAAGCGTGAGCTACCTACGCGACGACTGCGGGGTTTATCTAGAAGCGTGCGCTACCTACGCGCCGCCCGCAGGGCGAACCGACTGATTACTGATCACTGATTACTGATTACTGAAGATTAAGCCCGCAGGCTTAATCTTCATCGAGGATCACGCGCAACTTGCGCAGCGCCTCGTCTTGGATCTGTTTGATCCGGGCGCGGGTGAGGTCGAGGCGTTGGCCGGTGTCCTCGAGGGTGCGTCCTTCGATGAAGCGCAACTGGAGAATGAGGGCGGAGCGTTCGGGAAGTTGTTTCATCGCATCGCGCATCTCGGAATGTTGCAAGGAGTTGAACGCGGCGTTGGCGCCCTTTTTGTCCTCGATCATCTCGTGCATGTTGGTGGTCGAATCGCCGACGAGGGCGTCGAGTGAAATCGGCGCGCCGGGCATGCGTTCCCACTGGCGCATCATCGGCGCGAGCTTGATCACGCGTTCGAGTTTCATGCCGCACATTTTGGCGAGGATCTCGGGCGGCGGGTCTTCGCCGCGCTGTTCCTTCCAGCGGTCCTTCATTTCCTTCATCCGTTTCATTTCCTCGGTCGGACGCAGGTTGAGCGCGCCCGAACGAATGTGGTCGCGGAAGTAATTGCGCATCCGGTTTTGCACCGAAATTTGCGCGTAGGAGTAAAACGGCGTGCCGCGGGTGAAGTCGAACTTGCGGATGGCGTTGGTCAGCGCCTTGGCGCCCTCTTGTAGAAAGTCGGCCACCCAGACTTCGCCGATCCAGTAGAATGGTTTGACGCAGGCGGCGATCAAGCGCCGGTTGGCGATGAACAGTTCCTCTTCTGCCTCGTCCATGCGCGACATCAGACCACGGGCCTGAACCAGCGTTTTTTTCTGCGCCGGTGGCGTCTTCGGCGGGTTCGCGGCGAGTTGGTCGAGCTGGTGGATGCACCAATGTATTTCCAGAAACAGGGCGGTGGTTTTTTCTTTGCCGAGTAGTTCCACGACGCCGCGTTCGGCGAGGAAACGTTGCACCGAACCGGTGCGGTTGAGATTGGTGTAGGTGCGTTCCTGCCGGACCCGGTCCGGGGTGAAGTCGGTGAAGTCGGTACAGTGAGCGGAGCCATCTTGAAGATAGTCCGCTAGCTCCACACGGCGGAACGGAATGCCTTCTGCGTAGCCTGTGAGCTCCGCGATAAATTTTTCAGACTGGGTGACCAAGTTCTTACGTACTAGCTAGTGGACTCTATAGGCAGGATTGCCGGAGTCTCTTGCTACAAACCATACCCCTCACGGTCCAAAGTGGAAACAGTCTTTTCGCTGATTTCGTGTAGTACCGGCAAGCGATGGGTTTTTGCCAGGGCGCGAGATAATTGCCGTAGTGCCGGCTGGACGTGATGGAGGAAGCGTTGCGTGGCCGGACGCGAACCCAGTCGGCCATAGGCGCCCAAGGCTTGTATCAGGCGTTGCGCGGTGGCTTCGGGGAAACGGCGGCGCAGGCCGGGCCGGTGGCGGGCGGCGTGGTGTTCGAGATAGCGTGCCAAGAGAAGCTCTTGGATGGCGGGTTCGAGATCCATGTACGGGTCGGCGATCAGTGAGCCGAGATCGTAGAGGGCGGGGCCGAGTCGCATGCCTTGGAAGTCGATCAGGTGGGCGGTGCCGCGATGGAAGAGGATGTTGGTGGATTGCAAATCGCGGTGGAGCAGTACGCGCGGGTTGCTGGCGGACGGGCGGGCGAGGCGCTTGCCGAGCTGGTCGAGTTCGGCGCGGAGGGCTTTGAGCGTGGTCGGTTTGCGGACGGCAGCGGGGGCGTGGCGGGCGAGAAACTCGTCGATGAACAAGGCGGCCTCCCAGCGGAACAGCGCGGGGCTAAATGGTTTTTCCAATGGCAGCCGGGCGGGGACCGGGACGGCATGCAGGGCCGCGGTGAGATCGATGGCGCGTTCGAGCCGGGCGCGGCTGGGCTTGGCGAGCAACTCGTCGGCGCCCAGATTTTCCACCAGGCAGGCGCGTTGCGCCGGCAGGTCGACGAGAATGGCGGGGACGTTGATCTGGTGGCGTTCGAGGAACGTGGCGTGTGCGACGAAGCGTTCGTTTTCGGCGCGGCCTTCTCCGTGTTGCATGAGGATGGCGGAGTTGCGACCGCGTTGCAGGCGGATGAACGACCGGTCGGAACCGCGCAGGTCGAGGCACACGGCGGTCGCGTCGGCGCACCAGCCGGGAAGCTTGGTGCGCAGGCGGGCGGGGACGGCGAGGCGGGCGGGGACGGCGATGCGTTCGACGGGTCCGTCGACGCGGGTACCGCGTCCGATGATCACATTGCGGGCGCGGGCGCGGGCGCCGAGGCGGGCGCCGGGCCAGACGGCGGCACGGTGGCAGATTGCTTTGGGATGCACCGCGGACCGGTCGGAGACGACGGCATGGTCGGGGCGGCGTTCGGGGTGGCAAGGGTGGCACGCGTGGGACTGGTCGAATAGCGCGCTCAGATATTGTTCCGGGGTGCCGACATCCGCCCAGCGCGCGTCCGGCAGTACGAGACCGCTGACGGTATGCCCGGCTTTTTGTGCGGCGCGGTACGCGGAAATGATCGAACCAAACACGGGCGGGTCCGGCAAAAACTTGAGGATGCGCGCGTCGAGCAGGTGCAGGCCGCAGAAGGTGGCGGTGCCGGGCGAGCCGGGTTCGGGATCGGCAAAATCGAGAACGCGGCGGTCGCGCGGGTCGATCCGGACGGTTCGGGGTCCGGCCTGTTCGGTCATCCAGAGGGTCGCCAGCGGCCGTGTTTTTCCGAAGTGATGGCGCAGCAGCGGCGCGGGGTCGAGTTCGGCGACGACGTCGGCGTTGACCAGCCAGGTGGCTTGCTCGTCGAGAAACCAGGCGGCCTTGGCGAGGGCGCCGCCGGTGCCGAGAATCTCGGGCTCGTAGGACAGGTGCAGCCGCAGGGGCGGGACGCCGCGCGGCGGGCGGGCGGCGCGTTCGAAGACGAAAGACATGACCTGTTCGGGGTGGTGGTGGGCGTTCACTAGCACGTCTCGAACGCCCCAGTTGGCCAGCATGCGCAGGGTGCGTTCGAGGAGGGGCAGGCCGTCGAACGGCAGCAGGGCTTTCGGGAGATCGTGGGTCAGCGGCGCCATCCGCGAACCGAATCCGGCGGCGAGCACGATGGCTTTTTTAGGGGTGGAAGGCGGCATTGAGGGCGGCATTAAGGGCGGCATCGATATGGCGGGTCGGTCTAGTGCTCTGTAACTCTTACATTTATGAATGCCGGGTCATCCACCGAATAGCCGAACGCGACCCTGTGGGTTTGTCCCGGTGGAACATCCCATCCAGAAATATAATTTGAACCGGCCACTAGCGCCAGACCTTCACCGGATGCACTTGCTCGCCCCATTCCTCCACCGCTTGATGATCCTTGAACCACAAGTCGAGTTGGTTTTCAGCCAGCGACGTGGCGGAGTCGGAGACCGTGCCGACACCGTAGCCGGGGATGGAGACCGTGGTGCCGAGCGGGAACACGGAGAGGTCGGCGGCAATCATGCCGGGACCGCGTTTTGCGCCGGTGATGGAGACTCCGGGGAGGATCGGCATGCCACGGTTGGGTCCTTGGGCGATGATGGTTTTACCCCAGTGGGTGGTTTCCCAGTTGCCGCAGATTTCGCAGTCGCAGTAGGCGGTGGTGCGCAAGGTGAGGACCTCGTCCGGCGGGCGGGTTGGTTCGACTGGGCCGGACGCGGCGCGGCGGGTGGCACAGCTGCTGGCCAATAAAAGCAGACCGATTGCGGTCGTTAACATCGTAAACCTTCTCATACCCCAAGGTTCACCGGAGCGTGGCTTTGGTGCAAGGAGATTCAGGCCGGATCGATTTCCCGCCGACCAAATGTCATCAGGGCCGTGCCGTTTCCAGATCGGTGGCCTTCGCTTCTTTGAACGGCCGCTTAAAAGGTTTTGCCAACGATTTGTTGAGGTCCAATTTGTCCTCACCCGGTTTTTTCAAGCCGCCTTTGATGGGGGCGCCATCCGTGTCGTCATTGTCTTCCGCCAGGGGAATCCGGAACGCGGGGTCGAGCAATTTTTTTGCCAGCAGGGGGCCGAAGGGCGCTTCCACTTGTTCGAAGTGGCCGAGCGCTTCGGAGTCCTGTTTCCGACTGAGGGAGGACATGCCGAGGATGAAGTCGGCGGAGTGGGGGGAGGCATCGCGGATCCGGTTTTCCTTTTCTGGAAATGAAAGATCGGCCACTTCGATCCGGCGTACGCCGGTGCCGGCTCCGACGAGTTTTTGCTCGAGTTGGATTTCCGTTCCCGAACTACCGAGAACGCGGCCTTCGAGCAGGCGCCCGTCCGCCATGGACACTTTTACCGAGGCGCCTTTTTGCCGGTCGAAACTTTGCAGCAGCAGGGCTTCCACGTTGCCGATGTCGATGAACTTCTGCCGCAAGTTGGCGTGGCGACTCGGGTAGATTTCCTCGATGATCGGGTCAGCAGTGGTGAACGATCCCCAAGCGGCGCCGAGCGAGCGTTCGCGGATGAGGTCGCTGGTCACCGTGTCGACTAGTTCGCGCCAGGCGAGATCGGCTTTGGCTTTCTGTTGGTCGTACTCGCGTCGGTCCTGTTCGAGCACGCGTACCACTTTCATCCGCAGGGGGGTGGTCTGCCGGGCAAGGTCGCCGTTGTAGTTTTTGTACACGTCGATGGCCTCGGCGTATGCGCCTTGGGCGACGAGGTTCTCCGCCTCGTTGCGCAGTTCGAGAATGACCGCGAACAGGGCGGCTTGATATTCGGCATCGAGCTTCTCCTGTTCTTGTTCGATTTCCAGCGCGAGTTCCCCGTAACCCGCGCGGTCGGCGCGATTGGCCAGCTTGTCGAGACGGCTGGTATGTTGGCGGTTGAACTCCAGAGAGACCTCGGCCTCGGCGAGAATCGACTCCAGCTCCTCGTGGATCCGTTCGGGGGTGAGATCCGTGGGTCCGGCGTTGGCCGCATCTTTTTTCGCGGGATCCTCAGACGGGTTCGACGGTGGATCGATAGTGGCAAGGCTGCCGCTCGATCCGGCCTCGCCGTTGCTGCTACCGGTCGGATCGAGGGCCGGGTCAAGATCGTCGGAACCATCGCTCGTCGAACTGACGGAATCGTCCGGCCCGATCGTCACCTCCCCGAGTCCGAAGCCGGGGCTGACGACGCCGAGTTGGTTGGTAGCGGGTTCGAACTCCGGGATGTCCACCAAGTTCGGCGCCGGTTCGGGACGCAAGACTTCGGGGGCCGGCATCTCAACAATTGGTGGGCTGCCGTTGTCCTTGTCCTTGTTGGCGAAGGCCCAGGCCCAGGCGATCAACGCGATGCCGGCGAACACCACCAAGCCGGAACGCAACGGGCTGGTGGACGACTTGTTGGCAGTCAGCGCGGCTTGGCCGTCGTTGCGCTTGTAGTTGATGAGTAGATCGAGTCCGCGGATGACCACGTCCCAACTGCTGAAGCGGTCGAGGGGCTCCTTTGCGAGCATGCGGTCGACCAGCTTGCAGGTGGGATCGGAGATCTCCGGATTGAGTTCCTGGATCGGTTGTGGCGCCTCGTATTTTTGCTTCTCGGTGACTTCGGTCACCGAGCTGCCGCTGTGTGGCGGCTCGCCGGTGAGCATGTGATAGAGGGTGCCGCCGAGCGCGTAGATGTCGGAACGGAAATCGCCGCCGTGCAGGCCCCTGGCTTGTTCGGGCGGCATATACTGCGGGGTGCCGACCATGTAGCGTTCCTCGGCTTCGTCGCGTGGGTTGGTGTGCGCGATTGATGTCGCGAGTCCGAGGTCGAGCAGTTTCACCGCGCCGAGATCGTCGATCATGATGTTGCCCGGTTTGATGTCGTGGTGGACGACTTGCCGGTTTTTCCACGCGTGCCGCATGCCGGCGGCCACATCGCGGGCGATGCGCAGGGCCTCCTCCTCGGGCAGCCGGTTGCGTTTTTCGAGGATCGACTCGAGATCGCGTCCGTCGATGAACTCCATGGCGAGAAAGTAATTGCCGCGGTCGCTGCCGGCGTCGATCGCCGCGGCGATGTTGGGGTGGGTGATCGATCCTTGAACCTGCATCTCGCGCAGAAAGGTCGAGACGAACTCCTCATTGCGCGACAGGGCGGGGGAGAGCACCTTGAGCGCGACCGGACGTCCCAGGGTGATTTGTTTGGCGAGGTACACTTTGCCCATGCCGCCTTCGCCGATCTCCTTTTGAACGTGGAATTGTCCGAGGGCGGTGCCGGGACCGACCAAGTCCATCGGGACCGTGATGGTCTCGCCGCAACCGGGGCAGGGGACGTTGTCGCCGGCATCAATCACGTCCGCTTGGATCTTGGCTTCGCAGACGGGGCAGAAAAATTTGAACAGCAAGTCGTCCATCAGGCTGTCCCTCTCTGATGTTTTTGTCCCCGCCATTTTGATAGACCGGTCCGAGCCCCCCGACAGGATGTCGGCTCGCATACGCTGGGCATAAAATGGGGGATAAGCGTTGAGGCGCTCATGATGTGCTTGATTCCAACCTGTTCCGCGGGCCCGGTTTGGGCGCGGTTCACTGGTAGACGTCGCTTGGGCGAAAAGGGTTCAGTATTTTATAATGGGTTCTATGGCAAATTCTTAGCGACACTCTGAGGGTGCTTTTGGCATTTTCAAGTCGTGTCGACAATCTTGGCGCATTCCCCGCGTTCCATGGTTTGATCTGTTAAATTTGTCCTGAGTTTGCAGGATGTTTGCGCGCGATGCGGGATGCGGGGTACGGAATGCGGGGTGCGAGGTGCGGGTGGTCTTCCGAGAAGGCTGGACGGCCGGTTTGGAAGTCAGCGGTCAGGCACCGCCTTGGAAGGCAGTGTTTTCTGAGTCTGGATAGTGTTGACTGAGCGCACTAGGGGGTCGTTGGCCGGGCGCCTTTGATCCGGTTGAGCACGCCGGGGCGATTGCGGGCTTCTTTTCGCAACGCCTGAAATTCGACCCGGTCGATATTTCCGTCGCCGTTTTTATCGAAGCGCTTAAGGAGATTGGCGCGGGCATCACCTTCGCCCAATTTAAGTCCGAACTCGCCGAAGCGACCGGCGATCGCCTTGCCGCCATGGGCGCCGAGTTCGCGGCGCAGCGTTTTCATCGCCGTTTGGTCCTCGCTGGCGACGAGCAGGGTGATGCTGCCCATTTCGTCTTCGGACTCGCGACCCCAGCGGACCCGGCGCGGCGGGTCGTGCGGATTATTCGGGTTCGTGGCGGAGTTGTCCCAGTGGACGGTGCTTTCGATGATGGTGCCGGCGGGGAGTTCGAGGAACTCTTCGAAATCGTATTGTTCCTGCCAGTTGAAGTCCCAGTCGGGGATGTCGAGCAAGGTGAGTTTTTTTCCGTTCGGGCCGGGCAACTGCGCGGTCATCAACATCGAACGTCCAAGATAGTGGGCATGCGCGCTGACCCCGAACGCCTTCACTTCCGTCGGCAAGGTGAAGCGGTCGATGATCTTGTAGTTCGCGTCGCCGGCAGGAATGTCGACGCCAGCGAGCGCGCCGAACGCGGGGGGCAGTTGCACCCCGATGAAGCTGTGGGTCGGCGGCGTGTCGGTGAAATAAAGCCCCAAGGTTGACGACTCCAGTTCCTCTTTGCCGCTCGGATGGAAGTGGGTCGAGAGGACGATGTCCGAGCCTTTGGGCAGAAAGTGGGCGAGGCCGTCGGGCAGGAAACGTGCGGCGCCACCGACGGCCCAGCCGCCGATGCCGCCACCTTCGGACGTTCGCTGGTCGCCAGCACCGGACGCGCCGCGGCGGATGGCGAGGCCCATTTTTTTGAAGCCGGGTTCGGGGTCTTCCGCGTCTGATTTGCGCGCGGAACCGGTGTTGTCTTTGTAGAACAGCGAGTGGTGGACCGCGGCGGTTCCGGGGCGGAACTCAATAGCGCGGACCCATTTGTCCGCGTCGAGATGAAGTGGAATCACGAAGTTGCGGTAAATGTCCGGGCCATCTTCCGGGACCCTGTAGGCTTCGGTCATCTTGACGACGAGGTCTGGCGTGCCGAGTTGCCAGCCTTCGGTGAACGCGGGCAGTTCGGGGAGTTTTTCGGCTGCGCCCTCGGGCATACCGGCATCCACCCAGGCGCGGATGAGATCGGTTTGCTCGGTGCTGAGTTCGCGGGCGTCTTTGAACGGGACATCGCCGGCGCGCACCTTCCACGGCGGCATGTCGCCTTCCTCGGTGACTTGCGCGATCAGCTTGCCGCGCTTTTTCACCTCGGCGTAGTTGGTCAGCGGAAAGGGCGCGGCTTCGCCGGTGCGGTGGCAGCCGGTGCAGTTGGCGAACACGATGGGCGCGATCTGTTCGGTAAAGGTCGGTTCGGCCGCTTTGGTGATGGGCAACTGGCACGCGAGCAGGAAGGCAAGCAGGAAGGGAAGATGGGATGAGGGCATGCCAAGAATACGTTTGAGAGGCCGGTTTATTATGAAAGGCGACCCCTTGGCCGCCTTTTTTCGTCGCTCGCGCACCGATTCCTACCGCCACGCTTTATTCCGTGGGTTCGTCAGCGAAGGCGGCACGCGCGAAGGTTTGGTCTTCGGCGGAAAGCCGTTCGAGGGGAAGCAGCATCTTGCGGTCGTTGGCGAGGAACATCTGTACCTTGCCATCTTTGAGGCCAACCATCCGGCCCGTCATCGAACGCCCGTCGGCCGAGGTCCAGTCGCGCATGGCAAAGTATTGCGTGGGGTGCTCGGTCGTCTTGTAGAGATAGTCGATGTCTTTGTGGCTTAGTGAGAGCAGCGGCACTTCGCGCTCGGGGCCGTCCTTGAGGGTGGCCTTTACCGCGGTGTCGTCCATCGACTCCACCCGCATCTTTACGAGATTGCCGTTCGAGGCGGTGAAGTTGCGATACTTGTAGTCGCTTTTTCTCCAGCAGTCCTCGACAAAGCGTTTGTATTGGAAGCTGTCTTCTATCGATTTCAACAGGTCCACCCGCGTGCCTCGCCCGTCGATCACCGCGACATATGGCAACATGCCGATGCGAACTTCCGAACGAAACCACTCGCCGCGTTCTGACATGTGCTGGTCGTTTCCGCTGAGTAGATCGATGACCTTGAACCGTTTTGGATCAAAATCTCTGGAGGGACTGATCCGATTTATGCAGATGCCACAGGTCGCGCTCGTGTAGTTTAGCACCACTAGCGTCCCATCTTTTTTGGCATCCGCAATGGCCTCGTCCACCGACACATCCGCGGCCTTTGAGGGGTCCTGACGGAACTGGGCAAGGCCGGCGGTTCTGGACCGAATGTCCGGTTGCGGGGACGACCCCGGGGGGAGTAGTTGGGTTTGGGAAAAACCGCAGAGCGACAGGGCTACAAAAACAAACAGGATGGCGTTCCTCATGGAAGAAACCTACCGCCTTCCCCTTGCATGGCGCAAGAATTGGTTTGTCTTTTACTTGCGGTCCGCCCGGGGCGTTTAGACCGGCGTTCGGCCCCCCGATGATGTCACCACGGGAGACCACGTGGATGCCGAAGGAAAAATATGCCAACCCTTGAGGGCGGTTCAATACCCGACGATGTCGTCCTCGGTATACTTCGCCTTGTCCGGCCCGGCGGAGCGGATTTCCATGCGGTCGGCGGAGTCGGCATAGAAGAAGAACGGCGTTCCGAAACGATCGAGCAGTTCGCCGTGTTCGCTGAACTGGTGCCGCGCCGGGTCGAGGTCCAGTTGGGCCAGTAGCGCCGCCGGCCAGATCAGGGCGCCGGCTAGAAAAAGCGTCCACAATGGTCCGATTGGTTTGAGATGAAACTTCGCCATTTTTTGTTCCCGATGATTACAGTTCGAACAAGACAGAAGGTATTCTTGGGCCGTTTGTCATGATTGCAAACCGGGCAGGCGGTAAGGAATGTAAA
>Ga0209828_1003281_pt1 | contig 12502 bp, 3 predicted proteins | sample MaitaG_FD_187429 | JGI IMG/M metagenome (GOLD analysis project Ga0209828, IMG submission 187429) | Marine algal microbial communities from Maine, USA - Maine_Asex2 metaG (SPAdes) (version 2) | ecosystem: Host-associated > Algae > Red algae > Unclassified | place: Maine, USA | collected 2015-01-05
AATGCCCGCATCAAATGCATCGTTGAAAAGTGCTTGGTAGGTTTGTGAATAGCCGCTACCACCCCAAGAGAGACTGATGACATCGACCTCTTGATCGACGGCATATTCAACGCCTTCATAAGCGTGCGTTACCGCAGGGCCCGTTTCGGAATCGAGTGTGGCTTTGATAGGCATCACTTTTAGGTTGAAACCCATTCCCGAAATACCCGTTCCATTGTCGGTGCTTGCCGCTGCAATTCCCGCACAATGTGTTCCATGCGAAAAAGACTGATTGCTCGCTAATGCAACTGGCGGATTGGGATCGCTGTCGCCATCCGCCACATCATAACCGGGTACAAAAATACCGGCCAAATCTTCGTGGCTCAACAAAAAGGCATCGTCAACAATGGCGAGTATGACCTCATTGCAACCCGTTTCTAAATCCCAAGCCGCAGGTGCCTTTACTTTTTGTAATGCCCATTGTGTTGCAAAACTTGGGTCGTTGGGATCGTAGAACAAGCGATTCTCTGGTACTAATTCCGCATAGTCGACATAATCGCGTTGATTCAAAAGATGGAGTATCCTCGACGCATCACATGAGGCATCTAGCTTCATCAAATAGATATCCTTCAAACGCTCACTTTCGGTTAGGCGCTTAAATGCAGGCTCTAGCTCAAAATCTTCAAGGCAAGGAATTTCCCAAACTGATTTGTCGCTGGGGAAACTGCATTCGCTCGCCAATTTCACAAATAATCGATTAGATGAATTTTCTGGAGTTTGCGCTTGGATGTGGATGTAATTTCCCATCAAAATAAGAAGGGAAAATACCAGTAAGCATAGCTTACCATGAAGCCGGGGGCAAAGAGTGATCTTTTTCATTATATAAATTTTCTGACTCGATGGAGGTACAAGGGCGAACTCTCACGACATCTTACCTTTCTAGAACAATACTAACGCTCTATTGAGGTGTAAAGTCCTGACATATGTTAATAAACATAAGCTAGACTGGGGAAAGATGGGACTTGTTGGCTGAGGAAGAAGCTTTAAGCTTTAAGAAGAAAAGCTTTTGATTCCGAAACGAGGTGCAAGGTGTAAGGTAGATCACTTGTGCGTAACCCGTTTGCCTTTAGAGTTACGATGGCCCTTCTATTTAGACCCTATTTCACAACAGCGTTGGGCTACAGCTGCAACCATAAAAAACAGGCGAAGTCTTTGGTTTTCGTCCAAAGGTTTCGCCTGTCCAGTTATTCTATCCAATGCGTTGACGGGTATCAGAACCCATTCATCGAATTACATCTTTATCAAGTTGAAAGACTTTTCAAAATCCCTACTGTAGAGTTTAATAATGTAAGAACCGGGATTGTAATCACTCAATGAAATTCGCACTTTATTACTGCCATCAAAATTGACATCGGAATAAGTTTGAATCAAATGCCCAGTGCTGTTGTAAATCTGCATTTGCAAATCACCCATTGTCGTAATGCTCTCCTCTACTTCTAGTACAAAACTGTCGTGTGCAGGATTAGGGTAGAGCTTAAGACTGTTCAATGAAACGTCGTCGAGGCTACTAGCTGTTTCGCCTACTGATGCCGTTCCTTCATAAATGCAAGTCTCTGAACCATCGGTAATGAAAATTTCATACTCTCCTGAAGCCAAATCATTGAACACTGCACCACTTGAGAAAGTTTGCCCACCATCAATACTGTATTGGAATGGTGCAACTCCACTCGTTACTGCAATTTCAATCATTCCATCTGAAGTCGTATCGTCGGAAGGAGCTGTAGTATTTACCTCCGCAGAGATTGAACAATCTCCCAGATATTTCACTACCACCGTAGATTCATACAAGCAAGACTCCAAATCATCTTTGACTTCAACATAGTAAGTACCGGGAGCCAAGTCGTTGAAGACCGTACTGTTCCCAAAAGTTTCACCACCGTCAATACTGTATTGGAATGGAGCTACTCCTCCTACAACAGTAATGGTAATCATTCCATCGGTAGATTCTTCACCAGAAGCAATGGAGGTCGCTACTTCTGCATCGAGCGAACAAGCTCCCAACACTATCGTTGTTTCGTAGACACATTCCATCGTTAAATCTACCACAACAATTTCGTAAGTTCCTGGAGACAAGCTGCTGAATAAGCTTGCGCTTACAAAAGTCTGACCTCCATCAATACTGTATTGATAAGGAGCGATTCCATCGTTTGCTGAAATTGTGATCACTCCATCTGAAGCATCTTCAGAAGAGGCTAAGCTTGTGCTTGCTTCGGCAGTAAGAATGCATTCTCCTGGATCAGGACAGAAGAACTCTTCAGCAACATCAGCAAAGTTACCATCGTTAGAAACAAGCGTTTCTCCCATTGCATTTATCAGGGTGAAGTTTCCATTGCCATACTGACAGCAAATTCCATCGCCAAATGAATCAGTAAAAACTAGTGTAAAGCAGGACTTGTAATTCACGCAAATATCTTCAGTGTAGAAATCTAGACCAGCTGACAAGTTGCCCGAGGCAACGCGTTCATTGGTCATCTCATCAATTACTTCCCAAGAATTTTCTTCTGAGTAATCATCTGTATTTACAATGAGCGTAACGTAGTCATAATCAGAATCCAAGTCAGTGGTTATTGAGGATGAGTTATTACTTGAAATAGCATCTTCCTCTCCATTCACCGTTAATAAATTTAGGAATATCTCATTGCCCGTTTCCATTAGATTTTCGGTAACCGTAATCGGGACACTGACTTCTACAGAATTTGGAATACTGAAATTGTAATTAACTATTTCCACAACCATTCCATTCGAGACAACTTCTATTTCAATTTCATTAAAAGTAGCCTCTCCATAATTAGAAATATTCGCAACAAGGTCTATGGTTTCACCACATCTTACTTGCTCCAACTCAGCAGTAAGTCCTCCTTCCAACAAGTACAAATTACTAAGTCGTGTAATCAAGGTATCGTTTCGCTCGTATCCGTCTTCTGGATGATCCACTACTACGGTAATGTCGTAATCACCAATCATCGAGAAATTTTGGGGGATGGTAAATTGATATTCCGCTTGATTAAAATGCCTCAAAGTATCTGTTACGTTGATCGTTTCTGTGAGCACATCTTCAATAAATAAAGAAACTTCAAAGTCGCTCAATTCTTTTATTCCCTGATTCGCAATTTCTACCGTTATTAATTCTGCGTCGCCCAAAGTAGAAGAAGATTGCGGATCAACGATTCTAACTGCTGCCAAATCATAAGTAGATTTGATTTCTGACCAAAATGAAACCCATGGTCTGGCTTGCTTAATAATGAGTTGCCCCTCGGCAGTAACCTTGTATTCAATGTCCATTCCAAAGCCTTCCGCTCCAACTACATCGTATAATTCAGCAAATTCTTCATGAATTACACCCAGATATTCTCGTAGTTGATCGAGATACTCTTCACTCATTACCAGCTCCTCAGCACCATCCACTAAATTTGAATACCTCAAAACAAAAAAGCCTTCCGCCGGATCTTGATTTAAAAGAATTTCCTCCGGTATTTCATCGGCCTCTGGATTTGTAACCAGCGCCTCTCCTACTTGTGTATTTAGGTAGTACGTATTTTCCGTATTAAAAATGGGATCAAGACTAATACCTACTCCATTTGATTCTTCTTCTTCGAAATTGGGGTGACACAGAACACCCATTGCGGCAATGTATTGATCTACTCGGTAAAAATCTCTTTCATCGTAAGCTCTAAAATTCCACATGCTGGCATACACCTGCTTAATCGATTTAGAAATATGCCCCTCGTCGAGATGCTGCGTTTTCGATGTGTACAAACCGGCGCCACTGAATCCTGGCAAATCTTCATTATTCGTACTGGATCGACATCGTACTTTCGTACCTTCTGGAAAAGAATCATGCATCACTTGCAATTCATCCAACATCCACTGTGGCATTTCGGCTGCTTTAATTTCACTTCTAAAATCTTTTAGCATATCGATGCGGACTTCCAAGTCTGATACAAAGTCTGGATTGGCTATCATGTCTTCTACTTGATCGTAGAATCCATTGAACATCATGAATTCATCATAGAAGTAAAACGGGATACCGAATCCATCCGGAATGGTACCATCGGGAAGATCAAAATTTCTCATTGTGGAAACATTGGCGCATTTCGCTCCAAATGCATTGGCCATGTCGAAGCCAATTTCATCGAGTGGTAAAATAGCCGTTTGCGATAAATCGCGATCTGGGATTTGCGCTTCTGTGGGGCGGATGTTTTCGTACCATGCATTTACCTCCTCTAGAGTTGCTTCTCTAAAGGTGTAGCTATCCGCTTCCACCTTGTAATAAACGTACTTACCCAAAAGGCTCGCAATGGAATCTATTTCAAGCGGATTTCTGATGTATGCATTGGGCAGATTATCCTGAATGGCTCGCAAATTAACATGCGACAAAGGGGTTTGAACAACAGATGTCATAATGCCACCAACTCTTGGTAAAGAGTTTGGAAGAACGTCGTACAAAACAATGTCACGAGAACCAGGATTTTCATCCAAGGTCATCTGCCTAAAGAATCCATATCCTTCTGCTTGATTGAAAGGCAGGTAATCTACATCAGCAAAGAATTCCGATTCTAAAACTACTGTAATTCGAGATCCGACAAATTGATCGGCGAATGAATTTATGTGTTCACTCTCCCCACCATTTCCAATAAAGTGCTGAAAGTTGTTTTGAAGAAAAGGCATATTAGAAGCCAAGAGTTCAAAGGTTCTTTGGGTGTGTTCGAAATCGTAAGCATCTCCAAATGAAAAATTAAATGTATAAGTTCCAAATACTCCGTTTGGATTAATCGTGTTTGGATTGTAAACAATTTCACCTGAAACTTCAGGAACTCCATTTTGACCAATGGCGTCAATAAAATTCTGGTGGATGTAGTGCGTTTCACTATTGATAAAATACACTTCTGGTTCGTCGGAATCTTGATTGAAAATTATAAATTTTGCAAATTCCTGATTATTTAAAAATGGTGCCCATGGAATGTCATCATTTACTACTGCCAAAGCCGAATAGTCAGCTGCTGAAGTTAGACTGGTTGTTCCATCAACAAATGCAATTTGTCCTGCAAAATTTAATGGAGCTTGAGTGGGCATATTATTCAACTCTGTAATGTCGTCAATGCCGTCTCCATCGACATCACTCGGAAATGCAATAGAATGTTCTATTACCTGATAGTTTTGTAGCGGAAAAGCCCCGAGCGATTCCGAGATGATCATATTGCCATCTTCCCCAAGCGTTATTGATGTAAAAGATTCATAAGCCTGATTGGGCTCATGCAAGGTTTTCAATACATAGTATTTATCTGCTTCTCCTTCGATTTCCAATTCGATTTGCCCGGCACTGTTCACAGAGGAATCCAATATGGGCACTTGAGCGATACAGATATTGCACCAGGCAATAAGGATGGTTAGGAGTAGGGTTTTCGTTTGAGTCATAGGGTTTTATTTTGAATACTCTTGTGGAGTACCCTTAAGGACCAAGTAGAGAGCACTTCCCTAAGGACCGGGTAGATGTATTTACTTAGGCATCGGAAGATAAATATTTCCTCAGGCGTTGAACAGCGGACGTCGAATGTATTTGGACTTCCATATGACAGACTCACCGTTATTGGCGATCGTTTGGCTGATCCGTAAGCAGCTTGGTGATTTCAGAACAGTCCAATTAGCCGGAAGGCGCTCCTTTGCAAGGAAAAATTGTATGATTAATGACACTATTTTTCGGCGCTCGATTTGGCAATATAGATCCGTTTGGGGCCCTTGAGAAAGAAGTCGGCAGTTGGCAGTTGGCAGGAGTACTCGATACGGTTTGGGTTTGATGGATCGGTGTAAGGCCGCCGAAGCCCAGCCACGCTGGCAATGCCATTTGTGCGAAAGAAGGCCGGCCAGCCCGCAAGCGAGACAGCCGACCTTCACCCTTCGAAAGGCCTAAACCGCACGGTTAGTTGATCCTTCCTACAATGTCAAAGCTAATTGTTAGCTATGCAGTATCTTTGCACAGTATACACCAACACACCTTAGACCACATGGAATACCGCAAACTGATCCGTTACCGAGTGCTCGACCGTTGTTTTCTATCGAGAACTACGGCCTATACCTTCCAAATGCTACAAGAGGCCATTCTCGATGAGTACGAAGAGCGTGGTATTGATGCCGATCTCAACACCCGACAACTTCGCAACGACATCCAATTCATGAAGAGCAAGGAGGGCTGGAACATCGAATTGGAAGAAGGAGTCTGGGAGGGCAAGAAGGGAATTTACCGTTATGCCCAAAAGGGATACACGATCGATAGTCGCCCCTTGCATCCCGTGGAAAAAGACTACCTCAAAATGGCCCTTTTCGTATTGGATCGATTCAAGACCCAAAAAGGAAAGGAGTGGGTGAATGAAACCATTCCCAGAATTGAGCAGGAGATCATTTTGTCGGCGCGGAAAAAGCGCAGCATCGAGTACTACAAAAACCCCTTTCTCAAGGGACTTGATTTGATGGAAGGATTGCTCAACGCTATCATCGATAAAACACCCTTGGAAATCGATTACCTACCATTCAATGGAGAGGCTAAACATTGGAAGATCAGTCCGTATCTACTCAAGGAATACAACAATCGTTGGTATCTCGTGGGGCATAATTCGGAAAAAGACAGTCCGCTCATGCTGGCCCTAGATCGCATGCAGGGCTTTGAGAGGATGCCGCGAAAACACTACACCAGCAATCCTTATGATTTAGTTGACTACTTCGAAGACATGATCGGGGTAACCCGAACTACGAAATCCAAACTCGTGAAAATTCGATTGCAATTCACCGCGCATCGGGCCGGCTACGTCATCACCAAACCGCTGCACGGAAGCCAGAAAACAGAGCGCAAGGAAGATGGCAGTTTGTTGGTAAACATCGAACTCATTCCCAATAAGGAAATGTATTCTCAACTGCTGTTTTTCGGACAAGATGTAAAGGTGCTGAGCCCCAAGAAAATTGTGCGCAAGTTGCATGGTATTTTACACAGCGCAGCCTCGCAGTATTCTCTTTAAAATATCGTGGCCCGAATCGCATTCGCTCGAGCCCCTTGAGGAAAGAAGTCGGCAGTTGGCTTAATAAATCGGCTAGGGCCACCGACCCCGGCGCCCCTAGCACGCAAGATCTTGCGTATGCACATTGATCATTGATTAAGCCGCAAAAGAAAAAGCCCTACCATTTTTGCATATGGTAGGGCTTTCTAATTTCATTGAATTACTGGCAGCTTCTACTGCTTGTACAATCGCTGGCTGCTCACCTGACCTTCCGATTCAAGGCTGATGAAATAAATACCCGGCGACCAATCGTTGCAATTTACTCTTGTGGTCTCTTCTAAGCTTTCTCCCTCATGAATGAGTTGACCGTTTACATTAAACACTTGAAACGAAACTGGGTTTTGATCCAACCACTCCGATCGATCTAGTTTAATACTGAATTGATCCGAAGCTGGATTGGGGAAAATAGTCGCATCAATTACATGCTCATCTTCCGATAAAAAACCAGTGCCTGAGTTGTCGATGGCAACGACTTCAGAAACGATCAATAGCTCTCCGCTTGTGGTTTTTTCAATCAAACGATAATAATTTACCACCGTTGAAGGATTTACATGTTCAAACTCGTATTGCAATTGCGTATTGCTATTCACTGCCGCTTCTACTTCACCCAAAAATGCAAAATCACTTCCATTCATTGAATATTCCAAAATGTAGGCGGCGGTTTCATTTTCGTGGGCAACCACCCATTCCAATAAATTATTTTCTCCACGCTTACTTCCCTCAAAAGAAATCAATTCAATAGCAGTGGATAAACAATCTACCATCCCTTGCTGTGCGACAAATCCGCATGCCTCTTCTCCAGCAATCGACACCTGAAAGGCATAGCCGCTGCCGCTGTCAAAAGGTCCGAGATTGATTGAATTTCCTGAAACAACTTCAGATTCACCCGTCAACAGATTTTCCACTACATACTCATCGGCATAATTTTCAAAAGCAGTCAACAATAACAGGTAAAAATCATCGCTGTCGCCACAAAGCACATCTTCCATAAACTGTAAATTCGTACAAACTATTTCCTCCCCTACATTAATTGTTGCGTAGAAATAATCATTGCCCGGATTTTCATCAGCGCCATTGTTCGGATTTTCCGTCCAAATAGCTAACTGGTAATTTCCTGCTGACTCAAACTGATACGCACCAATGCTTACTTCGTAATTTTCACCCGGCGCTAAATCAATGTCTTCAAGACCGTAAGGAATTTGCTCCTGCCCGTCAATAGACCAATTAATGGTAAGCGAAGTCATATTTTCTGGCCCGTTATTGAGTACCGAAACGGTAAATTCATTTAAACCCGTAGTTGCTTCTGTTGATGGCTCAAACAACTCTAAAATACTTGCGTCAATACCCGGAGTGCATTCGGGAAGATCAAACTCGTATTCATTTTCGCAAGTCAACCCGTAATTGTTAGTTCTTACCACTAAATTCCAAGGTCCATCTGTATCGGGTGGAATTACGAACGTATGCGAAGACTGACTTTCGTCAATTTCACTGATCGAATGAGTCGCTAAGCTACCTAGGACTCGAAAGTCAAATAAGCCACCATCAATAGCTGCCACTTCGAAAAGGTAATTGCCTTCTGCATCGCAGTAGCTGTTAACAAGTGCAACTTTGGGCAATCGTCGTAGACGAATCGTTTGGGTGCGTGTTACATTCATGCAGGCCCCATCGAATGGACCGACTAAGAGCTCATTTGTGGTAGTACTTATCGCATCTCCGATTGCCAAAATAAGCCCCTCACTTTCGAGGTAGGAAATCATAAATAAATCATACAAACCCAAGTCCAATTGTTCACCGGAATCGTTTAGCAAGGATATCGTAGTATCTTGATTGATGTTGATAACTGTATCGTTTTTAACGAGCGCATATATTGTCGAGTAACCTTCTTCGACAAACTCTGGCTGATTCACTTCGATACTCATTATCTCATCGGAATAGCAAAATACGGTTGGCCCCTCTAAAAATTCAGAGCCAGCTTGGCAGTCAGGGCTGCTGGTGCAAATAGTCTGAGAGGGCGCAATAGTTTCACCTTCTAGGCAGCCACCGTAGTCTCTTGTCCAGCTTACGGAAAAACCTGCCAGGGCCAAACTATCTGGGATTTCGAAAATTTCTTCCTTGTATTCACTCGTTCCCCAATGAGGCGAAAGACTCCAGTTGTAATCTTCACCAACTATTCCGAGGCTGGCAGAACCTGTCGCACAATCACCGGTATTGGTGTTACTGAACACATGAAAGTTCATCATCCCAGGCGTGGAAGAGCAGCTAAATCCGCCAAAGTGAACATTGAGTTCATCATAGTAAGCAGGAAAACTATGTGGCCATTCGTAGTCTATGTAAATACAAGCTCCATCTTCCATACTCACGCCATTGCCATCGGTTAAGGTAGAGAAATTGCCATCCCACAATAGCCCTTCTGAAACTTCATAAGACAGCCCAGCAATTTTGCTAGCATTGGACAGATTATTAAACATTCCAGTGGTAGAAGTATTTAAAATATTCCCCTGATTATCGAGACTAAAGAAAAGTAGATCATAGTTTTCACCAGGATGGCTTGTGATATCAATAAAATCAAATTCATCTTCATAACAAGGACATTCAGGCGGTGAATCATAGCTAAAAACAATATAACCATCGCAGGCAGAAATACTCGAATTTTGATCCGCGCCTATGCTGGGCGATCCATCCCTGAATTCACCATCAATGTCTCTAGTTCCTGCAAATTGTGAATTACCTGTGTTGAATAAAAGCTCATTCCCAATGTGTAAGTCGTCACTTGACAGAAAATAAGGCTCGCAATCCCAGAAATTCTGTCCTGCTCCAACAGTCTCTGAGTAGAAGTTTGTGTATGAATACCTGAATTGGTAGTGATCATCATCGTCTGATACAGCGTTTTCCCAATTTGTATTTAAAAATGCTGGATATGGACCAGCGAATGAATTAGCGATTATGCTGTTTTCGTATAAAATCAATCCTCTATTTACCCAAACTGTAAATCTGTGCTTGCTAGTCAAAAGGTTAGAATTTCTGATTCTAGTCAAGCTGTTCACATTCGTAACACATTCGAGCTCGGAGGTGAGCATACAGGTTTCAATGTAGATATTTCCGTCATCGGGCCCAGATGATACACGGACTGCCGTTTGATTATTCCCCTTGACAGTGGATTTTCCCATATATAGATTTCCAGTGGTAGAACCAGAATAAACAGCATTTTGGGGTGCGTTTTCGCTGTAAAAATTGCAGGAGTTTATTTTGTTGTTTCCTGAGAAAACTGACCATATTGCAGCATCAAAATAATTCATAAATTCACAATTGAATGTGATGACTTGATGAATATCTCTACCAGAAACCTGCCTAAAGCCACCCGTAAAGTCACTGGTTTCACATCGAATTGAACAATCGTCAACGTAGAGAATGAAATTTTCTGGATTTGTTTGAAGAAATCGACAATTAACTACTTTGTTCTGCCATTGAGTATTTTCAAGCTCTACCATTTTGTATCCACTTCCTTCGAAACTAATATTTTCGATATCAATGTTAAAATCAGAAAAAATAGACTCACTTCCCAAATTAACCAAACTTAGTGGTTCCACTTCTTCTTCACCTCCAGCTCCAGAACCCAAAAGCCTAATTCTCAAATATGGACTACTCACTTCCCATGCATTATTGAATGTCAAGCCGCCAAAATATTCTTGCTCCTGCAGAACTATGGTAAGGTCGTCAGTAATTACACCTGTAGACAGAAAATCTCTTAATTCAGTAAAATCCGCAAAGTCAGCATTCGTCGAACCTACGGTGTAGGTTCCTGAAATTTCGTTGCTGCAATCTTCTAGTACAAGCTGGATGGTATCAAGACAACCCAATTCATCATACAATTTAAAAGTTCCACTAACAGGTGGAATAGTGAGTTGAACAGTCTTCTTTATTGAGTCTATACCCAGCAATTCTGCCAGTGATCCCGCAACTGGAATGTATTCTTTACCACCCCGGCGAAGAATTTCTATTTCGTGACCTCCATCATCGACGCATCGGTGATCAAATTCCCAAACACTTACGCTCGGTTCGGGAAGGTGGGTGACATCACTGATCTTCACGCATGGGCCATGTATATCGGAAAATTTAGCGCCCACTGTTAATCCAATCTCCGTTCCCGTTCCTACAGGATGAGAAACTCCAAAAATTCCATGGTTAGCGGCAGACAAATCATAGAATCCTGCTGTGTCCCTTAGAGAAATAATTAAGTCTTTGTGTACTTCAACTACAGTAACATCGAAAGAGGGCTCATCCACTTCACTGTAAAAATAAACTTCATACAAAAATTCTTCACTGCTGCATAAATCATGAAACAGATCATCATTGCCTAATTCCGGTTCGGAATTCCCACAATCTCCTTGAATTTGAATCTCAAGAATTTGCTGGTTGTTGCTCAGGTCTTCATCATCTGCGAGCGTCTCCCCCGATTCGTCTATTGTGTAGTTCATCAGTAGGAAGGAAAGTTCGTGCGTTCCGGGAGTTAATTGGGGTATACTGCCTGGTGCTGCCAATTCAATAGCGTTCCCATAGATTCCATCTACATAGATATCTTTGAAAAACTCTCCATCAATCAATACTTGCACATGGATGTCTTCGGCGAATTGATTTGTTTGGTTTTCTATCATTAGATAGAGAAACGGCACACTGTAATAAAGACGGTCCGGCAGTGGCTTATTGTCATCTGCTATCCTAATTCCTAGCTCGGAAGCTTGCATCAATAATGGGACAAATAAGAGCAAGAGCAATAATTGAAACTTTCTCATGTTGTTGGTCTTTTTAAAAATCGGCCATCGGCCGTTCAATTGTTTCTTTCCTCAATATTAAGGAAGACCTCTGCTTTTTGGCAGAACATGTATGGGCTTTTGTCGGACGCAGTCAAAATATGACTCAACACAATCAATTGATTTACATTAACTTAAATAACTCTTTGTCTAATAAAAGGAGATCGAATTTCCATGGGCGAATGAATAATTTTGAGCTTTTCTTAACCGATGTCAACGACTAAGTACGATGGGAGAATGCAGAAAATGTCAAATCGGCAACACCATCATCAATCAGGAAGAAAACTCCGGTCTGTAGAAAATGAAAACCGATCTGAAGCTCCGAGCAGCGGCACCCGCATCGTATGCGTTGAGAATTTAAGATCGAAACGAGTCCCAGAGGGCTACGGCATTTGTCAGCCCGATCGAACAAGCCAAAGGCATCGAATTTGCTCGCGATGGTAAATACATCTTCGGTTCCAAAAGAGAATTCATGGATTCTCACTACTGTGAGTTATCCAAAACTCATCGGTAAACTTAGAGCAGAACTACAATGCCGCGCCGTTCATTGCTCGATTAGCTTCCTGAATTTCTGGCCATTTTTCTTCGATTCCGAACCATCATCATGGC
>Ga0209828_1003284_pt1 | contig 12495 bp, 4 predicted proteins | sample MaitaG_FD_187429 | JGI IMG/M metagenome (GOLD analysis project Ga0209828, IMG submission 187429) | Marine algal microbial communities from Maine, USA - Maine_Asex2 metaG (SPAdes) (version 2) | ecosystem: Host-associated > Algae > Red algae > Unclassified | place: Maine, USA | collected 2015-01-05
CGCAGACAAAACCAAACCCTTCTGCCTCACCGTCGCCCTCGTCGAACCCCACGTGCCCTGGGTCATGGGCGACGCCTCCGCCTACCCGCCAAAGAAAATCAAACTGCCGGCCAATATCGCCGACACGCCCCGAACCCGTGAAGACTTCGCCAACTACCTCGCCGAGATCACCTACATGGACGGACAAGTCGGCGAGATTCTCAAGACGCTCGACGACGCCGGCCAAGCCGACAACACGCTCGTGCTGTTCACCTCCGAACAGGGTTCGCAGTTTCCCGGCTGCAAATGGACCAACTTCGACACCGGGATCCACACCGCTCTCGTCGCCCGCTGGCCCGGCGTTGTCCCGGTCGGCAAACGCACCGACGCCATGGTGCAGTACACCGATATCCTGCCCACCCTCCTAGAACTCGCCGGGGCCGACCTCACCCCGGCACGTGAACCCGCGACGCTGCAGAAAGGATCACCCTTCCCCTTCGACGGCACCAGTTTTGCCCCCGTTCTGCGCGGTGAAAGCGAAACCCACCGGACCTACACCTACGGTTGCCACAACAACGTGCCCGAGGGTCCGCCCTACCCGATCCGCACCATCAGCGACGGGAGCTACCGCCTGATTCTCAACCTCCGCCCCGACGAGCTCTACCTCGAGAAACACCTCATGGGCGGCGGCCGCAACAACAACCCGTACTGGGCCACCTGGATGCAGGAAAGTTTCAACTCGCCGGCCACCTACGCGCTGATCAAACGCTTCATGCACCGGCCCGCCGTCGAACTCTACCACACCGCCAAGGACCCCTACGAGATGACCAACCTCGCCGACGAGAAGCCCGAACTCGTCGCCCGACTGAAAACCGAACTCGAAGGTTGGATGGCCCGCCAAGGCGACCCCGGCGCGCCCCAGGATACCCGCGAGGCCTTGCAAGCCGCGCGCAAGGGCGAGCACCTGTTCCCGGTTGAGAAGTAGGTAGTTCAAACACTGGAGGGCGAGGGGCCTCCCGAGCCGAGGGCCAGTTTTAGAAATCTCCATCTGCATTTCAAACACTGGAGGGCGAGTGGCCTCCCGAGCCGAGGGCCAGGCATATGGCAAGCGTTTGCCATCGTGTGGCAAGCGCTTGCCATCGTGTGGCAGGACTTTGCCACGCTATGGCAGAGGTTTGCCACACAACATTCGTCCTGTTGTTCGAGAGCCAACCTGACTTTTACCGACCAAAAGCCGCGCGGACTTGGCATCTCAAGCGATTCTGGGGTATAAGAGTCTCCGCTCATGGCCAGCCTCGAAGAAATCAAACAGGACATCCTCTCCCGCGTCGACATTATCGACGTGGTCGGCCAGTACGTCCAACTGAAGCGCAGCGGCCGAGATTACAAAGGCCTGTCGCCGTTCACCAAGGAAAAGACACCCTCCTTCGTGGTCCACCCGGACGAGCAGTTTTTCAAGTGCTTCTCCACCGGCGAGGCGGGCGACATCTTCACCTTCATGATGAAGGTCGAAGGCATGGACTTCATGACCGCGTTCAAAACGCTCGGCAAACGCGCCGGGCTACCGGTCGAGGACATGCTCGACCGCAACAAAGGACGCGGCGGGCCCAACAAGGAACGCCTCTACTCGCTGATGGGCGGCATCGCGCAACACTACCGCGAACTGCTGCTCAACGACCCGCGCGCCGAGGAGGCACGCGCCTACGTGACGCGACGAAATCTCGACGGCGAGATCGGCGACGCCTTCCTGATCGGCTACGCGCCGGAAGCCTGGGACACGGTCGAAACCTGGGCCAAAGAAAACGGCTACGGCGATAAGGAACTCGAACTCTCCGGCATGCACTCGTTCAAGGAACGCGATGACGGAACGCGCAGCCACGGCTACGACCGCTTCCGCGACCGCCTGATGTTCCCGATCCGAAATGAAATCGGACGCGTGATCGGATTCAGCGGACGCATTCTCGACCCGGCCAAATCAAAAGCCAAATACGTCAACAGTCCCGAGACCACTCTGTTTAAAAAATCCAAAGTGCTCTACGCCGTCGACCTCGCGCGTAAAGCCATGGTGGACAGCCGCATCGCGATGATCTGCGAGGGCCAGATCGATGTCATTCGATGCCACCAACATGGCTTCACCAACGCGGTTGCCGCTCAGGGCACTGCCCTCACCACCGATCACGCCAAAGTGCTGAAGCGGAGTGCCGACGATATTCTGCTCGTCATGGACAGCGACGCGGCCGGGGTGAAAGCGGCATTGAAAAGCGGCGAGGTCTTTCTCGAGACCGGACTCGCGGTCAAAGTCGCGGTGCTGCCCGAAGGCGACCCCGACACCATTCTCGGCGAGCAAGGCACCGAAGCGTTTCAGAAGATTTTGGACGAGGCCAAGTCGTTCATGGATTTTCAGATCGATGTGCTCACCGGCATCGATGATCCCAAAACCCCGACTGGACTTAGCCGGATCACCCAAAGTCTGTTGGAGTCGGTGGTGCGCATTCCCTCCGCCGTCCGCCAAGAGCAGTTCCTCATGGGTGCCTCCCAGCGACTCGGCATCTCGGTCGACGCGCTGCGCAAGGATCTCGAAAAAACCGTCCAACCAAAATACGCTCAGGACCGGGCCCGGCGTAGTGCCCGAGCGGAAAACCGGCGCCGTGATTCCGTGCCGGCCGAGGACTACATCCGCCCCTCGACCCACAGCGAACCCGAGGCGGCTTTGCTGCGCCTGCTGTTGGTCCACCCGGAAACCCGTGAGCTCGCCACTACTTACCTACGCTCCGACTGCATCGGCCATCCGACCGTGCTCGCGGTATTCGAGGAGGTCGCCCACACGAGCCACCATCTCGAACGCGACGCCTTCCTCGCGGTTCTCTCCGCGCATCCAGATTGCCCCGACGGGTTAACCGAGTCCTTGTCGACCGCTCAACCGGATGGGATCACCGAACTGGGCGGTCCAGCCGAGGCCATGCAAGACATTATTCGACGCCTCCATATCGAGCGGCTCAAGCGTCGGCGCGACGAACTCACCCGTCTTTACAACCAGTCGGGAGAGATCAAACGACAGCGTCTGTGGACCGAAATTGCCCAGATTACCAGGCAGTCGAAAGAATTTGAGGGAAATAATTGGGGAAAAGCGTCTGATTTGATACGTATCATCTTTGGCACGGATCAAGAGAAGCCGACGTTTTAAATTGACGAACGGCACCACGAAATCACAGATTCTCCGGCCGCCCCCTTACAGGTATTTTCTATAAACAACTATTTATCAACATGTTATGCCATCCAGCGGAACAACAAAAAGTAAGATTTCGAGCAGCAAAACGAAGAAGAAAACCGCTTCGAAAGGCAAAAAAAAGTCTTCAACCAAGGCTAAAAAGCCGGTCGCCAAGAAGAAGTCGGCCAAAAAGTCGGCCGTGAAAAAGTCAAAATCCACCTCATCCACCGCGAAAACGACGTCCACAGCCAAAAAATCTTCGGCCACGAAAAAGAAATCCACGGCCAAAAAGAAAGCCGTGAAAAAATCCTCGGCTACGGAAAAAAGGTCGAAGAAGAAGACCAAGTCCAGATCGAGCAAAAAAGTCGCGGCTAAAAAACCACCGGCCAAAAAGAAAACGTCCGCGCCGAAGAAAAAAACGAGCAAGAAAGCCGCGGCCAAAAAAGGCGCCAAGGGCAAGAAAGCGGAACCCGTGGAACGCTCGGATATCACCTCCGAGGAACGCCAGGACCGCAACGCCCGTCTAAACGCGTTGATTGAGAAGGCCCGCCAGAACGGATTTCTGATGATGGCCGAGGTCGACACGGCCTACGACGAACTCGGCGACAGCGCCGAAGAATACCGCAACAACGCGCACGCGATGCTCAAGCAAATGGACATCAAAGTCCTGAAGCCGGAAGAACTCGAAGGCTTTAAGAAAGTCACCGCCCGCGCCGAAGCCCAACGCCAGTCGGACAAGATGGACGTGCTCGACGACCCGGTCCGCATGTACCTCAAACAAATGGGCACCGTGCCGCTCCTCACCCGCGAAGAGGAAGTCGCCATCTCCAAACGGATCGAAGAAGCGGAGATCGCCTCCAAGCGCCTGTTCAACAACATGGGCTGTGCCACCGAAGCCTATCTCGGCCTGCTCGACCGGCTGGAGAACGGCGGCGAGCGCTTCGACCGGGTCATCAGCGACAAACACGTTGAGAGCCGCGAAAAGTATTTCAAAGTCCTGCCGCGCATCCGCACCAACATCGAACGCGGCCACGAGGGTCTCGGCAAGCGCTTCGAAGCCTTCCGCAAAATGAAGAAAAGCAAGGCGCGCCTCAAGGAGCACAAGGGCATTATCGAGTCGCGTAAACGCCTCGCCTCCCACTTTGAAAAACTCCACTTCAAGCAGAAGGCGGTGGAAGACATCGTATCGGTCGCCGACAATTATTACATGGAGTTCGCCGCCGCCAGCCGCGACCGGGAAAAGCTGGAGAAAAGGAAAACCCGCAGCAAACGCTCCGACGAACGTCTGGCCGAATGCAAGGAACTGATCAGCGCCCAGCAAACTCTGCAACGCATGGAGTCCGAGGAGTACCAGACCCACTACAACGAACTCGCCCACTGGATGGCCAAGGGCCACCAAGCCAAGACCGAGATGGTCGAGGCCAACCTGCGCCTGGTGATTTCCATCGCGAAAAAATACACCAACCGCGGCCTGTCGTTCCTCGACCTGATCCAGGAAGGCAACATGGGCCTGATGAAAGCGGTGGAGAAGTTCGAATACCGCCGTGGCTACAAGTTCAGCACCTACGCGACCTGGTGGATCCGCCAGGCCATCACGCGTTCGATCGCGGACCAAGCGCGGACTATCCGCATCCCCGTGCACATGATCGAAACGATCAACAAACTGATGCGCATCCAGAAGCAACTGGTGCAGGAGTTCGGCCGCGAACCAACCCCGGAAGAGATTGCCGAAGAGATGACCCTCGCGGTGGACCGCGTTCGCGCCATCCTCAAAATCGCCCAACAACCGATCTCGCTGCAAAGCCCGATTGGCGACAGCGAAGACACCAACTTCGGCGACTTCATCGAGGATAAAACGGCGGACAACCCCTCGGAAATGACCGCCTACGCGCTGCTCAAGGAACGCCTCAAGGAAGTGCTCACCACCCTGACCGAACGCGAGCAGGAAGTGCTCACGCTGCGCTTCGGCCTCGCCGATGGCTATCCCCGAACGCTCGAGGAAGTCGGACGCAAGTTCGATGTGACCCGCGAACGCATCCGCCAAATCGAAGCCAAAGCCCTGCGCAAAATGCGCCACCCCACCCGTCTGCGCCAACTCGAGGGCTTCCTGCCCAGCGATGGTGGCAACAACGGTCCGACGTTCTAAGAGCGTCCAAGAACGAACCGAGCCAGTGGGCCACCGCCATTATAGAACATGCGGGTGGCCCTCCTGCTTTTTAGCAGCCGGGGAAGGGATCGCAGAAAACACGGAGCAAGCGGAATCTCTTGTTCGTGATTCCTCCGTAAACCAAACAAAGTGCCATTCCTTTGCCTTAAGTTTTTTAGCCTGCACATAGGTTCTAACCACACGCAGCCGCCTGTAGCGCCGTCTTCTAGGCGGTGTCGGTACGCGGGCTTCTAACCCGCTGACCATCACCCGAAGGTAATATTTTTCGACTGGGCGAAATCGCTCGGGTGAAAATCGAAAAACGGCTATCATCATGGGAAGGCTACTGATGAAAACGTACTGCGAAATCTGTGAAAGCGAAGTGAACGCCACCAAGACGGGCATGGCGGATTCTATCTGCGATGCGTGTGGCTCCCTGATCAAAGTGGCGGAGGATCTGATTCAACCGGGAGCGACCCAAGATCTCAAGGAAGGTCCGATTGACACGTTAGCCCTTCCCCCCGGCATCCTCTGGCAAAGCCAAGCCGGGCAGAACCTGATGGAAATTCTGGAGCAGATCTCCCAGACCCCAACACGCCGCTACCGTCTTGGCAGCATGCTCGGCAAGGGGGCGATGGGTCGCATCGTCCGGGCTGGCGACAAGGATCTGGCGCGGGAAGTCGCGATGAAATTCATGCAACATCCCGAACGCGCGAGTCCGGCGGCCCTGCGTCGCTTCATCCGCGAGGCACAAATCACCGCCCGACTAAAGCACACCAATATCGTCTCCGTTTACGAACTCGGCTTGAACGAGGAGGACCACCTCTTCTACACCATGGAACAAGTTGAGGGTCAGACCTTAAAAAATATTTTGGACGGACTCCGCGCCCGTGATCCCGCCCACCAAAAAGCGTATCCATTGCCGCGCCTCCTCAACCTGTTCGCCATGGTTGGCAGCGCCATGGAACACGCCCACCGTCGCGGCATCATCCACCGCGACCTCAAGCCGGAAAACATCATGGTGACCGAGGATGGCGAGGTGCAGGTGCTCGACTGGGGTCTGGCCACGTTCATCGACCAAGACGACGGCGAGCTGTTCGCCAACGCCTCCGAACTTCTCGCGACGGACCCCATGCAGGCCTTCTGCTCCGGGAACGGCAAAGTCGTCGGCACGCCCCTCTACATGTCGCCCGAACAAGCCCGCGGCAACGAGCTCGACGCGCGTTCGGACATCTATACCCTCGGCACCTTGCTCCATGAAATCCTCGGCCTCGAATACTCGGTAGATGGAACCACCTCCGACGAGGTGATCGAAAACATCAAGGCCAACCGAACACGGCCGCTCGTGGCAAGCTCCCCCCACGGCAAGGGCGCGCTGCCCAAACCGCTCACCGCCATCGCGGCCAAGGCGATGGCCCATCATCCGGATCAACGATACCAACAGGTCAGCGCCCTGCTCGGCGATCTCGACTTGGTTCAACGCGGCTTCGCAGCCAAGGCCGAACAAGCGGGATTCGCGCAACGTGCCGCCTTGTTTTTTAAACGCAACAAAGCCGTGTCCACGATCAGCCTCGGCCTGTTCTCCATCATCCTCCTGCTTGCTGTACGCAGCCAATTCCTGCTGCACTCGTTGACCCAAGAGGAGCAAGCGCGCCTGACGCAGGCCCATGCCAGCGCCCCGGCCTTTTTCGCAGCCGCAAAGAAACTCCTGCCAGACCAGCAGTTCGACGCTGCCCTCGTCAACGTCGAACAAGCCTTAAAATACGATCCGTCCATCCAGGAAGCCCTACTGCTGCACGCCTATTTGCTGGCCGAGCGAAACGACTTTGAGGCTGCGGTGAACAGCGCCCGATTCGCGGGCTCGAACCAACCCGCGTTCCACTTTCTGAAGCAAATCCAAACCGGTGACACCGCCGCGATTCGTGAACTGGCCGAGCAGGCGGACGACGATGGCTACCACAGCTTGAGTTCGGCCCTATTCGCCAATCTCGGGGTGGTCTCGGAGTCTCCCACGACCGAGCAACTCGACCGCTGGCGAAAACAACTCGACGCCGTCCGCCCCGGACTCGGTGCATTACTCCGGACCAACCAAGGCGAGCTACACCTCCACCTTGGCAACGGCGTCAACCTCACCAGTCTCAATGGCCTGCGCGGCATCCGGCTCAACGTGCTGAACACCGGAGACCTGCTGAAAGGCGACCTGCCAGACAACACGCTCAGCCTCGAACCCCTGCGCGGGATGCCGCTCCGTTCGTTCAGCTCCCGTGCCGCGATCACCGACCTCGAACCCATTGTCTCACCCTCACTTAAGGTGGTCGATTGCCCCTTCAATCCGCGCGCCAACACCTGCAACTGGGAGGTACTCGAAGGTCTAATGCTCGACGCGTTTACTCTCCATCGAGGGTACTTTCCGCGCAAGCTGAAGGTCCGTAAACTCAATATCGTCTCCCATCTTCTGGAGGACTACACTTGGTTCGACGAGGTCGAAGGGCTTCAGGAAGTGCGTTTTGTGAACACCGACTGGAAGGAGTACCCCAAATACAAACTCGACTCGCTCACGCGCATTCCAACCCTCCACGACATCAGGGTCGACCGCGAGGTTCGAATCAGCCGCGAGACCATCGACATCCGCCCCGAAGTTCCCTCGGTCGATCTCGCCAAACTCGAGGCGCTGCTCGGCGGCATCAAAAACGAAACCGAGCTCACCGAATGGTGGCGCCATCACTGGGCGTTGATGCACTACCTGCTGACCGTCCGCCAAGGCGGCGAGGCGGAACGGCCCGACTCCCCCTTGATCATGCAGGTCGGCGACCAGATGTGGGCCCTCTGCCATAGCCTGTTCTGGATGAAACCGCACTATTGCGACTATCTCGGCATCAGTCCGGCCTCGATCCACAGCCAAGCCGAACGCGACGCGGCCAACCACCTGCTCGCACAACTGAAGCTGTCGCAGTCGACCCCGTCCATCGTACTCAACACCCGCCGCGCCGACGATCACTACGAGTGGTTTGATGGCAGCGAGTGGAACGCCGATTTCATGAACGTTCCGCCCAACGCCCGCCATGCCCGCCGACTCCTGCTCTCCGGCAACACCTGCACGAAGCAAGGTTCCGGGGCTAATTTTCGTCTGTACAGTTGGCCCGTCGGCGGGCCGGAACCACGCAATCTGAAACAATTCATCGAGGAATGGTACCCCGTGTACCCGCCCTTGGAACACGAGGGGAAATGGTACAGCGTGCAGGGAAGGCCCGTGTCGTACGCCGCCGCCAAGGAGATCGCCAAAGTCTACGGGGCAAAGCTGGCAACGCTCGGGGAAATCACCCTGAACCCAACGCTCCGTGATGAAATCAAGAAAACCACGGGCGACACGACCATCTCGCTCTGGGTGGGCGGGGAGAAAAGGCAGGCCGACCCCGCCATGGCTTGGGCCAAACAAGGGGTCAGTGAGCCGAATCAGGTGAGCTGCAACGAACGGCTCGGATTTATCCTCGAATGGAACAAGGCCGAGGATGTGCCGGGAATGAAACCAGCGGCCGCGAGGGGTTTCCAGAAAGTCCGCGTGTTCCAAGGAAGGGAATACTTCATCGGCCGCAAGGAATCTACCTGGCTAAGGGCTTGGCACGAGTCGGAGCGCCTCGGCGGCGAACTCGCCTGCGCCGAAACAGCGGAGGAACTCCGCTTCATCCGCGATAAATTTGTCGGGCACAAAGGCCTGTGGATCGGCGGCTACCCATGGGGCGCAACGGACGAGATTCCCCACGGACATTGGCGCTGGCTCAGTACCAAAAAAGCGGTCGATCTTCCGCGCGAAGCATGGAAGGTGGACGTTGATGTTTGGAATGCGGGATCGCGGCTAACATTACTGGCTCGAGACGGTCTGGGCATCGCGCCGGCCGAAACCCCTCTGCCCTTTCTCGTCGAACGCCCCGTGCGCCAAGCACCGGCCCCAATGCCATAAAGACGCACCGCCCCCATCCAGCGAGTTGATCTTTTTCAAGACCGCGGGTACCTGATTGCCGTGAACCGTCGATTCTGGATTTCCATCGTGCTGCTATGCGGCCTCGGCCTACCGCTGATTGCAGCGGTGGATCTCGACGGCGACGGCATGAGTGATCTCTGGGAACTGCTGCACGCGGCACAAGGCCTGGCCGCGAACGCGGACAGCGACGGCGACCGCCTCGACAACCGCTCGGAAAGCATTGCTGGCACCGATCCGTTCGATCGCGCCTCGACCCTGGCGATCGAGGGCGTGCGCACGGTTCGGAGTGGCAATGTCAGTGGCAGCGGCAGCGGCACCAATCTCGTCGAAGGCGTGGCCTTCGTGTGGACCGGGGAGCCGGGCAAACGCTACGAGGTGTTCGGCAACGAGGCGCTCAGTCGGAACGGCTGGACCACGCTCGGCGTGTCGGCGATCGGCACCGGTTCGGAGATCGAACTCGTCATCCCCGAAACCAATGCCCGCTACTTCCGCCTGCAAGTGGATGACCGCGACCGCGACGGCGACGGCGTCTCCGATTGGGAGGAGGCCTTGCTCGGACTCGATCCCGAACGCGCGCAGACGCAGACCGGCACCGACGACGCGACCCTCGCCACCGCCGCCGTCGCCGCGCCCGCCCATCTTGAAGTAAGCGCGTCCGCCGAGCAGATCGAGGAAGGCGATCCGGTGACCTTCACGGTTCGGCGAACCGGTGGCATCGCCCCCGTCTCGGTCGATCTCATGTTTAATGGCGGCCAAACCTCGGGAACGGACGCCTTTGCCGCGCCCGCTTGGAACTGGCCGGACCGCTTGGACTTCGCCCTGTTCGAGATGGAGAAACAGTTCGAACTGACACCGCGCCGAGGCAACTTTCCAAACGCCTTGGAGCCGTTCAGCCTCGCGCTTCAACCGCTCGGCACCAACGCCGCAAACGTCCCTACCACCATCGGCCCGGCCAGCTTGGTGAAAGTCGCCTTCGAACGCCCCACCGTGCTTTCGGCCCAACTGCGCATGCTCGACCCGGCGCGGCTGCATTTCCCTGCTTGGGGCAGCGCCACGCTGGCGATTTTGCCGGACCGCTCTGCGGCCGAACTCGACTGGCAGTTCGAAGGCGTCGACCTTGAGCTGCTGGCGACGGCGACGCCGATTAATCCACCGCAGTTGCGGATTGGCGGCTTGACCATTGCGTGGACCACCGACGCCGACGGCCGGAACTGGATCGACTTGAACCCCGCCCGGCTGGCGCAACTGGAGTCCGCTCAGGGCGTGTTCGACGTGGGCGGTTTCCACGGCCTGTTTTTGCCGCACGGAACCCCGCCGCCCGCACCGCCGACAATAACGTGGACGCCCCCCACGACTCCGTCCGCTGCTGCAGCTTCACGCCTGCTCGGCCAAGCCACGTTTGGTCCGACGCTGCCGGCGATCAACGAGGTTCAAGCGCTTGGCATGACAGGTTGGATCGACGCGCAAATCGCCTTGCCCGCGAGCCATCACACGGACCAACTTCTACTCTGGGACAGCTACGGGTTTCCGCCAGGTTCGGGCTTGCGCGTGGCCGAATGGTGGGAGCGTTCGGTGCGCTCGCCGGACCAGCTTCGGCAACGAGTTGCATTCGCGCTGAGCGAGTTTTTTGTGATCTCCGACCAGAGTGAAGTGTTCAACTTTCCGCTCGCGGTCGCGGACTACCAGGACATGTTGCTGGACGGCGCGTTCGGTAATTTTCGCGACCTGCTCGAGGACGTGACGCTGCATCCGGCGATGGGCATGTTTCTCAGCCACGCGCGCAACCCGGAGGCTTCCGGCGGCATCCAACCCGACGAGAATTACGCCCGCGAAGTCATGCAGCTGTTCTCGATCGGCCTATGGGAACTCACCCCGGACGGCACCCGCGTGATTGGTCCGACCGGTTTTCCGGTGCCGACCTATGACCAGTTCGTCGTCGAGGAGATGGCGCGGGTGCTCACCGGTTTCAGCTATCCCGACCTCACCCCGAACGGACTCGACGGGTTTTGGGCCGCCGAAGTGCAAGAACGTTCGCCAATGGCGTTGTTCCCAGCTTGGCATGATGATGGCCAAAAGGTGCTGATCGACGAACGAATTCTGCCCGCGGGTCAAGGCGGCGAGCAGGACCTGGCCGATGCCCTCGATATGCTGTTCGACCATCCGAATACCGCGCCGTTTGTATCCCGTTTTCTGATTCAGCGCCTCGTCACCTCGAACCCGAGTCCGGCTTACGTCTACCGGATCGCCGACGTGTTCAACACGGGCGGCCCCGCTGGCGAAACTGGCGTTCGCGGAGATCTCGGCGCCGTGGTCAAAGCGATCCTGCTCGACCCCGAAGCGCGTGATCCGGCGGTCGCGGCCCAGCCGTGGTTCGGCCAGTTGCGCGAACCGCTGCTGCGCGCCACCGCGCTGCTGCGCGCGTTCGACGCGAAGACCATTCACGGACGCGTACGCGTGACCAAACCCCAGGTTGCGTTCGGCCAGGGCCCGCTCCAAGCGCCTTCGGTGTTCAATTTCTTCGAACCCGACTTCGCGTTGCCGGGTCCGGTGGCCGAGGCGGGCTTGGTCAGTCCGGAGTTCAAAATTCTCTCGGCCAACAACGCATTGCGCATCGCCAACTCTCTCCGCCAAACGCTCGAGGACCGCATGCCCGCCGCCAACGAACTGATCGAAATGGACTATAGCGCCCAGCTCCCGCTGGCCGGCGATGTCGACGCGCTCCTCGACCAACTCGACATCCTGCTGATGCACGGACACACCACCCCCGCGCTGCGTTCGGAGATTGCCACCGTCGTGACCGATATTCCCGCCAATGAACCGCGCGCGCGGGTCGAAGCCGCGGTCCACCTGATGCTTCTCAGTCCGGAGTACGCGATTTTCCGATGAGCCACCGAACGCATTCCGCCTCCCGCCGCAACTTTCTCCTCCGCGGCGCCTGCGCGACCGCCTCGGCCGGGGCGATCGGCGCGGCGCTGTCGAGTTTGCGGATGACCCAGTTGGTCACCGCAGCCCAAGGCAATGCGAACGACTACCGCAGCCTCGTCTGCCTGTTTATGTTTGGTGGCAACGACAGCGCGAACTTGGTGATCCCCAACGGCGCCGGCAGCGACGTCGACTCCTACGCTGCCTACCAGCAAATCCGCGGACACCTTGCCGTGCCGCAGTCCGATTTGCTCGCCATCC
>Ga0209828_1003287_pt1 | contig 12487 bp, 2 predicted proteins | sample MaitaG_FD_187429 | JGI IMG/M metagenome (GOLD analysis project Ga0209828, IMG submission 187429) | Marine algal microbial communities from Maine, USA - Maine_Asex2 metaG (SPAdes) (version 2) | ecosystem: Host-associated > Algae > Red algae > Unclassified | place: Maine, USA | collected 2015-01-05
ACTTGCTCTTGAACAGAATACGTCCATTGGAGCAACAACTCAGCTGAGTTTGGGAAAGTTTGCTGTTTGGAAAACGCAGATAGGAATTTCTGCTTATACAAATAATCAATTGGCGGATACTGTTAATCTAGACATTAGTACTATCCGTAATATTGTAAATCCCATATACACTCCAAATCAATCTTCTCAATTCCTTTATGCTTGGGAATCAGACTTGCGCTTTAAATCTAAATACTTTAATCCTTCAATTAGCTACACCAGAATAGATCCAGATTATCGCACACTGGGAAGTTACTCTAGAACTTCTGACCTAGAAAGAATAAAACTTAAGGCAAGCGTTCAGAGCAAGAAGAGAACCTTTGTACTTGCTGCAGCAATCGGTCTTCAAAAAAATGATTTAGCAAAAGTGAATAGCTATCAAACAAGAAGACTTATCAATTCTGTAAATGTAAATATTAGACCAAACCAAAAGTTTTCCGTAAACGCAAACTATACAAACTTTGGAGTTACCAGAGACCCAAGATTAAATCCCTTAAACGATACTATTCGCTACAGTTCAGTTTCTCAAAATATTACAATCACTCCCGTGCTTATACTTGCTTCAGAAACTGCATCTCATACTGCAAGTCTGAATTTTAACGTAAACAGTATCGAAAACGATATAAGCCTTTTGGAGACGGAGCAGATGCGTACAATTTCTTCTGGTTTGAATTATAACTATGCTTTTACCCAGACTGGTTCAAGTTTAGGAGCATCACTTACATATTTAAGTGCTAATCAAGGCTTAGGTATTCGAAGTCTAGGATATGGCATTCATGGAAATAGAACAATAGGGGAAAGGAAAATATCTACAGGTTTTAATTTGTCCTTATATAATACCAGAAATGATATCTCAAAACTTTCTAACACCTTAAGAGCTAGTGTAAATGGAACCTATAATATCAATGCTGCAAGCTCTATCACGAGTACATGGACTTGGATCCGAAATTCCAGTACACTTCAATCATTAAATTCTTTTAGAGAACTAATTGGAGCACTTCAATTTAACTATCAATTCTTAAAAAATGAAAAATAGAACACCTTTCATAAAAGGAATTTTTACCTTTCGCATTCTCCTGATCTCTTCTATCATCTTTAGCTCTGCAATATCTGCGACCGCGCAAAATGATGTAACAGTAACTTTGCAATTGCAAGCACCCTATAGCCATAGACTAAATGACTATCTGGATTTTAACTTTGTTATCGTTACATTAGTGAATAATACAAATCAAGATCAGCTAGTAAAGTTAAAAGGTAGCATAGAAGGAGATAACGATATCCTTATCACCACGGATGTAAATTATAATCCAGCTCTGCCTATTGAATTAAGACCTTTTCAAACAAAACAAATTTTCAACACTTCGGGCGCCCTTGAATTTTTGGATCAGGATAACATCATAGTAGAAATAAGTCCAGATCTAGAAGGATATATGTACAGAACAGGGTTGCTTCCTGAAGGTAATTATACAATCTGCCTACAAGCACTGGATTTTAATACAGATGAACCACTTTCTTTGGATGAACCAGCAGGTTGTTCTTACATTCCACTTCAGTATGCACAGGCGCCTGAACTGATCCTTCCAGATTGTGATCAGGGTGAGGTGCAAGAACATCCTATTTTTACGTGGACACCTGTACCGCTTTCAATTGCAAATGCGCAAGTAGCCTACGACCTTTACATTGTAGAACCTTCACCTTTAATTGATAATTTAGATCCTAATTTAATAATGCAAGGTGCTATTTCTACTGGCTTTGGCATATTCTATAAGGCGGAAAATTTAAATACCAATAGTTTTACGTATCCAGTCTCAGCACCCCCTTTTGTCTCAGGCAAAAAATACTATTGGGCAGTTCAAGCAAAGGACCTAAGTAGCCAAGTGACGATAATTAACTTAGGGATTAGCGAAGCATGTAGCTTTATTTCCCAGGACTCTGGGATTGATCTAGAAACCATATCTATTCCATATATTAGCAATGCACCCGCTTGTTTAAATTGTGCGTTTACTCTGAGTAACACAAATGCGATTACAAATCCTGAAGTGAGCGCTGCAGATACTTTTAGTTTAAATTATTTTACTCTAAAAGTGACGAGTATAACATCTCCGCCAGATAATCAAGGAAAATTTAGTGGAGAAGCAACTATAGCACTACCATTTTTAAATTCTAGTCTCGTAAACGTTAGAATCCAATTTAGTGATATTCAAATAAATTCTGATAAGCGCATAATTGCAGCAACAGAAATTAAAGCAATTGATAATCCTGAAGGACATGGTTTTATGCCTGGTTATGGATTGCCACCTAAAGCCACAGATTATCCTCTTCCCGCCATTAATAACATGAATAATTACTTTGACAGTACCTCTACTCAGATTCTTGCAGATGGTGAAAACTTCCTAGAAGGTGTAGGAATGGAACTTCCGTTTGGGATAGAGTCTGACGATTATCTTTTTGCAATTACGGACCTTACACTCACACCTACCGTAAGTTCGTTTGGGGCCGCAGTAATAATAGAGGTTGGAGAAGTCTTAGGCAAGATTGCTGTTGCTGCAAGTGATATATGTTTAACGAATGAGGATTTATGTGGTGAATTGAAATTGCAGCTTACAGAAAATGCCGAATTTGATTTTGGCATCAATGACACAGGGAAATTGATTATAAGAGGAATGTCCCAAAATCCAAATGACCATTCTTACATAGAGTTTGACAGTTCAGGTTTTAAGAATCTTCATATTGAAATGGAATATCTTTTTCCAACCACAATGCTGGGGAAACCTGGAAGTTCAGACAATGTCAGTTTTGTAGTTTCCACAGATGCTGTTAAATGGGACGATTGGATTGCAGAGGTAGAATTTGAAGATTTCCACATTACGGATGCAGATGATGTTGTCTTCAAATTTGATCAAGATACGCCTGTGTTTTACGACCATTCAACAGTACGACATATTGCTGAAATACCTGATTCTATGGAAGATGAAAAAGACCCTCTCTGGTATGGTTTTTTTATACCCAATTTTATTATGGAACTACCAGATCTCTTTGATACAGGAGGGCCCATTGTTGCTGGTGTAGAAAGTATGCTTATCGGAGATGCAGGCGTGTCCATGCATGCCTCCGTGCAAGATATAATTGAGACAAGCGAATTGAATGCGGGTGAATGGGGCTTTTCGATAGATAATTTGGGAGTGGTCATTAAACACAATAATTTTCTTGATGGCTTTTTAGATGGGAAACTTTTATTGCCTATTGTCGAGAAAAATGGTCAAAATTACTTGGATTACAACCTCATCATTGACTTTGATACCTTAGGTAATTACCAATTGAATTTAAATCCGAATGATGCAATTACGGTCCCTCTTTTTGTTGCTGATATGCGTTTGGCAAATACTTCAAACATCATTGTAAGCAATAATACGAACGGGTTTAATGCAGCGGCGACACTAAATGGTGATTTTGACTTGGGTGTTGACGGATTGAATTTTATGCAAATCCAGTTTCAGAAAATGCAACTTAAGACAGATGAAAATTATTTTGAGCCGGGTACCATTGCAACGACATTTGCATCTCCAGATAAAAGTATGTATGGATTTAGTTTTGGCATAGACTCAGTAGGGATAGCGATGGACTTAGGTGATGGCGCAAGGGTGGGATTAAGCTTTGCCGGTCACATAGGATTATCCTCAGAAGATTTTGCACCTACGGCTTCAGGCGAATTTATTGTATGGGGAGAATATGATAATGGCCCTAAATTTGATAAAGTTGAAGTCAAATCGATTCATGTAGATGCAACAATTGGAGATGTAGTGACCATTGAAGGTCATATTAAATTTTATGAAGATCATGCTACTTGGGGAGATGGATTTGAGGGTGGTATAACCCTTGGTGTAGTAGATATGTTTGAAGTGGGAATCTATTCAAGATTTGGAACTACATCTTATAATAACAATAATACTCCTTATGACTATTTCTTCGTTCAGGGTGAACTTGGATTAGGGACTGGAACCCCAATATTCTCTGGATTTGCTCTTTATTCTTTTTCAGGTGGTGTAGGTAATCGTGTGATAGTGAATGATCCATCTGATCCACAAGGGGATGGCTTATCGCCTTCTGCAACTGCCGGCTTAAGCTTCACAGCAGGAGTGGGATTTGGCGGACACCCAGGCTCTGGAGCCAGACAAGTACTTTGCGGGAATATTACCCTTGGTATAGGCTTGTCAGAAAATAATTCTGGCGTAGACTATTTAAATATTACAGGCGATGTTGGTTTATTTACCAATAGTAGTTATGAAGCGGGATCTGGGATAGCAAATGGTGGAATGGATTTGCTTTTTGATTTTGCACAGGATAAATACACAGCAGGATTTTGGGTGGATTTTACCATTGATCCTTCAATATTTACAGCACGAGGAAGAATCGATATTCTTGTGAAAAAGCAAGAGGCCCCTGCTGTAGACTTGTACCATGTAAAAGTAGGAACGCCATCAAATCCTGTCACTATTGATATCTTAGGTGGTCTACTTACAGGCGGTGCCTACTTTGAAACTGGAAATCATGAAATAGACTCCTTGCCACCCCTACCAAAACACTTTGAGCATATATTTCAAAAACAATCAACTTCTGATAAGCCAAGTGGATTTCAAACAATGATAAATTTTTTGAATGACCCTGCTAATACAAAATATAGTTTACTGCATGGAGCAAATGCTGAGTTAGAATTTGAATTGGATATTGGAATATTGTACGGGGGACTCCATATGGGTTTAGGTTATGGGATTTTAATATCTGAAACTATCGGGGGCTGCGGCCAATATGATCCCATAGGTTATAATGGTTGGTACGCCTTAGGGCAAGCTTATTTTGCGGTGGAAGCGAAGGTGGGTGTCCGCGTTTGGTTCTTTGGAGATATAGTAGAAGTTGATCTGGCTAAGGTTTCTGCAGGAGCCAAACTGGCTGGCGGAGGTCTAAACCCAACCTGGGCGGAAGGAACATTTGCAGTAAATGGTACTGCACTCGGTGTAATAGAAATACACGAAAATTTTGATTTTAGTTTTGGAGAAAAATGCTTACCTGCAACTCCAGAATATTTGGAAGGTCTTGAGCTAATAACGGATATATATCCGGATAACCCTACAGACTCTATTGCCTTGGATGCTACCTTAAGTGCAGCATTTGCGCTCGAAGCAGATTATACCCAAGAAATATATTATGGCTACAGGCATAAAGATGGGGAAGATATGCAACATCTACTTTTTAGATTTGAACGAGGTCTTGTGGCATTTGATCAGAAGCAAGGGGAGACTATATCAAATCCAAAAACTATATTTAGTCAAGGTGGGGGTACCGCTCATCTTGAGGTTGAAAATTTCTTTCATCCAAATGACTTGTATGAAATTGAAGTAACAGCAAAGTTAAGAGAGTGCAAAAGTGTTCAGAAAGAAGGAGAAACATATAAGTGCACTGGTACATGGGAAGTTGCGAAATATAAAAGAGATGATCCAAAAGGTAATTTCAAAGCTGGTGATGAATTTGTAAGCACAAAAACTATAAAGTTTAATTCATCTGGAGAATTTAAGGAAGTTTCAAGTGATCAGATAGCCTATGCATTTCCGTACGAGTTAGAAAGTCGCTTTTGTTATAAAGAAGACTCTAATCCTGGAATGGCAATAGCATATGGTGGAGTATTTGGATACAAAGATTGTGGAACAAACAAAGATCAAATTCTAAAAGCCCGCTTTATTCCTCTAACTGGTTCTGCAGATTTAGATAATGTACAAGAAGTGGATGTCTCTGTTCTCTTAGATATACCTTCCCACCAAAATGATACACATTATAATTTTAATCAGAATAATGGAATGCTTTGGCAAGCAAATTGGCCGGAACAAAATTTACTTCCTTCTACTTATTATGCTGTTCAGTATGTGATTGGTTGCGAGAGCGAGATTCCAACAGGAACTAATATAAAGGACCTTACTGATCCGAATATTACTAGCATTAATCCAAGAAACCTTGCTGCAAAGTTTATTGCAGATGATGGAACTATAATGACCGGAGGAACATACGATGCTGTAATCAATGAGCGAAAATTGAATACCCTATTTATTCCCAAAACTGGCTATAAGTCTATTTATGTCTATGTATTTAAAACATCGCAGTTTGATAATCTTGAACAAAAAGTGGCAAGCCTTGAATTGGGTAGTGTTAAGTTTTATGTTGAGAAAGTAAATTGGGAAGCACTTCCGAATGGACAACTTACTTCTCTTATGTCTAACCAAGCAAATGTTTTTTACAGTAACTCAAACTCATATTGTGACGGAAAAGATTGTTGGGTTATTTTAGAACCAGATGAACTGGATGATGTAAGAGGGGCTATACAGCAAAAATTAAATTGGAATGATATTCTTATTGATTGGGACAAGCAAAATTCAATTAGTTTCTTTGGGCCTGAACGATTTGATGTATTTGACGCTAATGGCTATGTTAAGAACTTTGAAATCGCGAATCTCAAAGGAAAAACAGAAATCCCTCCAATAATCAGTTTCACGCATGATGGCTTTAAATCTTGGTTAGAAGAAATAATTAATGATTGGCAGACATGGCATGAGGGTAGGTATTTGTTTTTATATGTAGGGGGTGGGCAAAACACGTCTGTAGGTGGTAGTATTGTAGAGAAACACTTAGATTTCGTGATAGATGTCAATCCAGATCCAGCTGTCAGCTCTTATTTTGCAGCTAATTTGGTCAATCATTATTTACAAAATACACTACCCCAAAGTAACAGTGGCTCCAGTAATTCAAAACATGGATACAATCCAAACTCGGGTTCTACAAATATACAAGGACCTAGCCTGAGTAGTACAGGAGCCATCGTTGAAACTCCAGTTTTAAACTTACAGTTTTCTGGTAAAACTGTGGCAAAAGGGCAGACTACACAGGAGGCACTACTAATGGAAGACTTATTAGCATTAGTCAACCCGCCTGTTACAGAGACTGTAGTAAAACAATGGGCACAGGATTTTGGTGCAAGCTATGACTTCTTACAGGAGAGAATTGCGCAACCAATAACGATTCCATCTACTACAACTATACAGTTTAACGGTCATCCCGGACTTATTACTAATCCTACAAATACCACTATAAATCATTGATAAAATGAAAAAGATACTTCCAGTAATTATTATGGTTATCTCATCCTTATCCATTTATGGACAGGGTGAGATACCAAAGACAAAATTATTTTTAAAAACAAAGTCTTATAAGGATAAAATCGTTTTGCGTTGGGCTTATTCAAATCAAGCCTTGTGGCGTAAATTGAATGAAGAAGGCTTTAAAGTAGAGCGTATAACACTAGATGATAAAACCAATATTCCAGAGACTGATAATTTTACAATACTTGAGCAGGCAGTGAAGCCCTGGTCTAGAGAAATGTTTGAAGAACGCGTGAGTATAAACGATTCTTTGAAAATTGCGGCCTATGGATTACTTTATGATACACTCAAACTAAAAGAACCCCAAAGTCTTCTTCAATCTCTAAAAGATAAAGGAGATGACGAACGTAGACGTGCAGTTTTCTCCTTTTATTTAGCAGATCAAAATGCGGACGCAGCAACTACTTTGGGTTTGCGATATGAGGATAAAGATGTAGAAGAAGGAAAGAAATACGTGTATAGAATTTATGCAAATAATACCCACAATTTTGTAGCGACAGATACAGCTGTCGCTATTGTTAAAAAATCATCGATAAGAGAATTGAGTTCCCCTATACCCCCGCAAGTAATAAATATGGATAGCCTTGTCATATTGCAATGGAAATATAGTCCAATCTATGGGCAGTGGCATGTAGAGCGATCAGACGATGGTATAATTTATAAACGTATAACAAATGCACCTGTTATAGGAAATAATGTAAACCCCTTCGTAAAAGATAGCATATCGTATGCGGATATTAATCTTCAAAATAATAAAGTCTATCTGTACCGAATAGTAGGTGTAGATATTTTTGGGGATCATTCTCCTCCTAGCATAGCAGTTCCAGGAAAACCAAAGGATTTGACAGCACCCAATAATCCTTATGTAATCAAAGGAGAGAACACGCAAGACCTAACGGTAACCTTGGAGTGGGAGCATGTTTCTACTCCAGATTTTAAAGGGTTTCTAGTTGCGCACTCCCTAGATGATGGAAATAGTTATTCAATATTAACTCCAAGCATACTACCACCAAACGTTACAAGCTTTACGCATAAATCAGCAGATGAATTTAAAGCGAATATTTATAAAATAATTGCTCTAGATCACGAAGGAAACAAAGGTGAATCATTTCCTTTTCATGCTATTATTAAAAATCAAGCTCCCCCAGATCCACCAAGTCTGCTGACTGGCGAGATAGATTCTCAGGGAGTAGTAACCGTGGAGTGGTCTCCTTCAAAAGCAATGGACGTGAGAGGCTATGTTGTCTATAGAGCTAATGCAGATCACCATAGGTTTATTGCTATGAATGGAAATAAAATGGTGTACGAAAATAGGTACAAAGACACTATAACTTTAAATACACTGTCAGAAAATATTTACTATAAGGTGCAAGCGGTAGATGTTCATTATGCGCACTCAGTAGATTCAGAAATGTTGACCCTGTCTAAACCAGATACACTATCACCGGTTTCTCCCGTGATCCACGATTATTTAGTGGATGAAGAAGGGGTTTATCTTAGTTGGAGAGTGAGTAGCTCAAAAGATGTAGTCTCGCAAAGTCTATTAAAAACCGTGGAAGGAAGTCCTGTTGAGATTATTGCCATTGACCTAAATCAAACAGAATACAAGGATTTGAATGTGGAAGAAGAGCAAAAAATCAAATACCAAGTTATAGCAATGGACGATGCAGACAATTATTCTAATCCCTCTTTTCCTGTCCATATAAAAGGGTATAAAAGCCTGTATAAAGAAGGAGTAAAAAACCTGACTGCCACATATGATACAGATAGAAAGCAAGTGCTTCTAAGTTGGGATTTTAATTCAAAAGGGGAGGGCAAATTTATTATACTTAAAAAATCGCAGGATGATGTCAAGAAACCGCTGGAGTATCTCCCTTTTGAAGCGCGTAATTGTATTGATAGAAAAATTGAAGAAGGTCAAAGCTATGAATATTCCATTGCAACACATTTCAAAGATGGAACAAAATCAAAAGTCAATCCCGTCGCAGAACTTATTTTGCCAAAAACCGATAATTAAAAAATATTTACTAATTGATAAAATTGATCATTATGAGGACTCTTATACCATTAATAATTTTAATTGCAACTATCCAAACGGGAATAGCGCAATTTAGCTGTGCAGATAATGTTGTTTTGCATTGCAACGATATAATTCTTGAATCAAATCTAGATGGTACAAACCAACAGCAAGAATACTGCGGATTTGATGTGTTTGAACAGATAGCAAATGAGCAAATATTTGATTTACATGTACCATTTGCAATGGACGTCCATTTTGTTTTAGAAGCGACTCCTAATTCTGAACTTGATTTGAATCTCATTCTTTTAACAGCAGAATGTGATATTGACGAATGCATAGAAGGTGAGGTTGGGGTAACAACTAGTGGAGAAGATTTTGTTCTTGGATTAGATGCAGGGAATTATTATATTGTAATAGATGGTGGAAACTTTGCTGGGGGGCCAGCAAATAGCAATTTCATCCTCCAAATAGATTGTGTTGATATTATAAATACAGCACCGTGTGTTTCAAATACAGGGCCAATCTTGGACTGTGGTGATACAGTTTCTGGAGAGTTAGGAGTGGGAAGTGGTCAGAATAATTTGAATTCTTATTGTTCTGCAATGAATCAATACGGCTTTGAAGACCACTATACATTCTATAACCAAATCTATACTGAACTAGAAATTCAAGCAGCAAGTTCAGAATTCGATGTCAATGTGTTTCTATTAAATAACTGTGATCCCACTGACTGTGTTGCTGGGTTTAATGGAAACAATATTGGGAATGAATCTGAGACAATAATTATTCCTCCTGGTACTTTTACTATAATCGTAGATGGGTCTACGACAGATGCAATAACTCCACAAGGCGAATATACACTTAGTATCAATTGTCTAAATCATGAATTAGATTGTGATTCACCAATATTTATGGCGTGTAATAGTTCCTATTCCGGAAGTACTGAGTATAGCGGCTCTATACAAGGCAATACATTTTCATGGTGTGAAAATGAAGGGTATGTTGGATATGAAGATACTTATGAGATAGTTATAGAGAGCGCACAACTTGTGCACTTTGTCCTTACAAGAAACTCCGGAAATGGAGAACATGATATATACATTACAGAGGACTGTGTCTCAGCCGATTGCCTTAAAGATGAATTTGGAGCGACGGACTACGGAGCAACTCCTGGGGATGAAGATTTTAATTTCTTATTTCAACCTGGAGTTTACTATGTGCATGTAGATGCGCTGGATGGATTTGGTACATATACCTTAGATGTTTCTTGTTCTAGTGAATTAGATTGTAGTAAAGCGCTTACCATTGACTGTGGCGATACAGTATCTAATACAACAGAAATGCTAAGTGTGGGGCAAACAAATGTTATGGAGTATTGTGACCAAGAGTATGGCCCTGAAATTGGTTATGAACAAATTTATAGATTGGAATTAACGGAACAACAAATCATAAATATTAAAGCCTTTGCATTGATTGGAGCTCTAGATGTCGATGTGTTCATACTCACGGATTGTGAAGATAAGACCTCATGCTATACAAATGATCAAGGTTTAATATTCGTTGGTTTTGAACCTGGAGATGAAGACTTTACAGTTGATTTACCAGCGGGCACTTATTATATAATAGTTGACAGTCGAAATACACAAGGCCCATTTCAACTATCTCTATCGTGTAACGAATTAGACTGTAGTAATGTACAAACATTAGTTCCTAACACCTTGACTTTTAGAAATAGTTCACCTAGTATTTATCAAAATAATGTAGCGCAGTTTTCATGTTCTCAGTTTCCTACTCCTGGTAATGAAGTTGTAATAGAGTTAACCGAAAACCTGGGTATTGATAATGTTGGCGTAATAAATATATTACCTGTTTCAGATGCTCAGCCGGTAAGAGATCTAGACCTCGTCTTATTACAAGGACCGTGCGTAGTCAATGAGTTCTGTGTCATGTCAGATAACCTACAAGATGAAGTTGATGGAATTGGAGTCAATTATCCTGCAGGAGAAACCAGAGGCTGGGTAGTCGATTCAAAATCATCAGGTGGAGGTGAGTATTTTCTATTAAATTATTTTACACAAGCTTCAACAAACTATGCAGGCTCCTTATTGACTGGGTCTGCTAATGATGCACGCCTAGTAGACTTCAGTGTGAACTGTAGTCCTATCGTTGTTCCTAATACAAATAATGGATATGACATATTGCAAAATGACTTTGTAGCAGCAATAAAAAATCAAACTTTAGATTTTAGCTATAATACAACTTGTAATTCATGCGATGCAGTTGACCATCTTGTTTTTGTTTTTGTTGACCATAATGAGGATGGGAATTTTGAAGATACAGAATTAGAATTCTTTTCGCGAGATGCAAATTATAATGGAAACATAACATTCTCACAACCTCCCCATTCACCGGGTATAAAAACTATGCGTATTATTTATATGTCTTCAGATGTAAATAATGTAGTGAACAGATTATCTCCTTATGATTTAGGAAATGTCTCGTACGAACTCTACGGAAACGCAGTTGACCTTCCCATACATTTCTTTTCAAATAATTCTTTAACAACTTGTTTGAGCTATGGCTGTGGGCCTTGGATGGAAGAAATTGTTTTGAATGGCCAAATTCACCAATCTGAAAATGATTATGGTTACGGTGACTATACCAATGTCTGTCTTGATGTAAAACAAGGGATTAATAATTTTGGTATGGTGCCATTTGCGCAATCTACTCAGCCAGAGGAAGCTGGACTATATAGGATTTGGATTGATATCAATTCAGATGATATTTATCAAGCGAATGAGCTTGTATATAATGATGCTGTTTCTAATGGAACAGAAAATTTCAATGTAGACTACACAGATTTAGGGAAAACTACTATGCGCGTCCAATATTTTAGTCCTTGCGGGACTCCAGGGTGCACCTACCCAAACCCGAATCCTTGCGAAAGATACTTCGATGGAGAGGTGCAAGATTATGCGGTACTATTGGACGGAGAATTGGATGTACTTGATGAGGATTATTTAAAACTTAAAATCTACCCTAATCCTGTAACGGATATATTGAATATTGATTTCGGAGAAACAAACTCAAATGGTTGTATTTTAGAAATATTCACGAAAGAAGGAAAGTCAGTCTTTTCAAAAGAATGTAATGAGTCAAAATTCATATTGGATACAGATATGTTAGTATCGGGTGTTTACATCCTCTCAGTTAAAACAGAAGTAGC
>Ga0209828_1003288_pt1 | contig 12486 bp, 8 predicted proteins | sample MaitaG_FD_187429 | JGI IMG/M metagenome (GOLD analysis project Ga0209828, IMG submission 187429) | Marine algal microbial communities from Maine, USA - Maine_Asex2 metaG (SPAdes) (version 2) | ecosystem: Host-associated > Algae > Red algae > Unclassified | place: Maine, USA | collected 2015-01-05
GGATGAAGCTGTCAGACATATTTCATTTTATGAAGCTTTCGCTTTCGCTGAATGGAAAGGAATGCGTTTACCGACTGAGTTTGAATGGGAGATCGCTTCCTCAAAGTTAAATACAGGTCATGCATGGGAATGGACCTATAGTGCATATTTACCATATCCAAACTTTCAGAAAGCTCCTGGAGCTCTTGGAGAATATAACGGAAAATTCATGGTTAACCAAATGGTGCTTCGAGGCTCAAGCCGCGTAACACCTCCAGACCATAGTAGGCATACATATAGGAATTTTTTTCATCCCTCTATGAGATGGCAATATGCAGGATTCCGCTTAGTGAAATAGTAAGAAAACCATTAAACAATTATGAATACAAAACAATACGACGCCATCATCATTGGCTCTGGTCAGGCCGGAACTCCATTAGCCTTCAGCCTGGCGAAGAACGAACAGAAAGTGGCTCTTATAGAGAAACAACACATCGGTGGTACCTGTCTTAATGTAGGATGTACTCCTACCAAAACCTATGTTGCATCTGCAAGAAGAATGTGGGCTGTTGCAAACAGCGAAGACCTTGGTATTGAGCATAATGGAAACTGTAGAGCTAATCTGGACAAGATCAAGACTAGAAAAGATAAATTGATCGCTAAATCTGTAAATGGCATCAAGCAAAGCCTACAAGACAATGAGAATATTGACCACATAGTCGGTACAGCCATATTTACCGCTAATCATGAAATCACAGTTGATGGCCAGACATATTCTGCTGATCAAATATTTATCAATGTTGGAGCCAGACCCTTTATTCCTGATGAATATAAAGACATTCCTTATCTGACCAATGAAAGCATATTACAACTGACAGAAATCCCCAAACACTTAATTGTTATAGGTGGTAGTTACATTGGCCTTGAGTTTGGGCAAATGTTTAAGCGTTTTGGCAGTCAAGTTACTATTCTGGAAAGATCGGATCGAATCATTAACAGAGAAGATAAAGATAGTAGTGAGGTGGTTTTGAAATTCCTGAAAGAGGAAGGAATTGACTTCATTCTTGATGCAAAAAAAATAAATTTAGAACACACAGATGGACAAGTCTTTATAAAAGTAAATGATGTGCATAATCTGAGAGGGTCCCATGTACTAATTGCCATTGGGCGAAAGCCTAATACTGATCTACTCGATCTCAGCAAAACGGATATAGATCTAAATGATAAAGGATACATTCAAGTAGACGACCACTGTCGGACAAGTGTATCTGGAGTATTTGCCATGGGTGACTGTAATGGGGAAGGTGCCTTTACACATACTGCTTATAATGACTATCAGATCGTAGAGGACTTTATTTTTGGAGAAAAGCATAGAAAAATTTCTGATCGGATTATGACTTATGGGCTATTTGTAGATCCTCCACTTGGGAGATGTGGGCTGACCACACAGCAAGCCTTAGATAAGGGTATCAAGATAAAAGTAGGCAAGCGAAATATGAGTAAAATATCTCGTGCAAAAGAAAAGGGTGAGACCAATGGATTTATGAAAATATTAGTAAATGCCGATAGTGATAAGATCGTAGGTGCATGTGTGCTCGGTACAGGCGGAGACGAGATCATCACTAGTATAATGAATATAATGTATGCTGATCAATCGTACAAATTAATTCGAGATTCTGTCGTGCTACATCCTACGGTATCAGAACTTATTCCGACTACATTAGAAAAACTAAATAGAATAGATGAATAGTGATTTTGAGAAAGACGTTTTAGAAGGCTTATCAGTCTCTCCTAAACAAATTCCAAGTAAATACTTTTATGATAAGCGAGGCAGCGAATTATTTGTCGAGATCATGAAGACAGATGAGTATTATGTGACGAATGCTGAGATGGATATTTTTAAGCATAAATCTGCTTCTCTTTTAGATGGTCTTTCTTTGGACCAGAATAAAAAATATGAAATTATAGAATTAGGGGCGGGAGATGGCAGTAAGACTGTACATCTGTTAAAAGAAATGTTAGATCAAAATTATACATTTGACTACATTCCAATCGACATCTCTATTGATGCGTTGAAGGGTCTGGAAAAGCGACTATCATTGGAGTTATCACAGCTCAGCATAAACATTCAAGAGGGAGAATATTTTTCTATATTGAATCGTCTAAAAGAAAATAAAAAAGCTAAAGTTATTTTATTTCTAGGGTCTAATTTGGGTAACCTCACTGATGATCAATCAGCAGACTTCATCCACGCTTTAGGAGAAGCATTGAATAAAAATGATAAGATACTTCTTGGTTTGGATTTGATTAAGTCACGGCAAATCGTCCTCCCAGCATATAATGACAAAGGAGGTGTGACTGCCAATTTCAATTTAAATCTCTTAACTCGTATGAATCGAGAACTCGGAGCGGACTTCAATATCGATAACTTTTTTCACCGACCGGAGTATAGTGAAGAAGAAGGCATCGCAAGAAGCTACCTCGTGAGCAAGATTAGCCAAGATGTTTATATTGAAAAGCTGGATAAACGTTTTCATTTCAAAAAAGATGAACGGATGCAAACTGAAATGTCTCGCAAATATAATCTTGATATTATCAATAAGATATTGAGCAAAACAGATTTTCAAATTAGCTATACGATATATGATAATAAAAAACTATTTGCCAATTATATCATCACTAGACTATAAAAAATCGGACTAAAATCAGCTTAAAAAAACAAATTTAATTAGGGAATTTCGATCGAACCGTGAGTATGATAGAGATCATTATGTAGTAACTATAAAATCCTGTATTAGCTCGTTTTTAATAAATTTCACTAAAATCGTCAAAAAAAAAGAGCAGAATACCACTACTCTCAGATATCCTACGTTATACCTTAGTATGCAGCTATCTACCATTGAAAGAATTAAATAAATCCGCATTTGATCGGCTATTTAGAGACCATTACTCTGATTTAGTGCACTATGCACATCGCATCATGCGAGATCAAAATCGATCAGAAGATGTTGTTCAGGATTTGTTTGTGGACATTTGGAATAAAAGACAAAATTTAACTCACGTAGAATCTATCCCTGCCTATTTAAAAAGATCAACTCAATTTAAGTGCTATGATCAACTCCGAAAAGATAAAAGAAGCCCTATCTCAGATTCTGAAATCCAATTAAATGTAAAGCCAAGTGATTCTCTAAGCATAGAAGAAGAGATCATCTCACAGGAAAAAGTGAAGCATATTAATCAAGTCATCAACACCTTACCTAATAAAGGAAGAGCCGTTTTCCTCATGAGTAGATTTGATGGAATGAGCTATAGAGAAATAGCAGAAACACTGGATGTGTCAATGAAAACCGTTGAATATCATATGATGCAAAACCTCAAATATTTAAGAAACGCTTTGTTTAGTTTGCTAACTATATTATTTTTTTAAAAAATTTTTGTGTTGGGGCTAGGGTACTCTAGATTTGAGGACGACAAGGAAGTAGAAACCTAACGAATTGCTTAAACAATTCATAAAAACAAAATATGAAAAAGGCAAAATACTTCTTACTTCAAAAGCTCCTACCTTTCAGCTGCATGCTACTCTTTAGCTTATCAGCGATTGGACAACAAGACATTAAACATACCATCAGTGGCTATATCGAAGACATAGAATCTTCTGAAAGACTAATCGGAGCGACCGTTTTTGATAAAATTTCATCAAAAGGAACCGTCACTAACGAATATGGATTTTTCAGCTTAACACTTCCTCCAGGCGATGTCGAGCTGATTTTTTCTTATGTTGGATATCAAGAAAGCCTCGTTCCTATCACTTTAAATAAGGATATCTCAAAAACTTATACTCTAAGTAATGTAATTGCATTAGATGAAATCGTCATCACCGCAGAGGAAGACGAAGCCATCCAAGAAAAAACGCAAATGAGCCAAATGACTGTTCCCGTTAAGCAACTCAAAGCGATGCCTGTTATACTTGGAGAAACAGATATTTTAAAGTCACTGCAACTATTGCCTGGTGTACAATCCGGTGGTGAAGCACAAACGGGATTATATGTTAGAGGTGGAAGTCCTGATCAAAATTTAGTCTTATTAGATGGTGTTCCTATTTATAATGTTTCGCATTTATTAGGATTGTTTTCTGTTTTCAATGCTGATGCGATAAAAACTGTCACCTTGACAAAAGGTGGTTTCCCAGCAAGATATGGAGGACGATTATCATCTATACTTGATATCAGAATGAAAGAAGGAAATTTAAATGAATTTCATGGCGAAGGATCTATCGGTTTAATTTCTTCTCGATTGACACTACAAGGACCAATCAACAAAGGAAAGACATCTTTTCTTTTGTCTGGAAGACGGACTTATGCAGATCTGATCGCAAAACCATTTATAAAATCTGATAGTGGTGCGCGAAAACCAACTCTTCATTTTTATGATTTGAATGGCAAAATTCAACACAAAGTGTCAGATAAGCATCGCGTATATCTGAGCGGGTACTTAGGCTCAGATGATTTTGGTTTTGAAGATAAAAAAGAATTGTACAGAGATGTCGGAGAAATTAGCTGGGGAAATTACATCTCTTCTTTGAGATGGAATTGGGAAGTCACACCAAAGTTGTTTATCAATACAACAGCAACTTTATCTAATTATGACATCGACATTTTTGCATTGGCAGAAGAGAAAAATGAAATGAAAACAGAGACCTTTTCGGCAAAATACTTATCAGGAATCAGAGACTATGGTGGTAAAATTGATCTTGATTTTATTCCCAGTCCAAACCACTATATCAAAGCCGGAATATCCACAATAAATCATACATACAAACCTGGAGCTGTGACTCTAAATGAAGAATCACTATCGACTTCACTAGATACACTTATTGGAGAAATGCCTGTTAGTTCACTAGAGTATGATGCATATATAGAAGATGATATTTCATTAGGTCCACTAAAAGTTAATGTCGGTTTGCATGCTTCTATATTCACGACAGATGAGACAACGTATCACTCCATTCAGCCGAGACTTGGTCTTCGGTATAAGATCAATAAAGATATATCATTCAAAGCTTCATATAGTGAAATGGCACAGTACATAAACCTCTTAACGAATGAGTCATTAAGTCTTCCGACAGATTTATGGGTGCCAAGTACAGCCAATATCAAACCGCAAGAAAGTAAGCTCTATGCTGCGGGATTAGCGACAACAATTAAGGATGATTATGAAGTAAGCGTCGAAGGATATTACAAATCAATGAATAATGTCTTGTCATATAAAGAAGGCGCTAGCTTCTTGTTTGGACTAGAAGAGAGCTGGGAAAATAAAGTCACCCAAGGCGATGGCGAATCCTATGGCATGGAAGTCTTTGTCCAGAAAAATTCTGGTCGCTTAACAGGTTGGATTGGATATACGCTAAGTTGGAATTGGAGACAATTTGATGATATTAATAATGGAGATCGATTTCCTTTTAGATTTGATAGAAGGCATGATATCGCCATAGTTGGATCTTACAAATTATCAGATAAAATTACACTTGCTGCGAATTGGACCTATGGAACTGGAAATGCTGTATCAATAAATTCAATTCAAGTTCCACATCGCTTTTATACTGGAGCTCGGTGGAATCCGAATGGCCCTGATGCAAATGAACTCTACATCAACGGTGTAGATACAGGAGCAAAGAAAAATGCGTATCGAATGTCAAATTTTCACCGATTAGATTTAAGTGTAACATTTAACAAAAAGAAAAAGAGATACGAACGATCATGGGTAATCGGTCTATATAATGCTTATGGCAGAAAGAATCCATTCCTTTTAACTAGTGAAGATAAATACACAGTACAAGAAAATGGTGAAAGTGTATATGATGGAAAGATTTTTAAAGAAATCTCTATTCTAAAATTTATTCCATCAATTTCTTATAATTTTAAATTTTAAACCAATGAAAGCGAATTACATATATCAATCCATCTTCCTTATTTGTTTAGCATTCAGCTTCCTAACTTCTTGTTCGGAAGATAGTTTTACAAAAATAGTTGAAGTTGATCTTGCTGAAGAAGATAAACAATTAGCTGTTGTAGCTAGAATGAATACCTCTGGTGATAACCAAAGAATACTTGTATCCGAGACATTAAGTGTCCTAGACAATTCTGATTCATTTACTTCATTAAGTAATGCAAAAATTAGTTTGACTACTCCGGACGCAGGAATTATCGAACCAACATTTGATAGCGAGATTAATCTTTATTCACTACAGACCTACGAATTTAAAGAAGGTCAGAATTATAGTCTACATATTGATCATCCTGATTACGCTCCCATGACTGCTTCGATTAAAGTACCGAGCGCACCAGAAATTCTTGATGTCAATATTCAGCTTACTGAACCTGATACACTTAGCAATGGTGCAATAGACTTTTTTCCACCTACAGATATTATCACGGTCAAAATAAAAGACCCTGCTAACGAATCAAATTCCTATCTATTTAAGGGGACCATAAATTTTAAAGACGATGTAACGGACGAAATGTATGAAGGATTGTATTATTTTGAAGTTAGCGAAAACATACTAGAATACAATGACGAAGTTATTAGTGATATCACTTTTAATGGAAAAGAGTATGAATTGATATTATTAGGATCAAGAAACATTTATATTGATGGCGCCACTCCATACTCTTTCGAATTAGAAGTCGTTTCAATTTCAGAAGAATTGCTATTATATGAAAACTCTATCGATCTAGCGTATGACTCTAATGGTAATCCTTTTGTAGAACCTAGTACAATTTATACCAACTTTGACAATGGCTTTGGTATATTTACAGTCGACGTGACACAGAAAGTTGAAATACTATTATAGAGCTTTAGAAAGATCTATTAAAATGAAAAGAGACTTATGAATGCACCATTAGAGGATATCAGTAAATTTCTAGACGGCAATTTAGATGCTGTGGAAGCTGATGTTTTAATGCAATGGCGTAAAGCAAATCCTGAAAACGAAAAATATTTTCAAGAGTTGAAATATGTGTGGAACTCATCATCGGATACAATTAAACAAGATGTCGAAATCATCTCAGTAAACACTGAAGTTGCATTGGCAAAAGTCCATTCAAAGATTGAGATGGCCAAAGTCGTCAATTTAAAACCACGTTTTAATTTTCTTGCCATTGCGAGTACTCTTATTTTATTAATAGGCTTTGTATTTCTGTTTCAATATTTAAATGAAAAAACTAATATTATCAAAGTTTATGCTAGCACAGAAACTGGTCAACAAGTTACCTTGCCAGATGCATCGACAATTTGGTTAGAGCCTGGTTCGAGAGTATCATATATTCCAACATTCTCATCCGGTCGAGATATTGAAATAGAAGGAGAAGTATATATAGATGTCATCCGAAATGAAGAATCACCATTTACTATTACATCACCACATTTAAAAGTAGAAGTTCTAGGTACTTCATTTGTTATCAATGATACTGATCATAACAAATCTGCTCATGTCACAGTGTTATCTGGAAAAGTAAAAGTCACCGCTTCACAAACAAATAAGGAAGTTATATTGACAAAAGACATGACCGCTGTATATGATCAACATTCAACTGATTTAAACATTGCAAAATCTGCTAAGACTGTAAATCATTTATTCGAAGCAACTAAACAACTACGATTCACAGAAACGACACTTAGAGAATTATTCAACCAGTTAGAAACATATACAGATACAACAATCGACGTAGATAATAGCACCCTACTAAATTGTCATTTTACTGGTCAATTTAATACTAATCATATAGATAAAATATTACAAAGAATTCAGCCCATATATAATTTTACCATTCAATCAGATTCAGGTAAATATATTATTTCTGAAGGATCATGTAATTAATAGCTTGTGGACACATCCATATTTATTCGTTTAGGATTTACTTTATACTTACTTCTCACAGTTGCGGCCATGAATTGCTTTGCGCAAACAAAAAAACTGTCGTCTTCTATAATACTAAAAAAACAACAGATATCATCCATTGATTTAATCAATGAAATTGAATCAAAAACATCATATAGATTTAATTACAATCCAAATGATGTCAATAAAATACTCAAGCTAAACAAAAATACAAATTACAAACTAAGCTATTTAATACGTCAACTAACAGAATCAAACCACTTAGCCTATAGTGTTGATGAAGACCAGCTTATCCTATATAAAATTAGAAAAAAGAAAAAAATACCAGTACATACAATCAATGGTTATATAGAAGACTTTTACTCTAAGGAAAGATTGATTGGTGCTCACGTCATTGTGCCTGAATTTGAAAAAGGAACGATAAGCAATGAATTTGGATTCTTTAGCCTGACGATTCCCCAAGCTGATATACACATCAACAGTTCATATATCGGATATACTGAAACACTTATACCTATTACAAATAAAAATGATACGTCTATAATTATCCAACTCAGAACTGATGCCTACATTGATGATATAGAAATTATTGCTGAGAAAAAAAGAATCACTAAGCAATCAGAAATGAGCTCAGTCTCCTTGACCCAAAAACAATTAAATAGTAATCCAAGTTTTCTTGGTGAAGCAGATATTATAAGGTCAATTCAAAGCCTCCCAGGTGTATCATCAAGCAACAGTATTAATCCCGGACTCATCGTCAGGGGTGGCAGTCAAGATCAAAATTTAATTCTTTTAGACGGTGTGACATTATATAACATTACTCACATGTTAGGATTATTTTCAATATTTAATACTGATGTTATAAAAAATACAACATTAATTAAAGGCGCTTTTCCTGCAAGGTACGCTGGGAGACTTTCTTCAATTTTAGATATCCGCATGAACGATGGTGATCTTGAACAAATACACGGGACTGGATCTATAAGTATGATTGCCTCAAAATTTACATTGCAAGGTCCTCTAAAAAACAATAAAACATCATTTGTCTTTTCAGGACGACGGTCATATGCCGATTTAATAATTAAACCCTTTATTCCTAAGATAGACGGTCCAGATGTTGAAGGAGTAGATCCTCAGTTTTCCTTTTACGATACATATTTCAAATTACAACACATCGTCAATAAAAAACATAGACTATTTTTAAACCTATATAAAGGAAAAGATAAATATGGTTTTCTTGAGCAAAAACAGTTGCGCACCTCAGACAATAGAATCGCTTGGGGAAATGAAATTATTAGTGCAAGATGGAATTGGGAAATAAATAATAAGTTATTTGCAAATACATCAATTAATTACTTAAACTTCAAACAGTCTTATAATTTCCTTCAAGAGAATAATAAAATAAACGAAAACAAGTATACTGCAAATTATAATTCTAGTCTACAAGATCTATCATTTCAATTCAAATTAGACTACGTGCCATCACCGGACCATTTTATCCGACTTGGCATAACCACTATGGCACATCAATATAACCCGGGATCTTCACGAGTCACCGAAGAATCTCTGAATGAATCATTAGATACCATGATCATCAGAAAAAATATTGCATCCAATGAATTCAATTTATTTATTGAAGATGATTTTAATTATGGTAATCTAAATATAAATGCAGGAATAAATGTCTCATCGTTTTATGTCGAAAATAAGCTTTACTCTTCTGTACAACCTAGACTCTCCGCGAATCTTCAATTAAAAGAAAACATTTCCGTAAAAGCATCTTATTCTAAAATGACCCAGTACAATTATCTAGTCACTTCAGAAAGCAATTTCTTTATTTCAGATCTATGGGTGACAAGTACAAAAAGAATTAAACCCCAAAACAGTTGGATGGTGGCATCTGGACTTGTCTATACACCGAAAGAAAATGTTGAATTGACCGTGGAAGGATATTATAAATACATGAAAAATGTTTTAAACTATAAATCAGGTATTGAAAATACATTTGGATCATCAGCCAGTGATTGGGAAAGTGAACTCATCCAAGGTATAGGCAAAAGTTATGGGATGGAATTATTCGCCCGAAAAAATCAAGGCAGATTGAGTGGATGGATTTCCTATGCGCTAAGTTGGAACTGGAGACAATATGACACAATTAATAAAGGCGAAAGGTATCCGTTTAAATATGATAGTCGCCATCAATTTTCCTTATTTAGCACTTACCAATTCAGTTCAAAAATAAATTTATCTGTACAATGGAATTATTCTTCCGGAAATTTTACAACCCTAGCAACAACACAAATCCCTACCAACATATTTCCAGAAATTACTGGCATGAATAATCTTCCAATTATCAATGGAGTAGATATTAGCACTACTAGAAATAATTATCAATTTTCAGATTCACATCGACTTGATTTCTCATTGTCATTTACAAAAAAGAAAAAGACGCACACTAGGATATGGTCCATAGGATTAATCAATGCCTACTTTGCTAAAAACCCAGCATATATCAGAACCATATTTAGGTCTAATCCTCAAGACCCAAATGCTTTCATCAAACAATTTCAAGAAGTCACTATTTTACCCGTATTGCCTTCAATCTCTTATCGCTTTGAATTCTAAAGTGATACAATCGGCAGGAGCCACGGAGTCCTTTGCCTAAGTATTATTCTCCTGAATAAAAAGTCTCCCTACCATTCGATTTTTGGAAAAAAGTAAGAAAATCTTATGATCAGGTAAATAAATACAAGATAAATAAACTAAGACCGCTCTTAATTAAATTGGCTTAAATAGTTTTTAACTCTCAATTTCGCATTCTCTTGTACATCCACGTAGAAGAAATTAAAGTCAGCAATATGGTAATTGTTAGTTTTTAAGAAAAAACTAAATGGAAATTTAGGTCGATGAGACCAGAGAATTCCGTTTTGAGCATGTGCATCAACTCGCTGAGTAAATACCTTATTAAAATTTCGAAGTATGGCTCCCTTATGCTGTGATTTATCGATATGTACGCCATCTAATTTCCAGCTAATTGGATTTGTACTCACGATATGATCACCAACAATTTGAGTCGGTGTATGTCCATATCTATATGTCCTCCAAGATGTAAAGCAATTTGTCTCCTCTGCAGAAGTGCAAGGCTGAATATGATCAAACTGATCAAAATCAACAGGCATGCCTACTAAGTATGCCGCGACGAATTGTTCTTGTAAATCAGCACCATCGATATGCTTCTTTATTAAGGGAAGTGAGTGTGTCGTCCCTTGACTGTGTGATGCTATAATGAAAGGTCTACCATTATTTTCATTTTCTAAATAATATAGAAAAGCTGCTTCCACATCTCGAAAAGCACGATTAAATGCCTTTTTTGTAGCAACAGTATCTTTAGCAAAATAAGATCGCAAATGTGCTTGTCTATAACGAGGTGCATATAGTCTACCCACTTGATTAAATATTGTCGCTTGATATTTTATCGGTTGTTCATCAGTACTTTTATTTAATTCCAGGTCTTCCAAACTTGCATTCCAATATTGCGTATCTTCTTTTTCAGTGAATGTCGTGGGATGAACAAAAAACACATCGACCTTACTTTTCGAATAATCAGCAGGTTCCTTCTGTCCTGATACAGCATCACCGGCATCAATCTTATTTGGGTGCGATGCCCAATTCTTTAAATCGTCATAATTAATGTCCTGAGACGTGTCATATGCAGTCACTGGTAGCATCGTCTTATTTGATGCACATCCATTTAAGATCAAAATCAAAATTCCAAAATACAAATACCTAAAGCTCATAATTAAACAACGTTAGTCGTCAATAAGATGTTGACCTTATATTTTAAATAATTCAATAAATTCAACAAATGATTATCAGTCGTCAATGGATTCATCAATGAAACTCTTAACCAGATAACATTCCTTATAGAAGTCTGTACAATATAAAATTTGCCTTCTTCTAAAACCACTTGTCTCAATCTTGTATTTAATTGATTTAATTCAGCATCATCCATTCCATTATCTATCCATCTAAAACAAACTATATTAGAATCAGGCGATGTAAGCGACTCAAAATTCAACTCTTCACCCAGCTTAAGCACAAAATTCTTGGCTAAATCAAATAGGTAGTTTACATGTTCTTCAAAAATACCCAATCCATATGTTTGCCATAAAATAAATACACGGGCAGCAATCATTGGTTTTGTACACTCAAAAGTCCGTTTTGCCAAATTCACCCAATCATCTTCTTGATTATCTTCCCATAAATAATTCGCCTTTGTCCGGAAAGCTGAAAAGCTATCTGCAGACGATTTAAATAAAACTGCTGTGGCAATCGCAGAAGTCATCATCATCTTATGTGTATCTAAAATTAAAGAATCTGCTAGCTCAACTCCTGCTAATAAGTGCTTATATTCTTTTGAAAAAATAACCGGACCTCCATGTGCCGCATCCACATGAAACCACAAATTATACTGCTTCGCATATGCTGCCATTTTTGTTAGATCATCAAATTTTCCAGTTGAGGTGGATGGTGCACATCCAACTAAAGCTATAATCTCAATTCCATCTTCTTTCGCTTTCTCGACATACTCTGGAATTAATTCGGTTTTA
>Ga0209828_1003290_pt1 | contig 12483 bp, 5 predicted proteins | sample MaitaG_FD_187429 | JGI IMG/M metagenome (GOLD analysis project Ga0209828, IMG submission 187429) | Marine algal microbial communities from Maine, USA - Maine_Asex2 metaG (SPAdes) (version 2) | ecosystem: Host-associated > Algae > Red algae > Unclassified | place: Maine, USA | collected 2015-01-05
CTAGACCCTTTTGCCATTGCGCCAAGCGAACCCATTCCACGGTAAGTCTTGTACGAACGGCCCTGATAAAGAATCACTTCACCCGGTGCTTCGTCTGTACCGGCTAGCATGCTGCCTAACATGACTGAGTGTGCGCCTGCTGCAAGTGCTTTAGCCACATCACCCGAATAACGAATTCCACCATCCGCTATTAACGGCACGCCCGTACTCTTAAGCGCTGCCGCTGCGTTCATGACGGCGGTAATTTGCGGCACACCCACACCAGCGACGACGCGTGTGGTACAAATTGACCCGGGGCCAATCCCTACTTTTACAGCATCGGCACCCGCCGTAACCAAGGCAAGCGCCCCATCACTGGTTGCGACATTCCCACCAATTACTTGTACATCTGGGAATTGCTTTTTAACCCACTTAATACGCTCAAGCACACCTTGCGAATGGCCATGTGCGGTGTCGACGGTAATCACATCAACGCCCGCTTCTACTAAGGCCGCTACACGTTCTTCTGTGCCGTGCCCCACACCAACTGCGGCACCGACTCGTAAACTGCCACTGCTATCCTTACAAGCGAGCGGATGATCAGTAGACTTTTGGATATCTTTTACAGTGATCAAGCCGCTGAGCTTAAACGCGTCGTCAACGACTAAGATTTTCTCAATACGATGCTGATGCAGTAGACGGAGAATTTCTTCTTTCTCTGCACCTTCTTTTACCGTCACCAGCTTGTCTTTAGGCGTCATTATCTGACTGACCGGTTGCTTGTGATTAGTTTCAAAACGCAAATCACGTGACGTCACGATACCCACTAAATCATTATCACCGGCAACAACCGGCACACCCGAAATATTATGCCGTGAGGTCAATTCAATCACATCATGAACAGAGGTATCGGCAGTCACCGTAAAAGGATCTTTGATGATACCGCTTTCAAACTTCTTCACTCTCAACACATCGGCTGCTTGCGCTTCAATCGTCATGTTCTTATGAATCATTCCGATACCACCTTCCTGAGCCAAGGCGATTGCCAATTTAGACTCAGTTACCGTATCCATCGCGGCCGAGGCCATCGGGATATTCATGCGAATTTCACGGGTAAGTTGTGTGGCGAGACTCACTTCAGCGGGAAGGACAAGAGAGTGAGCGGGGACGAGTAGCACGTCGTCAAAAGTGAGTGCTTCTTCAAGAATTCGCATGGGACCTCCAGGGTACTTAGCAGCGGGCTTTTCTAGAATTAGCGCCTCATTATAACCATTGACCTGTGTAGGGTAAACTGATATCAATGTTTATAGTACACAAACTGCTGTTCAATAAGTAAGACAACACCGGAGGAATCATGAAGCTAAAATTTACCCTTGCTGGATTAGCACTCACTCTCGCCACTACTAGCGCAAGTGCCGTGTCGCTCGATGATGCAAAAGCCGCTATAAAGGAAGCGGGGCAATCAGGCTATTCGTGGACGACCACGAAGAGCTTACTAAAAAAGGCAGAAAAAGCACTTGAGAAAAACGATGCTAGTAAAGCCGAAAAGTACCTTGCACAGATTGTGCTGCACTCCAGCATGTCGATAAAACAGGCCGAGACTGCTGAGAAAGCAGGGCCAAACTTCTAATATCGACCTATCCATCCGAGACATATCCGGATACTATTTAGAGATAGACGAAAAATAGAAGCGTCACCTTAAAGCCGGATTAGCGTCCGGCTTTTTAGATTTTAGAGATTGCGCATAGATATGGATTTCAGTAACGAACATCGCACCATATTAAGTGTTTCAGACCTTAACTCTGAAGTTGCTCTTATGCTATCTCGAAGCTTTGGTGTGCTTTGGCTAGAAGGGGAGATTTCTAACTTCTCACGCCCTGCTTCTGGCCATTTCTACTTTTCGTTAAAAGATCAGAAAGCGCAGGTTCGCTGTGCCATGTTTCGCAACCGTAACTTAGCGTTAAAACTAAAACCTGCTAATGGGATGTTGGTGAGGGTCAGGGCTAAAATTGGCCTATACGAGCCACGCGGTGAATTTCAAATTATTGTGGAGCATATGGAGGAAGCCGGTGCAGGTATTCTCCAGCAGCAGTTTGAGGAGCTCAAAGCCAAACTATCGGCTGCGGGTTTTTTTGAAGCCGAACATAAACAAGCCTTACCCAAGCTGCCTCGTTCAATTGGTGTAATCACTTCACCTACTGGCGCTGCAATAAGAGATGTTCTTCAAGTATTGGGGCGACGCGCGCCACAGATACCGATTTATATCTATCCCGTAGCGGTGCAAGGCAAACTCGCCGCAAGACAAATTGAAAGCGCTATTCGACGCGCTAATATGGATCAACGTTGCGACATATTGATCGTGGGTCGAGGCGGTGGCTCGATTGAAGATTTATGGTCGTTTAATGAAAATAACGTTGCTCAAGCAATTTTCGAGTCGCAAATACCGATAATAAGTGGTGTGGGTCATGAGGTTGATACAACTATTGCTGATTATGTGGCAGATGTTCGTGCGGCTACGCCCTCTGTCGCTGCCGAACTCGCTGTACCGGACATGTTGGAGCTGAGACAGCAAACACAGCAACGCGATAAACGCCTGCAGCAAATGATGCAGGGTTATCTTTACCACCATCAACAGGCATTGCGTAACTTAAACCACAGACTAGCTAACCACCGACCGGCTTACCGCTTACAACAACAGCAGCAACGTTTGGATGAATTGGAGCAACGTGCTCAAAGAGCCGTTACGATATATATGGAGCGGCAGCAGGCTAAGATTCGCCAGTTGCAAACCCGCTTAAATGCTAACTCACCTCAGCGAGTATTAATCAATCGCAAGCAACATTTACAGCTGCAAACGATTCAGTTGAAACAAAGCCTGCAAGAAATACTGCAACAAAAGCAGTCTAGCTTTGCCCTGCTTGCATCAAGGCTTCAAAGCGCCAGCCCACTAACCACTTTACACCGCGGTTATAGCATTACCCAAGATTCAAAAACGGGACAAGTTATTCAAGTAGCGGATAAAGCCCAAGTAGGCCAAGCAATTAATATCAGGCTACACACTGGCAACCTCGAAGCCTCGGTAACTAAAGTGAAAAAATAGTTCTGCTATAAATTTAACCGCTAATCTGAAAGTGCCCACCCACGTTTAGGAATTTGCTTTAATGACGATATATAAAAATAATAATAATGGTCAGTACTGTGAAATCTCATACGAAACTATCGTCATTAGCTTCTCTTATTGCTTGCTCTATAACAACGCTACTTATTCCATCGACATCATCTGCTGATATAACCGGTTCCGTTGCTCACGTTCAAGACGATAGTTATTGGGCAGACCTTGCTCAGGATTACCCACCATTTGTCGCACCACGTATTGCAGCAAGAACTGCAGCTAGAAATGAGGATATCAATGGACAGTGGGGGCCAGTTATCCCTTGGCCACACATACCAGTCACAGCTGCTAACCTTCCTGACGGACGAATTTTAAGTTTTGCATCAAATAAAGTTGATGCCTTTCCAGCAGGCCCTGAGTTTAGCTACTCTGCTACTTGGGACCCTTCCAGTAATACCTTTTTGGATACGCCCCACAGTGGACATGACATGTTCTGCGCGCATTTATCCACGCTAGAAGACGGCCGTATTTTTGTAACAGGTGGACGTAACCACGTTAAAACTACCAGCATTTTTGATTTTGTAACGAATACTTGGTCGACAACCGACCAGATGAATAACGGTCGCTGGTATCCGACTACATTAACCATGCCAACTGGCTCGGTGTTTACAGCAATTGGTAGTAGTGGCGGTCAGTATCCAGAACTTTGGACAGAAGGTTCGGGTTGGAAACGCCTCACTGGCGCAAGCATGCAATCAGCGGTTATTAGCCTGACTTCAAACTATGAAAACATCTGGTGGCCACTGCTGCATGTAGACCCAAAAGGAAAAGTATTCCATTCTGGCCCTACACCTAAGATGCACAGCATCGACACAGCAGGCTTGGGTAAAGTTACTCAGGTCGGTCCTGAAATTAACGAGTGGTACCCAAAACACGGTACTACTGTAATGTTCGATGAAGGTAAGTTATTAGTCGCCGGTGGTGCAACCGCAGGCAACAATCAGAAAAGTACTAGTAAGGCTATGATCATTGATATCAATGGCCCTACCCCTGTGATCACGCCTGTGGCTCCTATGGCTAACGCCAGAAAATTCCAAAATGGCGTAATGCTACCAACCGGTGAAGTATTAGTGGTTGGTGGTAATTCCTCTGGAATCAAATTTAACGATAGCGGCTCAATCCTTGCGTCAGAAATATGGAATCCTGATACAAAGCAATGGCGCTCAATCGCAAGCATGACTTCACCACGTAACTACCACTCTATCGCGCTCTTAATGACCGATGGCCGAGTGCTTTCAGGCGGTGGTGGATTGTGTGGTGGCTGTGCGGCTAACCACCAGGATAGCCAAATCTTATCGCCTCCTTACTTATTTAATAACGATGGTTCGCTAGCAGCTCGCCCGACCATCAACAATGCACCTGATACCATCAAATATGGTCAAACCTTTACGCTGCAAAGTGACGAAGATATTGTTAAATTCAGCATGATCAAAATGTCAGCTACAACGCACGGTGTAAATACTGACTTACGCTATGTCAACGTGCCTTTCCAAGTGGCTGGTGCTGGATTATATGAATTGACATCACACGCTAATTTAAACGTCCTAACACCTGGTTACTGGATGTTATTTGCTGTCAATAGTAATGGCGTTCCTTCCGTTGCAAAAGTTGTCAACGTCTCATCATCAGGCTTGCCTAGCATCACTCAGCCACGCAACCAGGTGAATATGGTGGGTGACTCTACCACTTACTCTATTGTTGCTAGTGATGATGACACTCTATCCTACCAAGCAACGGGGCTTCCTACCGGTTTAAGCATCAATAGTAGTAATGGCCTAATTACAGGTACTGCGACTCAGAAAGGCGGCTTTACACCAACAATTACAGTGAGTGATGGTGAAGCTTCAGTGTCAGCAGTCTTCAGTTGGGACATCTTCCCAGCGGGCAGCGCGCCGGGCATTTCCTATGAGTATTTCGAAGGTGATTGGAATACGCTTCCTGATTTTTCAACGCTGACGCCAGTTTCAACCGGCACTACCGATACAATTAATACTGATCAACGTAATCGTGATGATAACTATGCATTACGCTTTTCTGCAAGATTGGATATTGAAACAGCAGGAACTTATACCTTCTTTACTTCATCAGATGATGGAAGCCAGTTGTTCATTGATGGCAATATGGTCGTCGATAATGACGGCATCCACGCTGCTCAAGAGCGCTCCGGTGCAATCAACCTAACTGCGGGCGAGCATAGCTTAGTCGTGACTTACTTTGAAAAAGCTGGCGGTGACAGTCTGGCGGTACAGTATTCTGCTAATGGCATTACTAAACAGCTACTGCCACAGTCTTTGCTACGTCAGAACCCACTTTACAATGTGCCCCCAGTGATTAGTAACCCTGGTGATCAAACTGATGGCGTCAACCAAACCGTAAGTTTGAGCATTAGTGCATCGGACCTAAATATACAGGACACTTTGCGTTACACGGCAACTGGATTACCGACTGGTCTTAGTATCAACGCTAACACTGGGATTATCTCGGGCTCCGTTACTACAGCTGGAACTTACAACACTCGAATTACTGTGCGTGACAACAACGGTAGCTCAAATAAGATTGATTTCAAATGGCAAGTTGTCGGTGATATTTTACTACAGCCAATTACCACCACACCAACATCAACTGGGCAGTTAATCCATTATATCGCTAATGCTACGGGAGGAAGTAACCTGCAATATCAATGGAATTTTGGTGATGGAACAGCAACAACAAGCCCTAGCCCGAATCCAATGATTAGTCATTCATTTTCACAAGCAGGTACTCCCGTTGTGACAATAATAGTCACTGGAACAGGTGTTGATCCGGTTGACTATCAGTTCACTCAGCCAATTCACAATCCTTTTACAGCTGACCGTCCTAATGTCTCAATGAGCATCGTCAACCACACCCTCTCTGGAAGGCTATGGAATGTCAATCCTGATAACGATTCAGTGTCAGTGTTTGATACGGTCATGAACGCTAAGCTAGCTGAGATCAAGGTCAAAAAATCCCCGCATGCTCTAGCAATCGCGCCTGATGGTCGTACTTGGGTAACAAATAAAGATGCAGCTTCTATTAGCATCATCGACCCTGCAAGTATGACTGTGGAACAGCTAATCAGTTTACCTCACGCATCACAGCCTTATGGTATCGTCTTCTCACCAGTTGGCAGCTATGCTTACGTCGCCCTTGGGGCAACGGGTGAAGTCGTTAAACTTCACCCGACATCAGGCGCGCAAATCAACAAAGTTAATGTGGGTAGTCATGCGCGCCATCTCAGTATCAATGCTGATGGCAGTGAGCTATATGTGACACGCTTTATCACCCCTCCTATTCCGGGTGAAGCAACCGCGACAATTAGAACCACTGTTGGCGGTACCAAGCACGGCGGTAGAATAGTTAAAGTCAACACGGTAGATATGTCCGTTATTAAACGCATTGTGCTTGAACATTCGGAGCGACAAGACTCGGAGCACTCGGGACGCGGTATTCCAAACTACCTAGGCCCATTGGTTATTTCACCGGATGGTTTAAGTGGTTGGGTGCCGTCTAAACAAGACAACATTAAACGCGGCATGTTGCGTGACGGCCAGCCACTCACTCACGACAGCACAGTGAGAAGTATTACTTCAAGAGTGAATCTTGTGACTGGTGTTGAGGATCATCCGGCTCGTCTGGATCATGACAATGGTGGTATTGCCAGCACCGCAGTATTTGGCCGCTATGGTATTTACCTCTATGTGGCGCTTGAAGGAAGTCGTCAGGTTGCTGTACTGAACGCACTGAACAAATCAGAAATCACGCGCATTCAGGTCGGCCGCGCACCTCAGGGTCTGGCCATCTCAGGTGATGGCAGCAAGTTATTCACCCACAATTTCATGGATAGGAGCATCACCGTTCATGATTTGACTAAATTGAACGGATTGACACGTACTGACTTTGATCGCTTAGCAGTGTTTGAAACAGTCACCGCTGAAACACTTGATCCAACCGTTTTGAAAGGCAAGCAACTATTCTATGACGCACAAGACGCACGTGTTGCCCGTGAGCAATATATCAGCTGCTCGTCTTGTCATAACGATGGGATAGACGATGGCCGAGTCTGGGATATGACGGGCTTTGGTGAAGGTTTGCGCAATACGATCAGCTTGGAAGGTCGCGGCGGCATGCAGCATGGGCTTCTACACTGGTCTGCAAACTTCGATGAGGTTCAGGATTTTGAAGGTCAAATTCGTGATCTTGCTGGTGGTTTAGGTTTGATGTCAGACAGTGATTTTCATGCAGGTACTCGTAATCAAACGTTGGGCGACAAAAAGGCAGGACTCAATGCTGATCTTGATGCACTTGCGGCCTACGTTGCCTCATTAGATAGCTTTAGTCGCAGCCCTTTTCAACAAGCTACTGGCACATTGAGTACTTCAGCACTGTCTGGACGTGATGTCTTCAAACAGCAAGGTTGCGCAACTTGCCACAGTGGTGACAAATTTACCGACAGTGGTCCAAATAATTTACACAATATTGGAACGATTAAACCCAGTAGCGGGCAACGCCTCAATGGCAGTCTAATGGGAATTGATACACCAACGTTACGTGGTGTTTGGTCAACCGCTCCCTACTTGCATGATGGGTCGGCTATCGATTTATATGGTGCAATTGATGCGCATGACGGCGTTGCACTGAGTGCTTCTCAGCAATCTCAGATAGTGGCTTACTTGCAGCAAATAGACGGGGCTGTAGAGAATGTCACTGATAACAGCAATCCGGTTTTGAGTACCCAACTAACCGTTGATGGCGATCTTGCTGATTGGTCAGGTAACAGTTTCTTGTCTACCGACGCAAGCGATACCTCTGGGCCTAACAACCCTATTGACTGGAAGGCGGCGATTATTGCGCACAGCAGTCAGCAACTTTATATTGCTTATGAGAACTACAACCCAATTGATGCAACGTCTAATTCAGGAACCAATATACCTTGGGGGTGGCAGATTTTAATCGATACCGACCAGAACGCAGGTACGGGTTACAAGCAAGGTTCAATTGGCGCAGACTATATTATCGAAGGCAATCATTTGCAGCGCTATACCGGCGATGGTTCTAGCTGGAGCTGGGCAAGTCTGAGCAATGTGACCTTAGCTTACTTAAATAATACCGTTGAGCTAAGTGTGAAGCGGACTGTTATCGGTAATCCAAGCACTATCAGAGTTGTTTTCAGAGGTGCTAATCAGGCCTATAACGGCAGCGAAATAGATCTCTACCCCAGCGATGAAAACACTTACATAGAATATCAAATTCCAGGCGGAACCGATCAACTCAACACGCCGCCGGTAGCGGCTGGTCAAAACCTATTGCTCAGCGCTAATTCAACGGTCAATGTCACCTTAAATGCAACCGATGCTGACAATGATAATTTGATCTATTTAACAGAAAGCAGTCCTCAGAACGGAACGCTCAGCGGCATCACACCAAACTTGATCTATCAACCAAATCCTGGCTTTGTCGGCACGGATCGCTTCAGTTTTATCGCGACTGATGTATTGACTCGTAGTAATACGGCGGTTATCAACCTTACTGTGACGAATGACCAGGGCAGCGCGACTCACAACGAACTTAGCAATCCAATAGCGCTTGATGGTAACGCAAGTGACTGGGCTAATATTACCCGTTTTAATACAGATCCAGATGATATAAGCGGCACTAATGAGACTATTAATTGGCGTTCGGCTGCCATGGCGCATGATACGCAGTTTGTTCACGTGCTATACGATAGTTACAATGACATTGGCGCGACGACTGCTGCTGGCAATTATCTGCCTTGGGGATGGCAGGTCTATCTGGATACTGACAAAAATAGCAGTACCGGATTTCGAGTGGGTAACATCGGTGCAGATTATATTATTGAAGGTCAAGCCATACATCGCTATGCCGGATTGGGCACTAACTGGAATTGGGAAAACATCGGCGTAGCTGACAGACAATATGCTGGAAATATTGCGGAACTGCGTTTCCCAAGAAGTCTAATTGGCAACCCTGATTCCTTACGGCTTGTAATACGTGGTGTCAACATTGCAGTCGGTGGAACGCTTATTGACTACTACCCAGATGGTCAAAACGATCAGAGCAGTAGTGAACAGTTCTTCAAGTATGAATTCAGTGATGGCGCCTATTCAGATGGTCGTCCGTTAGGTAATTCACAAGCACTTAGCACCAATAGCAACTCGTCTTTAAGCTTAATTTTGAGCGGTAGTGATGCCTCTGCAAACGATTTAACTTATCGCATTGAAAGTAATCCACAGCACGGATCGCTGACAGGTGCAGCACCTGATTTGGTCTATACACCTGACAGTGGATTTGTGGGTCATGATAGCTTTACGTTTGTTGCCAACAACGGCAGTTTGGATAGTGTTGCCGCTAACATTAGTATCAATATAACCGCGACGAGCAATGCGGCCATCACCAATAATGTACCAAGCCTGACGACTGATGGCTCGATCGATGATTGGAACAATTTGACTGCATTCAGTGATGACCCTGACGACATGCCTTTAGCTAACGACACGATTAATTGGCAAAATGCAACGATGGCACATAGTGACGAGACATTGTATTTACTCTATCGAAACCGTGGCATGATCAATGCCAACACCCCCAGTGGCGACTACATTCCTTGGGGATGGCAGACTTATCTGGATACTGATAACGACGTCACAACAGGCTTCAAAGTTGGTAATATTGGCGCTGATTTCATGATTGAAGCCAGCAGTGTGAACAGTTATTCAGGAACGAATAATAGCTGGGATTGGCAGACAGTAACGATTGCAGATATTGCTTATAGTAATGATATTGCTGAATTGGCACTACCGTTAGCTGCTATAGGCAACCCAGACAACATCATGCTGGCATTTAAAGGTAATAACTTAGCCGTTGGTGGTACCGACTCAGATTACTACCCTGATAATGCGGATGTGCAAGGTTTGACTGACAACTTCTTTAGCTACAACTTGAATAATGTGTTGGCCAGAGTGAGTGTGCGACCTCAGGCGGCCAATCAGGCTGTTAGTGCATTTGTAAACCAGACAGCATCGATCAGTCTAAACGCTAGCGACCCTGATGGAGAGAATTTGAGGGTCATTGTAGTCAAGGCGCCTGCTCATGGAACCTTATCTGTCGTCGGCGAAGAGGTTACTTATACACCTGAAGCGGATTATGTTGGAGCTGACAGTTTTGAGTACATTGTCAACGACGGTGTCTTTGATAGTTCCGTTGCTAAAGTCTCTATTACACTTCGTAACGACGAGACAGCAAGCAGTGGCAATGAGGTTAATAGCGGCAATAACAGTGTCGATACAAACAATAGCGGTGGATCAATAGACTGGCCTTTCGCCTTGGCCCTAATGATTTTAATCGCTGGAGTTTATCGACGTCGCACATTGAATGGTCGAGATCACTTCCTGAGCAAAAACTCAAATAACCAGACTCATCAAGGAATTTACTGACTCTAGCAACTGTTTAACTTATTATGCTCTAAAGGTAGTAGCTTGTGGTATCCGGATCACAAGGCACGCCGACTTAGAGCATTAATAACAATGAAACAAGCCTTATCCGCCCTCTCTCGCCGGGAATACATTTTCTTGATGAGTGCTGTGGTGGCGGTCAATGCCCTAGCCATTGACTCCATGCTGCCCGCACTGTCTTTTATGAGCGATTACTTCGGCGTGCAAGACAGTAACGACCGTCAATTCATCATCACCTCAATTTTTATCGGCTACTCAATCGGCGTCATGATTTTTGGTGTAGCCTCCGACAGCTTTGGCCGTAAGCGTCCCGTGTATATTGGTTTTGTCATATTTATCATCGGCACGCTGATCACCATATTTGCCACTAGTTTCAATATGTTACTGCTCGGTCGAATCCTACAAGGATTAGGCGCTGCTGGCCCACAAGTCATCCCCACTGCGATTACCCGTGACAGTTACAAAGGCCGTGAAATGGCCGAGATCATGTCGCTAATCATGGTCGTTTTTTTATTGGTTCCGGCCATCGCACCGCTCATGGGGCAGCTCGTTTTATTAGCATGGAACTGGCAAGGCATTTTTGTTGTACTCGGCGTTTACGCGATCCTTACCCTCATTTGGTTTGCCATACGTCAGCCTGAAACCTTGCCACCTGAACACCGCGTTCCCTTTTCTTTCAGCCAAATCGTGTCATCTGTTTACAAAGTACTAAAAAACAATCGTGCAATGAAATACACCATTGCCGAGGGTTTAGTATTTGCAGGCATCGTGTCATACGTCAGCACCGCGCAGCAGATTTTTCAAGATCACTTCGGTCTGGGTGAACAGTTTCCGCTTTACTTTGGCCCGCTAGCGCTGGTCATGATGGTGTCGTCCTTTCTTAACGCACACTTTGTTAATCAATTTGGCATGCGCCGCTTGGTGTATACCGGTGCGACGGTGCTTTGCGTCGTATCATCAATCTATTTGATCATTGTTCTAATCAACAACCAAGTAGTGCCGCTGTGGAGTTTTATGATTTACGCCAGCATTGCGTATTTCTTCCTCGGTATTTTATATGGCAATTTGCACAGCATGGCCATGGAGCAAGTAGGTGATGTGGCAGGCGTAGCGGCATCGGTGGTGGGTTCAGTCAGCACGCTGATCGCAACCATTATTGCCGCCTTTGTGGGCAGTTTTTATAATGATGCCATTACGCCCATTGTGCTCGCTTTCGTGGTACTGATGATCCCGGTTATCTACATCGCTTCCCACGATCCGGTTGATTCTTAATAAAATCACCTAAGCGCAGTATCTGCGCCGCCGTCGAAACACAAGGATAAATAAGACTGCCAGTTCGCATCGAGTTACAACATAAATTGTTCCGGTATGACTCTACCTGAATTAGAGCGTCGGGGTTATGACGAGAAAATGTCGATTGGTACGCTGGCAGGTTCAGGCACACTTGGCTTGCTCATCCCACCTTCGATTATTTTAATCGTTTACGGCGTTGCCGCTGAAACTTCGATTGCCCGTTTGTTTCTAGCAGGTTTACTGCCTGGTCTACTGCTAATCGTGCTGTTTATGTTTTACGTAATTATCACTTCGCTCTTGAATAAAAACGACTCAAAGGTTAATGACGACCAAGTTTGGACAGGGCGCGATAAGCTACTCGCCTTTCGTAAACTTTCCCCAATTGCTGTGCTAATCACTAGCGTACTTGGCTCGATTTATCTAGGTATCGCCACACCGACAGAAGCTGCAGCATTTGGCGTATTTGGCTCACTGTTTATCTCAGCACTGACGGGTAACTTCAGTCAGTATCGCAACCTTCCGTGACAGTGTATTGGGTGCTATTAGAAG
>Ga0209828_1003293_pt1 | contig 12473 bp, 12 predicted proteins | sample MaitaG_FD_187429 | JGI IMG/M metagenome (GOLD analysis project Ga0209828, IMG submission 187429) | Marine algal microbial communities from Maine, USA - Maine_Asex2 metaG (SPAdes) (version 2) | ecosystem: Host-associated > Algae > Red algae > Unclassified | place: Maine, USA | collected 2015-01-05
TTGAACGGACTGCGAGCGCAGATCCAGCACTCTGACCCCGACGCCCCGGTCTTCTACTCGCTGCCGGACGGTCTCGGCACGATCATCGACGCACTCTCCGAGGAACTCAGCGATCACATTCGCCTGGCAAGCCCCGTCGACTCCATCGTGCCGAAACGAAAGCGCCTTGTCGTCGAACTTGCCGGCGGCGACGAGATCCGAACGCCGGCCGCCGTCTTGGCAGTTCCCGCCCACGCCGCTGCGCCGATCGTTCAAGAATGGCGTCGTTCACGTGAAGCGCTCGACGCGATCGAGTTCGTGTCGGTCGTGCTCGTCACGTTGTCGTATCCGGCCGATGTGGTCACGACGATCCCCCCAGGCGGCAGCGGGTTCCTCGTGCCTCACTCGGAACATCCGATCATCACGGCTTGCTCCTGGTCATCGTCGAAGTGGGAGCACCTCGACGATGGCAACAAAGTTGTCGTCCGAGTGTCACTTGGCCACGACGGCGCCGATGCGGTTATCAACGCTCGCGACGACGACATCCTCTCGACGGTCAAACTCGATCTGGCCGAAACAATGGATATCCGCGAACCGCCGAGTTCGGTGCGCGTGTCTCGGTGGCCGCGTTCGTTTCCTCAATACACCGCTGGCCACCTTGACCGGGTCGAACTAATCGAAGAACAACTTGGGGCGAAGAACGTTTTCGTCGCAGGCGCGTCGATGCGCGGAATCGGAATTCCGGCGTGTATCCGTCAGGGGCGCGACGCCGCTAAGCACGCGCTTACATCGATAGTTGACGGGTAATGACCGAGCGAGATCGCAGCGAGCCACCCGCACACTGGAATGCCACCGAGCATCAGTTGTTGCGAGCTGTCTGCGAGGGCGAGATGTTTCGCCCGGTCGCCTCACCACGGTCGACTGAAGCAAGCATGACGCCGTCGGTGCGCGGCGACGACCTGGCGGCGATGCTCGCCGGGCGGTACGGCGCACCGTCCTATCGCGGGTTTGCCGCGCTTGGGCTCCGGGTTACGAACGCGTTCGAATTGATCGACGCCAGGCTCCCCCCGTTGCGGTTTGTGTCCTGCACGTTCGAGGGTCGGTTTGCAATCGTCGAGTCGCATTTACCCCGACTCACCCTCGTGGGTTGCGACCTTGCCGACGGTTTGGCGCTACGGGCGTCGACGATGACCGGGCGGCTTACCTCGCGGAGCGTCCGCATCGGAGGTACGACCGATCTCAGCGGCGCCGATATCGGCGACATCAGCGTCGTGGCCACCACGTTTGCCCCCCATAGCGGGCTCGCGATCGACGCGCGCAATGTCAACGTCCGCCAAGACGCCCGATTCACCGGACGGTGTAGAGCAACGGCCACGATCGACCTCACCGGCGCGTGGATCGGCGGCACGATGTCGTGGGCCTCGGCGGGTATCACGCCACCCGACGGCGACGCACTGCGCCTCAGTCTCGCGACCGTCGGCAACAACCTGTTTCTTGACAACCACTTCGCCGCGACCGGGCCGATCGACCTCGAAGGCGCCACCGTCGCAGGCCGGGTCTGCCTTGCATCCGCAGCTCTCACGCCGACGAGCGGCGATGCACTGCGGGCTCAAGCGGTCGACGTCGGCCGCGACCTCAGCCTCAACGAGAACTTTCACGCAACCGGGACGATCGACCTCACGAATGGCCGAGTCGGCTCCGTGCTTTCGTTTCAGCACGCCACGCTCGAACCGCACACCTCGCCCGCGGTGCGAGCCCACAATCTTCACACGACCCATGCCGCGTTCAACCGCGGCTTCCAGTCGTCGGACACGATCGAACTCGACGGCGCCCAGGTTGCCGGCGGTCTGGCATTTACCGACGCGAAGCTGATGGCACCCGACGGAGTCGTCATCACGGCCCAGCGCATCACGGTCGATCACAACGCACATTTCGATGGTCGCCTCGCCGCGACTGGCACGATCAATCTCACCGGCGCGCACGTCCATGGCGATCTCGATTTCGCAGGGGCCCGGCTGCGTCCGGTCTCCGGCCCCGCACTTACGGCGACCAACGTCGAAGTCGGTCAGGACCTACGGTTCACCGACGGCTTCGTGGCAAACGGAGAGGTGCGCCTCACGCGCGCCGACGTCGACGGAACGATGATCGTCGAGAATGCCTCGTTCAAACCGCCGGCTGATGCTGACGCGGTCGACCTCGGCGATGCGGAGCTCCGATCGCTCCGCTGGAATCCGACCGCCGTCACCGGGGTTGCATCGTTGGCCGGAGCGACAATCGGCGCACTCGACGACCTCCCCGGCGCCTGGATGGGTTACCCGTTCGATCTCGGTGGCCTCAACGTCGGCAGGCTCAGCGGCGCCGGCACCCAATGGCAGGGCGACGAACGCGTCGACTGGCTCACGAGTGCGAACCGCCGTGACCACAGCAGCCGGCAGCTCGAACAATTCGCTGAGCTCACCGATGAACATGGGGACGAACAGGCCGCCATCGCGCTCCGCCGCGGTAAACGGACCGCGCCCAACAATCACGTCGGCTCGGTTCGGTCGCCGCAAACGCGATCCCCATGGTCGACGATGGTTCAGTGGCTTCTCACGCTCATCGTGCTGGTGGTTATCGGCATTCTGGCGGTCGAGATTTTCCGGGGCTTGTCCTAGCACTGCCAGAAACGGAACGTTCGCGGGACCCGGCGGGTTCAGTACCCTGACAGAAGTAGCGACGGACGACTTGAGAGCTGAGTCGGTCCGAAGAAGTGGGTGAGGTACCAATGAAAATCGAGATCAGCGAGAGCGCCGAAGCATTGCTTGAAAAGCGCGGTGGCACGATGGCCATCGACTTCATCAAGCCAATTGGTTGAGGCAAAGTTGCAGAGGTGTCGGTCGACACCAACGTCAAAGGCAAGAACCTCGCCCCCTACCGCACCCATCGCGTCGGTGACCTGCGCATTCTCGTCTCACCGCAGCTGACCGGTTTGGCCTCACTCATGCGAGTCGAGGTTGGCGGCGGCCTGCGCAAGAAACTCGCCGTCGAACTCAGCGACGGCACCGATAGCTGCGAGCTCTAGCCGAGCCACTCGCCGCTGCGGCAAATCCCGACGAACCATCTTCGACGCCGGCCGGGCGTCGGTTGTTCGCGCGCTCCCGCAAACGATGCCTGGCGCGGTCTCAATTTCGCCGATGACGGGCCGACGGGATCTAGATGACGTCGCGCGAGGCCTGCGTCTCACCAATGACGGTCTCGGATGGCCTCGCCCGCTCACCGATGCGGGGCGAGCGCGAACAGAATGTGAGTGCTGTGTGATTCAGAAGAAGATCTGCATGCTCGGCGGGTTTGCTGTTGGCAAAACGAGTCTGGCTGGTCGCTTCATCAACAACCACTTCTCCGACGTCTACCGCACGACGCTAGGCGTGAAGATCGATAAGAAGAACGTTCGTATCGGTCTGCGGGAACTGACGCTCATCGTCTGGGATGTCCAAGGTGATGACCATGAGCAGCGTCTCGTCCCCGCCTACCTCCGAGGGATGGCTGGCTACCTTCTGGTCGTCGACCCCACCCGACCACACACGATCAAAACGGCGCTGGAGCTTCGGGACTACGCCACGGGCCTGGTCGGGCCAAAACCGTTCGTGTTGGTGATGAACAAGGCCGATTTACGGGACGCGTGGTCCACGGACTCGGACCTACTCGATCGCTTGACTGCGACGGCGGTCGACGTCATAGAGACCAGCGCCAAGACGGGCATGGGAGTCGATGATGGCTTCGAGGCTCTGGCCAAGTCGCTGGTCTCGCCGATGGCTGGACAACCAAGCTGAATGAGGTGACCAGAGCTATGGCCCCCGTTCCCGCCGTCGTAACTAGCTACATCGCGTCGCTCCCTCAACCAAATGAGGTTGGCTACCTCCACATCGACGCAACGGGTGTTGTGCTCGGATGCGGTGGATCGCTCAAGCGGTATGGGATAGATGCGCGCGATCCCTCGGCGATCGTTGACCTACTGGGCGTCGGCCTCACGGGCCACAACCCTGAGCCATTGCCGTTTGTCCAGCTGACCGACGGCGTGTACGCCGAAGTTCACTTCGTCGTCGATCGCGACGATACGTGGATCGTCCTGATCGACGTCACCGCCGACGGTGAGGCGAGATCTGGAATGCAGCAACGTCGGCTATCGGAGCGACTCGCGAGGCAACGTCCCGAGACTGATCACGCGTCATCGGCCGCCATCTTGTCCGATGACGGACTGTCACTCGTTTTTTCGGGACTTGGCTTTGCGATCTTCGAGCGCAACCAGTGCGGCGGTTTCGGGCAAGTGGGTACTGCACCGGCCTGGATCGAACAAGCAAGCCCCGACCTGGTGCGAGCCGGACGGTGCTGGCCCGAGACTCATCTGCTACTGCAATCGTTCATGCCTGACGCGGAACGAGCGTGGGCCAGCCAAGCCGGACCCGTCGAGCGATCGATGATCTGGAGCGAAGAGTTCACGAACGGCGAGCTCGTCTACCTCGAAGCCATCGCGATGCGGGCCCACAACCGGGAAGTGCTCCTGCTGCGCAAAATTCCCGACGAGACGATCAAGAACTCGGCCAACGTGCAACGGGCAAATCAACGAGCCCTGGCCGCGGATATCGCCGAGAGTAAACTCCACGCCGAAAGCGAGCGGCTGCGGGTGACGTTGGAGTCCATCGCCGACGGCGTGCTCACGACCGACAGCCAGGGTCGGGTTGTGTTCATGAACCCCCGAGCCGCAGCCCTGACCGGATGGAGCGTGCCCGATGCCCACGGCGAGGCGAGCGATGTCGTCTTTCGGATTATCGATGACGAGAGCGGCGAGCCGCTCGACTCCCCGGTCCAGAAAGCCCTCGAGAAACTCGACTTTGTTCGACCTGTGGCCAGCACGACCCTGATTAGCAAGACCGGTGAACGCTTCGGGGTTCGGGAGTCGGTCGCTCCAATATTCGATACCGACGGTGACGTCCTCGGGGCGGTGCTCGTTTTCCAGGATGTGACCGAAAGTCGGATGCTGGCTCGCCAAGTTCGCCACCAGGCCCAACACGACCCGCTCACCGGGCTGCCCAACCGGCGGGAGTTTGAGGAACGACTGGATCGTGCGATCGAAACGGCCAGGTCAGCGGCTCTTCACCACGCGGTGCTGTACCTCGATCTCGACGAATTCAAGGTCGTCAACGACAGCTGCGGCCACGCGGCGGGCGACACCATCCTCAAACAGATCGCCCGCCTCATGACCCAGGGCATGCGAAACACCGACATCGTCGCTCGAGTTGGCGGTGACGAATTCTGCGTCCTGATCCAGGATTGTCAGCAAGAGGTCGCCGAGAGGATCGCCCAAGGACTACTGGATCGAATCACTCGGTTCGCCTTTCGGTGGAACGACGAGCGGTTTGTAATCGGCGTGAGCATTGGCATCGTCGAAGTCGATGCAACGAGCGGTTCCCGAACCGAGGTGATCGCCCGGGCCGACACCGCCTGCTACGCGGCGAAGGACAGCGGCACGACCTCGATCGTGGGTTACGCGGCTGACGGCTCGCTGCGCTCGTTGTCGCCGACGACCAGTTCGGTGCCAGCCGTCGACCGCGAACCGAGAGTGGCACTGTGACTCCAACCAATGCCGGCCTGTCCCCCAAGCCTCCAGCTGGGTTGCCAAGCGGCGATCGAATCATCCTCGGCTCGAAGGCTCGCCGGCCGTCGGACGACGCCAAGCTGGAACAGCTACGTGCGGTCCTGGTCGGACCCGAACAGAGCGAACTTACCCAGCTACGAAATCGGGTAAACGAGCTCGAGCAAATGGAAGGACGGCTCATCGCGCTCGAGGCCATCATCATGACCACCGACGAACGAGCGACCGCGGTCGCCGAAGTTCTCGTCGATGCGGTCACCGCACCGGATCGAGAAGTCGGGGCGCTCGGCACTGCGCTCACGCCAGAAATCGAACACGCGGTCCATGCCTCGGCGCGTGACGACAGCCAGGTTCTTGCCGAAGCGCTCTATCCGGTGATGGGGCCGGCATTACGAAAGATGATCGCTGACGTTTTCTCGTCCGACTCTGGCGACGCTGGCAAATCATTCAAGGTCCAAGAGATCCTGCTCATCGATCGCCATGCCGGCCTCATGCTCGCATCGTCGTCACTTGGCACCGAACGGCGTCAGGACTCGGATCTGGTCTCGGGCATGCTCGACGCGATCGCAAGCTTTGTGCAAGACGCCTTTGGACAATCGGACCAAGACGGACTGCAAGACCTTCGTGTCGGTGATACATCCGTTCTCGTCGAGTGGGGGCCGGAAGCGGTGTTGGCGTCGGTCGTCACCGGTCTTCCGACCGCTTCGTATCGCCATCGAGCGGCGGAAACGCTTGAAAAGATCCATGTTCGCTACGCAGATGAGCTCGCCAGTTTCAGCGGCGACTCGGCACCATTTAGGACCACGCAACCAGTGCTGAATTCCCTCGCCAGCCCCTGGCAACCGGAGGCCGTGAACCGGCCTCGCACGAAACGGCTGCTGCTGGCCGCGGTCGTGGTTCTCGCCGTGGTAGCCCTCGCCCTTTTCGCATTTTGATCGCACAACCGTCCCCGTGCATTTCCTAGGAGTACCGCGCGATGTCCACACCTGAGCCCGCCGCCGACACCAAGCTGCCCGGCACAGAGTCAACAGAAGGATTCGGAGATGATCCCCTCGGGATGGTCCAGGGGCTCCTCTTTGGCGAACAGGCGAAACAGACCAATGAGAGAATCGACACCCTCGAACGAGCCCTGCTCGGCGCGATCTCGGACCTGAGCGAGAAGATCGATGGTCAAATCAGCAGCGTTGGCGAAGACATCGCCCGCGAGGCGTCAGTGCGCACCAGTGCCGTATCGAATCTCCGGGACCGGCTGCGCGAAGACGTCAAGGTGTTGACGAAGTCCGGCCGGGTGACTGAGCGGGCCCTCGAAAAGGCCCACACTTCCCTCAGCACCGAGATCGAGCAGGCCGCAGCTCACGCTGGCACGGAACGAGACCGCATACGGGTTGAAGTCCGCGCCGAATCAAACGCCCGAGCCGCCGCGATCGAGGACCATATGGTCGACCGTGCCACCCTGGCCGCGCTCCTGCGGTCGACGGCCGACGAACTGGAAAATCCGGCGCGCTAACGCCGCGGGCGGCTACTTCGTTGGCGGTGGCCAGAGGACGGGGAACCAGTCGGGCCGTAGCCGTTCGCCCACCTCAACATTGAGGTTGACCAGCGGCGGCGAGGTTTCGCCCGGACGTTCGCAATAGACCGCATCGTCGCCGAGCCAGCGGGTCGAGAACGCGCGGCGCCGGGTGGTGATGGGGGCGTCGGTTGTCCCGTGCAGCGTCCGAAAGTCGAACAGGACGGCGTCGCCAGGCTGCAGCGGCGTTGCGAGAATGTCGTGATCCGCCTGTAGCTCCGCGTCGGTCGGCGCACTGCGCAAAGACTCATCGGCGCTGACATAGTCGGCCCCGGAGCTGAACGCTCGGGGGTAATAGAGATGCCCGCTGCGATGTGATCGCTTTGAGAACCGGATGACGGTGTCCTCCCCCGCTGCATCGAGCGCCACATAGATGCTCACCGTCTGAGATCCGTCGACGCAGTAGTACGGCAGATCGTGATGCCACGGCGTCGCCTTCTGCGTACCAGCCTCCTTGCTAAAGGCGTGATCGTGGAACAGCTGTGCGGTATCGGACTGCATGAACTGGGCCGCCATCGCGGCAGCCGGCGACGACAACACAAACGTCAGGTACTCGCCGATTCGCTGCCAGTTGCAGTAGCTGTCGAAGAACCGACCGGGCTCGCCCGCCGTCGTGCTGTCACAGGGGAAGGCGTACTCGTCGGGTCGATCGAGGTTGCGCTGCAAGCCGGCTCGTAACGGTTCGACCCAGTCGGCGAACGCGCCCGGAACGATCACGACACCATCTCGCTGGAACTCGTCGACGAGCGAAGCGTCAGCCGCATACGCCGGCCGATCGATCACGGTCGCGAGGGGCCGAACATCATCGATGACCCGCCAATCGGCGCCGGCGACATTGCCGACCGTCGGGGTCGCCGTTGCCTCGGCTTTCGTCTCAATGTTCATCGATCTTCCTTCAGCGGCCACCGAACGCTGCCAGTGTGGCAGGTGTGTCGAGGAGCAATACGATCGCCGCCATGCAACGTCAACGGCTGGAGGCCGGATTCGGGCCGGTCGCGGCCGGCGGTCTCATCGCCTTCTCGATGCCGCCGTGGGGCTGGTGGCCGCTTGCGTTCGTTGGCATTGCGATCCTCGACCGGATCCTCGCGGACCAGCCGACTCGCACTCGTTTTGCCCGCGGTGCGCTTACCGGCGCGTGGTGGATCTTCCCGGCGACGTTGTGGATGTGGGACCTGACGATCCCCGGCTACCTGTTCGCCGGCGTGACGTACTCGTTGTTCTATGGCATCGGCATGGCCCTGGTTCCGCCCGGCCGAGGACGTCGGCTCGCGCTACCGGCCGTGCTCGTGCTCGTCGCCTACGTTCGCTGGAGTTGGCCCTTCGGTGGGGTGCCGCTGGCGACCTTGGCGATCAGCCAGTCGGCCAGCCCGCTTGGCCCGACCGCTCGCCTGTTCGGGTCCTCACTCATGATCGTGGCACTCACCTCGATCGTCGGCGTCGGGCTGTCGGCATTGTTCGATGGCTCGACCGGACGACGGACTGCCGCGATTGCCGCGATTGTCGTCGCTATCGCGCTGGCGATCACGCCTGTTGCCCCGTTCGGCTCGCCGGTTGGCACGGCGGAGATCGCGATCGTGCAAGGGGGCGGGCCGCAGAACACACGGGCGGCGACCAGCAGCGCACGAGCCGTCTTTGATCGCCATGTTGAGGCGACTCGCCTGGTCGAGGGGCCAGTCGACTTCGTGCTCTGGCCCGAGAACGTAATCTCCGTGAACGGTCCGCTTGAGGACACCGTGCTGTTTCCGATCATCGCCGATCTGGCTGGCGAGGTCGGCGCGCCGATCATCGCCGGTCTCGTCGAGGGTTTCGGCTCCCGTGGCGATCCCGATGCGCACTTCCTGAACGCGTCAGAGATCATCACGGCCGACGGCGAAATCACGAGCCGTTACGACAAGGTCCGCCGGGTTCCCTACGGCGAGTACGTGCCGTTTCGTTCGCTCGTCGAATCCGTCGCGCCAGCCGAGTTTCTTCCAAGTCGTGACGCCCGAGCCGGCACCGGGCCCGCGATTCTGGAGAGTGATGTCGGCACGCTCGGCATCAGCATTTCGTGGGAGATCTTCTTCGACACGCGTGCTCGCGATGCGATCCAGAACGGTGGTCTCGTCCTCCTGAATCCGACCAATGGTTCCTCGTATTGGCTCACGATCGTGCAGAGCCAGCAGATCGCATCATCGCGACTACGGGCGATGGAAACCGGGCGCTGGGTGCTGCAAGCGGCGCCGACCGGATTCAGCGCGATCGTGACCCCAGATGGCGATGTGATCGATCGCAGCGGGGTGAGCGAGCAGAAGGTCATTCAGGGCACGATCCAGCTTCGCGACGGCCTCACCTGGGCTGTCCGGTTCGGGCGTTGGCCTGCCGTGCTCGCCGCGATCATTGCGCTGGCCGCAGCGAACGGCCTTCGCCGGCCAGAGCGGCAGTCTGGCACCGGCAGCATCACCGACCCTGCCGTCGACGCCGCACCCGTCAGAACGTAACGACGGTCTTTCCCTGGCGGTGTCCGGCCTGCTGGGCTTCAAGCGCGGCTGTAACTTCACTGAGCGGATAGCGGGCCGTCACGATCGGGCGCACTGCTCCCGACGCGACCAGCTCACCGAGTTCGATCAGGTCCGCTCGGGTTGCTTGCGCCGCCAATGCTTCGGCGCGTTGTGACGCGAAAACCGCGCCCGCCATGGTCTTGAAAATCCGAGGCACCGGCCCGAGCCACTGGCCACCGCCTCCACCGGCACACATCACCAGACAGCCCTTCGGTGTGAGCGCCGACCGGCATTCGGACCAAGAACGATTGCCGACGAAGTCGATGATGACGTCGTATGGTTCAGCGCCCTTCGTGAAATCTTCGGCCCCGTAGTCGATGACGCTGTCGGCACCGAGCGAACGAACCAATTCGATGTTCCTGGCGCTGCAGACACCGACCACCGTTGCGCCCGTCGCCTTCGCGATCTGGACCGCGAACGTGCCGACCCCACCGGATGCGCCGTTGATCAAAACCCGATGACCGGCCGCCACCTTGCCCTTGTCGCGCACGGCCTGTAGCGCGGTACACCCGGCGAGGGGCATCGCCGCGGCATCGCCGAACGACAGGCCGACCGGCATCGGGGCAACAACAGCGGCGGGGACTGCCACCAGCTCTGCAAAGGCGCCCGGCTTGGGGCTCTCGGCATACACCTCATCACCAATGGAAACCGAGCTGACGTTGACACCAACGGCCTCAACCGTGCCTGCAACGTCGAGCCCTGGCGTCGTTCGCTTCGGTCGTCGCAGCCCGAACATTGCCCGGGTCATGTATGGCGTGCCGGTGACGCAGTAGACGTCGGCCGGGTTGATCGACGATCCGCCGACCCGGATCAATACATCATCGTCGCCACACCGTGGCGCTGACACTTCGCCAAATGCCAAGACGTCAGCAGGTGCTCCGTAGGTCGTGTAGGTAATTGCCTTCATGCCACCACCGTCGCGCGCCCGAGTTGCGATTGACCGAATCGTTGGTTGTATCTCAGTGGAAGCCCACACTCATTCAGTGGAGCGCGACGCGATCGTTGCCAGCCGTTCGATTTCCCACTGCGGGCGAACCGGTCGTTCTCCCCGCTTGAGGAACGCAACCTGGGTGCCACCGTCGCTCCAGATATGGCAGGTGTTCAGGTTCATGCCGAGCTGACGATCGATTTCGCCCGGGTCGATGTCCTCCATCAGTTCGGTCGGGTCGGCGTGCAACCGACTCATGCTCCAGCTCGCCTGCACGGCTACCGGCCCGAGCGCCACCAACAAGGCGCCCATATGTGAACAACCGTGATCCTGCCCGAAAAGCTCCCGGACTTTGCGGGTGTAGCCACGGGCAATCGGCACACCGATCAGCTGCCGATACGAGTCGAGAATCTCAGGACACTCGCCATACGGATGGACGTCCATTTGGGTGCCGACATCGACGATCTCGAAGCTTGGCATCGCGATCATCAGCTCGATCGTCATGTCGTGGATCACGAGCGGTTCGCCATCGGCGGTCGAAAGACCCGACGGTTTCGTATCGACCAGTCGGCCGACGACCCGCATCGTGCCGTCAGCCTCGGCGAACGCCTCGGTTTCGTAGCGGCGTTGATGGATCGACAGCGGAATCGACGTTGGCGTCGAGGGCAGCGAGGACATGGCTTCACCTTACGGCCACGCCCAGTGGTGTCTGTTCGCTCCTCCGTCGCGCGGCGCTGCCCGCAGCTTTCGCTAGCAAGCGGAACCTATCGCTGTTAGCCGCAGCTGTTGCTCTGTCGCATCCAAAAGTTCAAACGTCGTGTCAACGTTTCGACCTTCGTTGTGCGTCCTACTCTCGTGGATACCTACCTGGCCCTCGGGCCACCTCAAGCGCCATCGAGCGCTCCCCCCGACCCGAGACGGCGCGTGATCGACAAAACCACCGGCGAAGCCGAACGGCCCGACCTTCGCCTGGTCGGGACGATGACTCGGCGCCACGCGCTCGCCGCGCTCCACGCCGAGCACTACCGCTCGCTGGTCGGTACCGCGTACTGGATTCTCGGCGACTCGGCGCAGGCCGAGGAGATCGCCCAGGATGCCTTCGTCCGCCTCGCCGAAAGCTGGGATCGCCTGAACGATCATGCCGCGGCCCCGGCGTACCTACGTCGCACGGTGATCAACCTCAGTCGATCCAAGGTCCGGCGTCTCATCGTCGGTCGCCGCAAACGCGACGAAGTCGGTAGCCGCACGTTGGTGGACCGCACCACCCCCGACCAGACACCCATCGGTTTGGCCGACGGTGATCTCGGCACTGCCGTTCGGGCGCTCCCCCTACGTCAACGCGAATGTGTCGTCCTGCGATTCGTTCACGACCTCACCATCGCCGATATCGCCGCAACGCTGGGCGTCGGCGAAGGATCGGTCAAGACCCACCTGCATCGAGCCCTGAAGACGCTGGGCACTGCCCTCGGCGAGGAGACCCAATGACGAACCAACTCGAAGAACGCCTCTCAAGCGAGATGTCGCCCGGACCTTCGACAACCACCCCGACCGAGTCGGTCGCGTTCGCCGATCAAATCATCAACCGCGTCGACCGTCGAGCGCGTCGACATCGGGCCCTTTACACCGGCACGATCGCGGCGTTCGTCGCAGCGATCAGCGCGATGGCGTGGTCGGCCCGCGCCGCCCTCACGGTCCGCACCGGTGACGGCACGACGCCGGGCCAGCTTGCGAGCCCGGACCCAGCACCAGAGCCCGCCGATGCCGCCGAGAATGCGAGCTCAGCGATCGAGGCCGCGGTACAAACCGCCACCGAAGTGTCCTTGCCGACGACCA
>Ga0209828_1003294_pt1 | contig 12472 bp, 12 predicted proteins | sample MaitaG_FD_187429 | JGI IMG/M metagenome (GOLD analysis project Ga0209828, IMG submission 187429) | Marine algal microbial communities from Maine, USA - Maine_Asex2 metaG (SPAdes) (version 2) | ecosystem: Host-associated > Algae > Red algae > Unclassified | place: Maine, USA | collected 2015-01-05
ACCCGGTCGAGCGCCTCTTCCGCGAAGCCCCGCTGATGTGTATCGGCGAAGGCACGAACGAAATGCAGCGGATAATTATTGCCAAGCAGCAGATTGCACGGAATAAGATATAAATGAAATCTTCAGATGCGCATTTCCTACATTCTGCACGTCGGGAGAAAATTCTAGAAAATCTATTTATTGGTGAGGTTTTAAGAGAACTTTGGCGACGTGATATTTTTGATGCCGAGCTATTGCAAAGTGATATCGATGCGGCCGGATATGATTTAGTTTTATCTTTAGAAAACGGAATTCGCCACATTCAATTAAAGGCTTCGATTAAACCCAAAACTTGGCCTGTGAATGGGAAGATTGTCGATAAGCCTAGCGGGTGCGTCATAATAATTCTGGTGTCTAATAATCTGGATATGAATGGATTTCTTTGGTTTGGAAATGAGCTGGGTAAAAGTTGCGATGACATACGTTTGTTAACTGGCGCTAAACATTCCAAAGGAGACTCTACCGGAAAAAAGGCTCATCGTAGAGATACTTATAAAATGGGTAAATCCAAATTTGAGAAGATGGATTCGATTGGAGCGGTTGTGGATGCCCTCGTAGGAGAAACGAAATGACACAAACATTACCTCTTTCCGGCATACGCATCATCGCGGTCGAGCAATACGGTGCGGGTCCTTACGGCACGCAGCTCCTTGCTGACCTCGGCGCGGAAGTGATTAAGATTGAAAATCCGGGTACGGGCGGGGATGTGTCTCGGTTTGTCTCGCCGCATTTGATTGGCGATAAAGACAGTCAGTTTTTCCAGACCTTTAACCGCAATAAGAAATCCCTCTCGCTCAATTTGAAAGAGGCGGAAGGGCGCAAGGCGTTTGAGGAACTGGTCAAAACAGCGGACGCGGTGTCGAATAATCTACGGGGGGATTTACCTGCCAAGCTCAAGATTGATTATGCGGCGCTCAAAGACATTAACCCGAAAATCGTCTGCGCGCATCTCTCTGCTTACGGTCGAGGGAATAGTCGCGAGGCGTGGCCGGGCTATGATTACCTCATGCAAGCCGAAGCGGGGTTTTGCAGCGTCACCGGGGAGCCGGACGGGCCGCCTGTGCGGTTTGGTTTGTCCATGGTTGATTTCATGACAGGGTCTATGTTTGCCACGGGTCTCGTCTCGGCTGTGCTTGGCGCGCACAGAAACGGTGAGGGCAGCGATATAGATGTGTCACTCTTTGATACGGCGCTCCATCAATTATCTTATCCCGCGACATGGTATTTAAATGCAGGCGATGTTGTCACTCGGCAACCCCGCGGCGCGCACCCCGCGATTGTCCCGAGCCAACTCATGGAAGCGGGTGACGGGTGGATTATGTTCTGTTGCCAAACCCAGAAGTTCTGGGAGCGTGTGGCCGAACGTCTCGGGCATCCAGAATGGGTCACGGATCCGAATTTCGTGAAAGTCGAAGACCGCCGCGCCAACCGCGCGCTTGTGCAGGACACCATGGAAGCGGTTTTGAAAACCAACACCGTCGCACACTGGATGGAAAAATTTGGTGGCTACGTCCCCGCCGCGCCAGTCTACGATATCGCGCAGGCCATGGATAATCCTTACGTGGCCGAGATCGAAATGATCTATGAAGATAATCACGCCGGTTTCGAAAACGGTAAAATCCGCCTCATGTCCTCACCTTATAAATATAACGGGCAGCGCCTCAAAGGCGGTATTTCGCCCGAGCTTGGCGAGCATACGGATGAGTTGATTAAATGAAATTAGAGGGCATCAAAGTTCTCGATCTCTCGGCGTTTCTGCCGGGGCCGCACATGACGATGATGATGGCGGATCATGGGGCTGATGTTATTATGGTTGAGGCTGATAACGACCTCGGGGAACCTACCCGCGCTATGGGCGAGGTGTATCCAGACGGAACGTCTGTTTGGTTTACAAATATTGCGCGCGGTAAGAAAAGCTACAAAGTTAATTTAAAAAATAAACAACAACATGCGGAGTTCATGAAACTCGCGGCGGACGCGGATGTCTTTGTTGAAGCGTTTCGCCCTGGCGTGGTAAACAGGCTCGGCGTGGATTATGCGGCGATTAAGGCGGTTAATCCTGGAATTATTTATTGCTCCATTTCCGCCTTCGGGCAGGACGGTCAGTATAAAGATAAGCCCGCCCATGATTTAATTATTCAAGCGATGGCAGGTACAGCAGACCTCACGCGCGGCATGGACGGATCGCCCGCCATGACACCGATGCCAAGCGCCGACATGACGGCGTCTCTGCATGCGCTCTCTGGAATTATGATGGCGCTATACCGGCGGGGGCAAACGGGTAAGGGGGATTATCTCGATATTTCTATGTATGATAGTTTGCTGTCATGGGTGCCGAATGTGACGGGCGCAGTTTTTGCAGAGGACTGCCAGCCAGCTCGCGAAGAAATGCGGAGTTTTGGCGGGAATGCCTTCGTCAATATTTATGAAACCCAAGACGGTGGGCACATTGTTCTTGGCGGGAGTGAGCCTAAATTTGTTTCCAATTTTCTTGGAGCAATCGGTCAACCTGAGCTAATTAAAATCGCACACCAACCCGTGGGGCAACAAACTGACTTAGTCCTTGTTTTACGATCAGAATTTAAAAACAAAACTCAGAAAGAATGGGAAGAGTTTCTTAGTGACGTTGACTGCTGTTGGTCAACGATACGGACACTATATACAGCGCTGACCGAAGCGGGCGCGCCTGTTAGCGTTGATACGTCTGGGAAAAAACATATTCATAATCCCATACGGTTCCAGAATGAGCCTGCGCAACTCTCCTTCGATTTGCCGGAATTTGGTGAGCATACAGATAGCCTCAAATCATGAGCCGTCTTCCGCAACTCCCCCCGTCTGAAATCGCAGATGAAGCGAAACCGCTTTTTGACTTTGCCCAAAACATGATGGGGTTCACCCCGAATGACGCCCGCGACATGGCGCGAAATCCGGGTATTCTTAAAGGCGTAGCCGCGATGTGCGGGGCGATATATTCGCCGGACGGCAAAGTCGATGCGGGCCTGAAACGATTAATTGGATATATCGCCTCGACTGTTGCGGGCTGTAAATACTGCCAAGTTCATACGGCTCATGGCGCTCATGAAAAAGGAGTCGACGACGCGAAGATTTTGGCGGCGTGGGAGTATGAAACATCTGATTTATTTTCAGAGGCTGAGCGCGCGGCGTTACGGGTTGCGCAAGGGGGGGCGATGACGCCGTCAGAAGTCACGGATGAACAGTTTGCGGATATGCGCAATTATTTCTCGGATGAGCAAATCGTTGAAGTTGTTGCTGTCATTTCTATGTTCGGATTTCTTAATCGGTGGAACGCCATAATGGACACGGCGCTCGAAGACAAACCGCTGATCTTTACCGAAAAAGCGGGCGTTCAAATTCGCTAATGGTGGATCGCCGCACAGTTCTGACGGGCGCGGCTGTTTTGGCGGCGGCCAGCTGTGCGCCGCAAATGAGCCTGTCGGAGACACCTCATACATTTGTTCTGGTTCACGGGACTTGGCATGGCGGGTGGGTCTGGAAATATGTGCGTAATATTCTCGAAGACCAAGGCCACCGTGTTTTCACGCCGACGCTCACCGGGTGCGGGGAGCGCGAGCATTTGTCTTCGCCTGATATAGGGCTCGAAACTCATATCCAAGACATCATCAATGTTATCGAATTCGAAGATTTAGAAAACGTCATTCTTGTGGCGCATTCGTTTACAGGTGTGGCTATCACAGGTGTTGTCGACCGTATGAAAGAGCGCATCAAACACATTTGTTTCTTCGACGCACTCGTGCCCTACGGCGACCGAATGAGCGGAGTGCCGCGTGAGGCTGACGGCTCTTTGGCCGAGTATTTCGTCAAACGCCAAGCCGGGTTTATTGACGGGTACAAAATGGATTTATTTACGGACTACCCTCTGAAGATGCTCTTGCCTGAAGACCATCCGAAAGCGGATTGGGTGCGGTCTAAAATCACAACGCATCCGGCCAAGACGTGGACCGATGTTCTGGAGTTGAAGAATGAAGGTTGGGAGAATACGCCCCGGAGCTTCATTCATTGCACCGGGCAAATATTCGCCATGAGCAGCGAAAAAATGGTGGGACCTGCGCGGCAGCCGGGTTGGAACTTTATTGAACTTGATATTGCGCGCGACGGCATGGTCACCCATCCCCAAATCGTAGCAGACACATTCTTGAAGCTCGCGGCATAATGAACGCCAAAGCCCAAGCACTTACCCAAAACCGCTGGGGATTTATCCTGTTCATGTCGGCCATGTGCAGCCTGTCGCCGTTTGCCATGTCGTTCATCATTCCGGCATTTCCGGGCATGGCTATTGAATTTGATAAGCCTGTGGCTGAGATACAGTTCCTTGTCTCTGCATTTCTTATTGGCCTTGGCCTTGCGCAGCCTATTCACGGATTGATGGCTGACCGTTACGGGCGGCGGCCTGTTTTGCTTATTGGCTTCGCGATATTTATTGTCGCCAGCATTGCCAGCGTTCTCACAACGTCTTGGACGGCGCTTGTCGTCTGCCGGTTTTTCCAAGCTGCAGGCGTGAGCGCGGGGACGGTCATCAGCCGCGCGATTGTGAACGATATACAGCCCCGCGAAGAGGCGGCGATATCACTGTCTTATATATCTATTGCTATGGGCCTCGGCCCCATCATTGCGCCCATATTCGGCGGCGTTTTAGATACAAGTTTTGGGTGGCGGAGTATATTTATCGGGTGCGTATTTGCGGGCGCCATTATATTCGCGATGGCTATATTACGTCTCCCTGAAACTCGTCCCAAAAACAAAGAGCCTCGAAATATTGGCCGCGATTATAAACGGCTTTTGGGTAATCCTAAATTCATTGGCTACACACTCATGTTCGGTTTCGGTCAGGGCGTGTTCTTTGCGTTTCTCCCATTCGCGCCGGATTATTTCGAAAACGTCCTCGGCCATAGTACGGCTTTTTTCATTAGTTGCTGGATTGCCTTGTCGCTCGCTTTCATGTTCGGCTCGCTCCTAGGGACGCGGTTTACAAAACGGTTTGGGATGGACACCGCGATTTTATGGGCCTCGCTTTGGTTGGTCTTCACAGTCGTGGTTCTCGCCGCGGCTTATGCGGCGTTCGGCGATAATGCGATTGTTTTGACGGGAACTTTGATGCTGACCTTGATTGGAACGGGACTTATCTGTCCTCTATCGTTGGCGGGGTCTATCAGTATCGATCCAAAACTCGCCGCCACAGCCGCCGGGCTTTCAAGCTCAATGGGGTTAATGCTGGGCGGCCTGTTCACGGTGATTGGCGGAATTGTTTACGACCAGACGCTTTGGCCGTTTATCACCTTGGCGGTTATCGCGATTCTGGGTAACCTTATGGCCGTAGGCTTAACGCGAAGAGGGGGGGCAACATGAAAAAATATCTCGTGATGAGCGCGGTCATGCTCTCAGCTTGTACGCCTTCTAGTAATACGAAAACAATTCCAGACATTCCTGCGGATAAGTGGGTGGATTTGTCTAAGGTGGAAAAACCCGCGCCTATAGCCAATACGCCGTGGTTCGACGTCACCGTCATTGTCAAAGATTTTGATGACATTGCGCCATTTTTTACAAACATTGCGGGATATGAAACTGTGGCTAAGAACGAGGCCGATTGGCTCCTCGGTGCCCCCGGCTCGGACAACGGCTACATCCACCTCGTTAAAAACGAGGACGCGTTGGGCCCGAGCCGCCCGGCCACCAGTAAGTCTTGGGATAAAGGCTGCTATTGGTCGATTATGATGCGGGCGAAAGATATTCCGTCGATCATCGAGGATGCGAAGCCTCTGGGCTGGACGCCGCTCACGGATGTCGCATTTCTAAAATTCGGCCCCTCAGAGCTTAACATTGTGGTGCTGACCCATGAAAGCGGAGTGCGCGTACAGCTGTATGAACGCATGACCACGCCCTTGCCTGAGGGTTTCACACCGTTCGAGCGGGTCTCGCGTCCTTTCAATATCATGCAAATGGTTGAGGACCGGGATGCGGCCTATGCGTTTCTGCGTACAGGCCTAGGGTTTGAAAACTTCTATTTTGGCAAACCTACGCTGTCTGAAAAAGAAGAGGTCATGCCCTTAGGTATCCCGCCAAAGCTTACGACGACCAAGCCCTACAAAGCCGGTATCGTCACGCCGTTTGACGGGGCGGAGTGGGGACGTATGGAAGTCATCGATATTGAAGGCATGGACGGAGAAAATTACGTAGAGAGATGTACCACGGATTATACGGGGATTTACGGAGTTGGGTTTATCGTCCCAGATATTGCGGAAGTGAAAGCGAGCTTGAGCCTACGCAGCATCCCGATTGCCGAGGAGAATAAAATGTCTGTTTGGGTGAAAGCACCGGACGGGGCGAATATAGAGTTCTGGCAAAGATGACAGTCACCGAACGCCTTGTTCTAATCTTATCGCGGCCCATTTCGGACGCAGACCGCGAGCGCGCGGCTTTGCTATTACTGGATTGGACAGGCTGCGCGGTCGCTGGGCAGGCAGAACCTGCGGGACAGAAAATTACGGCGGCTTTTTCAGACGAGGCGGGGATCTGTACGCGGATAGGCGCTAGCAAATCATCCGTCCTCATGGCGGCACTTCATAATGGCTGTCTTGGCAATGTGCTCGAAATGGATGATGTGGACCGGCAAGCGGTTCTGCATGCCGCGCCTACGATTATTCCGGCGGCACTGGCTATGGCGGAACACGTGGGTGCTTCTGCGAAAGATTTCCTCGACGCGATTGTGATTGGCTACGAAGCCACCATCCGTATAGGTCGCGCCGTCGGGCCGGGGCATTATGCGTTCTGGCACAACACGGCGACCTGCGGACCGTTTGGCGCGGCGGCAGCGGCGTGTCATTTGCTCAAAGGAAGCGATCTGGTTTCCGCGCTCGGCCTTGCGGGGACACAGGCGGCGGGGCTGTGGCAGACTCGCCACGAGCCGGACAGCATGGCCAAGCAATTGCATGCGGGGCATGCAGCGCACGCAGGTGTTCTGGCCGCGATATTATCCGCTCAAGGCTTCCAAGGTCCGCGCTCTATCCTTGAGGGTGAACAGGGTTTTTTCAAAGCCATGTGTCCAGGGGCGGATCCTGAAAATATCCTAGGCGATGAAGATGCAGGATGGCGATTGCACGAGACGAGCCTCAAGCCCTATCCCGCCTGCCGACACGCCCATCCCGCAATTGATGCGGCTTTGCTTGCGGACTATACAGGTGGGCCAATCGTCATTGAAACCTATGATGACGCGCTGAAGTTCTGCGATAGGCCTGACCCTCTGCCGGGGCTACAAGCGAAGTTCTCTCTACAACATGCTGTGGCTTATACGTTGCAATTCGGTGCCTTGACGCTGGATAGCTTCGACACAGAAAATCTGTATAAAACTAAAGAGCTGCGTAAGGCTATCAGCGTGCGATCTAGCGATGTATTTAATTCATCCTATCCTTCCCATTACGGCGCAGCGGTTATTGTCGAGGGGAAGCGTTACGAAGTTACCGATGCCTATGGTGACCCAGAGAAGCCACTTTCAACGGAGGCGGCGATAGAGAAAGCCGTCATGTTGATAGAGCACGGTCAGATGAAAGCGGACGCGTCAAGCGCTCTTGCCCAAGCCGCAATTAAGGGCGACTTCAAAACTTACACCGGACTTCTCCCATGAGTAAAATTTCCCGCCGCTTTGCCAATTACGCTCTGACGCAATCCGTGTTCTCGGACAGCGCTTATGATTCCGCCAAGACATTTATTCTCGACAGTTTCGGTGTCGGCATTGCGGGGTCAAAAGCCCCGTTTAATGAGGCCGTGTTCAAGACGGCCATGTTATGGGGCAAAGGCGATGACGCGCATCTTTGGGGGCGGGGTATTAAAGCGCCGACGTCAACCGCGGCGTACCTCAACGCATTTCAGACACATTCCATGGAATATGACTGTGTCCACGAACCCGCCGTTGTTCATCCTATGGCGACTATATTTGCGGCTGTATCTGCCGAGGCCGACCGCCAAGGCGAGGTTACGGGTTTCCAGTTAATGGAAGCCGTGATCGTCGCTGTCGATGTCGCGGTTGAAATTGGCGTGGCCGCGCTGACACCTTTGAAGTTTTTTAGGCCAGCGACAGCGGGTCTATTCGGGGCGACCCTCGGCATTGCTCGCTTGCGCGGTTTTGACGAGGCGACGGCGATGTCGGCTATGGGCTGCGCGCTCGCGCAATGCGCGGGCGTGATGCAGGCCCATGTGGAGGGCAAGCCGACATTACCTGTACAAATCGCCGGGGCAGCCCGGGCTGCGGTGGTGGCGTGCGACCTCGCGGAGGCGGGACTGCACGGCCCAGAAAGTTCCCTCGAAGGGCCTTACGGTTATTTCAACATGTTTGAAGACGAAGCAGACGCGCAGGGCGCAGCTGACAAACTTGGAAAAATACACCGCATTACCGAAGTCAGCTGGAAGCCGTTCCCTACGGGCCGCGCAGCACAGGGCGGTATTGTTCTCGTCCAGCAACTTGTGAAGCAGGGCGTGACGCTCGATAATCTGGAAGAACTTACATTGTCCGCTCCGCCGATTATACTGCGTCTCGTGGACAGGCCGATTGTCGACAATATGAGCGCGAATTATGCCCGGCTCTGCTTTCCTTATCTTGCGCCGATAACCTTGATGCGCGGGACGGTTGGGTTAAGTGATTTCTCGCCGGAAGATTTGCAGAGCGCCGACATCCGCGCTGCGTCTGCCAAAATCAAGATTGAGACTAACCATATCACAGACCCAGCTGAATTCGTTCCGCAGTCAATGACGGCACGCCTGACGAACGGTGAAGAAAAGATTGCTTTGATTGGCAAATTGTTCGGGTCTCCTGCAGATCCGCTCTCCCATGAACAGCACCTCGCTAAATTTCGAAATTGTCTTTCATTCGGATTGAGTGAGGTCAAAGCCAAACACGTCGCAAACAGGCTCATTAGCCTCGTAGATAAACTTGAACAGTTGGACACTTGCGCAGATCTATTCGAGCTCGCGTCCGGGAAATAAAATATGCACGCGACCTATTTTGATTTTGTAAATCCTAAAGAAATTCGGGCGGATCACCCTATTGGCGATGACTTTTTGTCCTTTGCAAAAAATACAAGCCGGGACGCGCTTTTTGCGCATCAAGATCGCTTGTTCCGCAAGATGTTGCTCCGGGCATGGAAAACGCCGTTCTATCAAAAACTCTGGGGTGAGGCAGGCATAGAGCCGGGCGATATTGACGGCCTGAAAGACATTCACAAACTCCCAACTTATGACAAGTCCGATATAATGGCGTCTATCGACCGCAAGCCGCCGTTCGGAGACTTCTCCGGGCTGGAAAGCTATCCGCCAAACGCCCGTCCGCCTGTAAAATTCCACACGACCTCCGGGACGACGGGCAAACCACAAGTGCTCCTGTTCGGGCCGAAAACCCGCGAAGTGCAGAATCTCTTGCTGGCGCGTCTATACACATTGCAAGGCATTGGCCAAGGCGACGTTATTCATTCTGTCTATGGCCACGGGCCGATTAATGGCGGGCATTATATCCGCGAAGCCGTGACCCATTGGACGCAGGCAATCATGATTTCCGCCGGGACAGGCGTCGAGACACGCTCAGTAAAGCAAGTGCAAATGATGGCTGATTTCGGCGCCACGGCGATTGTGGGTTTTGCGGATTACATTAAAAAACTCGCCAAGGTCGCCCGCGAAGCAGGACTGGAACCTGGCGTGGATATTCCCGTTCGGACAATCTCCGGTCATATGGGCCGCGAGGATAAAGACAGCGTCTCGCAAATGTGGGGCGGGGCCAAATGTTACGATTGGTACGGCGTTGGCGATACGGGCGCGATTGCGGGAGAAGGCCCCGACCAAGACGGGCTCTACGTAATGGAAGATGCGCAATATCTCGAGATTTGCGACATTGATACAGGCAAACCGGTTAAAGACGGCCAAAGCGGCGACATGGTCTGTACGTGCCTGTATAAGGACGATGTCTTCCCGATCATTCGGTTTAACACGCATGATGTGTCTGCTGTCCGGTCCGGAAAATCTTCTCTTGGTCTGAACTTTACCCGCATCGAAGGCTTCCTTGGCCGTTCGGACAATATGGTGAAGCTGCGCGGCATTAATATTTTCCCGCAAGCCATTGGCCCGCTCATGGAAGAAATCGAGGCGTTTGGCGGTGAGTTCTATTGCCAAGTGGACCGGGACGATGCCGGGCGGGACGAGATGACTGTTGTGGCCGAATGCAATACGGCTGGCGGCAAAGATTTGACGCCGGATTTCGAAGCGCTGCTGAAAGCAAAACTCGGGCTCGGCATGAAAGTAAAGCTTGTGGAGGTCGGTACGACGGGCGATATCACCCAAGTGGATGTGCGCCAAAAGCCCATCCGCCTTGTGGATACACGCTTTTAAAAACGGGTTTCAATGACCGATAATATCAACGCCATTCTGAACGTCATTCCTTACGAGGGGGACGGACAAAGCGTCGGCGTAAAAGCCAATATATCCGTCGTCGGCCAAATTTGTCACGGCGGTATCAAGGCCTACTCAAACAATCTTGCCAGGCGTGACGCGATTGTCGCGCTGCGGCTACGTAATGCAGGTTACGGCCTGACCGCAGTCCTGAACATGGAAGAGGGCGCGCTCGGGGCGCAGACCGATAATCCGTGGTTTGGCAAAACATTTAATCCTCTCAAAGACGGCTATACGGCGGGCGGCTCGTCAGGCGGCTCGGCAGCAGCTGTTGCGGCAGGGCAGGTCGATGTGGCCCTCGGCACAGACACGATGGGCAGCGTGCGAATCCCGTCAAGCTATTGCGGCCTCTTTGGATTTAAACCCAGCCATGACACGGAAATGCTCCGGGGCGTCATGCCGCTCTCGACCACGCTCGATACAGTCGGGGCGCACGGGAAGACTTTGGACGATGTTGTCGCAGTAACCGAAGTCATTACGGGGCGATCATTTGCGGGCGGCACGGCGGGCGAGATTACGGTGCTCGATTGGGGCGATAATGTTGAGTGCGAGCCGGACGTGAAAGCGGCATTTGATAAGCTCGTGAAAAAACTAAGCGGCGCACCCACCACAGATCTCGCGCCTTACGCCTTCACGAAATCCCGCAAGGCCGGGCTTATCCTGTCAGAGGTCGAAGGCTATGACTATCATCAAGCTAAACTCGAAACGGACCCGGACGGGTTCTCAGACTTTTTCCGGGGCATGCTCGAATACGGATCTAAACTCCCGCAAGAAAAAATCAACGCTGCCTACGCGCATATGAGAACCTTACGAGAAGCGAACTTCCCCAACTTCATCCTCATGCCCACTGCCCCGCAGACAGCGTTCAAATTCGGCGACCCCGTACCCGTCAACCAAGCGGACTTCACCGCGTTTGCCAACCTCGCGGACCGGCCTGCCGTCCAATTCCCGATAGGAACGGATACCGATGGCCTCCCCATAGGCGCGCAGCTCGTCGGCCCGCGCGGCCGAGAGGCGGACTTGGTGGCGACGGTTAAGGGGGTGGTTTAGGGGCGATTAGAAGAAGAAAGTATTAGAAAGGCAAAAAAATTGCTTTAGTTTTTAAACATTCTTTTTTTCTCAGGCAATACGTTTTCCAAACCATTCCAGCCTTTACAGCCAAGCCAGTTAGCTTCGCGAAAATGACTTCTAGGGTCTAAAAATCTCATCTCTTCTATAGAATACTTATCACGTCCAAAATTGCATGCCGGGCAAGTAATTACTAAATTATCCATTGTAGTTTCTCCACCAGGTGAATGAACTATAATATGGTCGTATTGTAACCACATCACTTGCAGACCTCTATGTTGGTCAGTTTCTTTGCGTGATGTCCAAGGCGCTTCATTCGGATAGAGACGATTTATTTCTTTCCTTACTTCAGCTCTAACGACAGGCATTCTACAAAACCTGCAATGATGCCCATCTCTATATATTAAATCCCGCTTCATAGACGCGTTAGGCATTCTTGGTTTATACCGAGCTGACTTTGGAACAACTGGTGGAATATCGTCAATTTTAATGTGTCTAACTAAACCACTCTTTCGCAACCATATTGGATCTAACCACTCACCTATTTCTTTCATGTCTGCCGCCACTATGAATTTCCTCGCAGTTTCAAAGTCGTTTGAAAGATGTGCTTTCACTCCCTTACTAAGAAGAAGAGCTGCATAATATATTGAGCCAATAGGTTCCGAGAAAGATTCTCTGAGGTTGTTCATTTTCAAACGTTATACTTATTTATCTCAAGCGCGAGTTTTAGACAAAGAGCTCTAGTGTTCGCTTGGAGAGAAAATCACTCCCTAACTCACTCCGCAAAATCATCTAATGTCAGCGGTGCTATTGTATTCGCGATATACGCCTTCTGCCTAAAGAACCTGAGGAATCCATTCGCGCCCATGCGCGAAGGGCCGAGGCCGGAGTGTTTGAAGCT
>Ga0209828_1003298_pt1 | contig 12459 bp, 12 predicted proteins | sample MaitaG_FD_187429 | JGI IMG/M metagenome (GOLD analysis project Ga0209828, IMG submission 187429) | Marine algal microbial communities from Maine, USA - Maine_Asex2 metaG (SPAdes) (version 2) | ecosystem: Host-associated > Algae > Red algae > Unclassified | place: Maine, USA | collected 2015-01-05
CACCCAAATGATGCTGGAATCGTCTATTGCCTCTCGCGTAAAAAAGTTGAGGCCACTGCTGATTGGTTAAGTGGTAAAGGCCGAAAAGCCATGCCGTACCACGCAGGCTTGCCGGCTGAATTGCGCCAACAAACACAAGCGCGGTTCCTTCGGGAAGAAGGTATCGTTATCGTTGCAACCATTGCGTTTGGTATGGGAATCGATAAGCCGGATGTGAGGTTCGTCGCACACCTAAGCCTGCCAAAAAACATCGAAGCGTATTATCAGGAAACAGGAAGAGCAGGGCGTGACGGTCAAGCTGCTAACGCTTGGATGAGCTACGGTCTGCAAGACGTGATTACCCTGCGGCAAATGATGCAAGACGGCACAGGCGCTGAAGAATATAAACGCGTCACCCAAAACAAGCTCGAAGCAATGCTGGGTTTGTGTGAAACCGTCAGCTGTCGACGCAGCGCTATATTGGAATACTTCGGAGAAAGCGCGCCGGAGAAATGTGGTAACTGTGATAACTGTCTAAACCCACCAGAAACTTGGGACGCCAGCGAGGATGCACAAAAGGCCTTGTCGGCAGTTTACCGAAGCGGCCAGAGTTTTGGTGTTGCCTATGTCACCGATATCCTAGTTGGCAAAGACACGGATAAACGCATCGTCAATAATGGCCATGACAAGTTAAAAGTCTATGGCATGGGCAAGCATCATACGCAGGTAGATTGGCGCAGCATCTTCCGACAGCTAATCGCTCAAGGTTATTTGTTTATTAATATGGAGCGATATGGCGCATTGCAGCTAACTGAAAAAGCACGCCCACTATTGCGTGGCGAAGAAACGCTATGGGCACGTAAACTGGCAGTACCATCATTAGCGAAAAAGGTCTCCGCACCAAGAGAAAGAGTCAAACTTCACATAGAAGATGAAATGCTCTTCGAAGCGTTAAGAGAGCTAAGGTCTGATATAGCCAAAGAGCAAAGCGTGCCGCCGTACGTAATTTTCCATGACAGAACGTTAGAAGAAATGGCGCAGTCTAGACCGCAAACTGATGATGACTTTCGCTACTTGGGTGGCGTAGGAGAAACCAAGCTAGAGCGCTATGGTAGAGACTTCATGGTAGTGATTTCAAGGTTTATTGATTAATGTCAGCAGCGGGTTAAGGCAGTAAGTTAGCAAGTATTGTACCGTGTGTCCGGAGGTAATCCCCTTTTGTGAACGCGTTGAATACTGCCCGATTAATGTGTGGTAATTCTCTAATTTGGTTTCTCTAGATCACTCATATGCTAAACACATTACAGGCAGGTCGTGCCTTGGCAGCGCTAGCCGTTTTGTTATTTCACACAACGACCTCAATCCAGCATGCAACAGGAATTGCCCCCTTTTGGGAGGTTACTCAGTTTGGAACACGTGGCGTAGATTTCTTTTTTGTTCTGTCAGGTTTTATCATAATGCGTGCGCACAGGGCACATATTGATCACCCAGAACTGTGGATGAATTTCATCCGAAAGCGCTTTATTCGAATTTTCCCTATTTATTGGTTTTATACGGCATTGGTTGTGGGTGCCCTGGTGGCTGGTTTAGGAAAATTTCCCTTGCCTGAGTCTGGAGCAGATTGGTTTGCAACGATTTCGCTACTGCGCGTAACCGATACGCTGACTCCGTTGCCGCAAGCGTGGTCACTGTTCCATGAAATATTGTTTTATATTGGCTTTTCCCTGCTAATCATACGTCGCCAGCTGGGTGTGATTGTTCTGGTTTGTTGGTTTTTAGTCTCTGCGGCAACGTTAGAATACCTGCCAGCTGAAAGAGATCCCGCCATTGTTTTTTTCAACAGTTACAACCTTAATTTCGCTTTAGGAATAGGCACGTATTACGCTGTTAGCTACATAAAAAGCTGGGAGTTTGTTGTCGCAGTGCTTGGCTTAGTCTTTATCATTCTGGCCACTATTGTGCAGGGGCTGTCGAGTGATCTATTATTTGGTATTGGTTTCTCATTCTTAATTGCGGCTGGTGCTTCGATCGAAGAGAAAGGTGCTATCAATATTCCAATGGCCGGATTATTGGGAAATGCTTCATACTCCATCTACTTGATACACGAAGTTGTTATTGTCGTAGCTGTGCGAGTGACGGGAACTTTGGGTATAGCAAACCCAACTCTACTATTTATACTCATTAGCTTAGGTGCTCTGATGGCAGGAGTTATTGCCTATCAAGTGTTTGAACGACCTTTACTAAACCTACTAAGAGTGCAGCGAGCGCCTAACGGCGCTAATATTCCAAAATACAATAACTGATAGCTTGCATCGAGCAATGTAAATGAAAATTGGGATAACATTCATAATGCAAGGCAATGGTGCGGCAGTATAAGCGCCTTCCGGCGCCATCCCAAGCAATTCGCTTATAGCCTCCCTCAAAAAGGAGGCGAAGCGTTTATGCTGCACCACTGCCCTGCCGGATCAAGAACTACTTCTTCTTAACGCCTTCAACAAACAACTCCAAATCAATCATCTTAGACGCCGGTCCGAGATTAAAATCAATCCCATAATCTGCCATCGCAATGCTAGTCGTTCCCTTAAAGCCAATACGCTCACCGCCCCAAGGATCTTTACCCGCACCCTGCATAACTACATCGATCGTAATCGGCTTAGTCACACCAAGTAGTGTAAAGTCACCCATTATCTGAGCTTTTTTGCCTTCACCCGCCTTAAAGCCTGTACTCTTAAAGGTCGCTTCAGCGTGCTTGTCCGTATTTAGAAAGTCACCACCGCGTAAATGCTTATCACGCTCAGCATGGTTGCTATCAACACTTTTGGTGTTGATCGTCACATCAACTTTAGACTCCGCAGGTTTTGCAGGGTCATAACTAAAGCTGCCTTCAAACTCATTAAAACGCCCAACCACCCAGCCATAACCCAAATGGCTGACAGAGAAGTTAATTGCAGCATGTGCGCCTTTGATGTCGATGGCATAATCTGCGGCCATCGCGTTGCCTGTAAAAGGAATCGTCGTTGCTAAAATTGCACTCGCAATTATTTTTTTCATATTTATTTCCTTAACATAATGTTAGTTAATGTTTTGTCGCGGTCGATGTAGTGGTGTTTAAGGGCAGCAGCGGCATGCACTGCTGAAATAATAATTAATGCCCATGCCAAATAAAAATGTACCTCTCCAGCAAAATCGATCTCGTCGGAACCCAATACCTTTAAAGCAGGGATCTCAAACCAGTTAAAAAATTCCACGCCCTTGCCTTTGGCCGTTGAAACTAGGTAGCCACTGACGCATAAAATGAGAATCAGCAGATATAGCAAGCGATGAAAAGCAGATGCTAGCTTTCTTTCCCAAGGTTTGTGTGTTGCTAAAGGCTGCGGTTTTGGGTTGAATAATATCCATAACCAACGCAGGACTAAAAGACCAAGCATAAGTAAGCCAATGCTCTTATGCCACCGCGGGATAACATGATAAAGACTGTCGTAGTAAGTCAGGTCAGTCATATAGAGACCCGCAGCAAACAGTCCAATCAATGCAATAGCCATACTCCAGTGTAATAGTACAGAAACTAGGCCGTAAGCATTGGTTGTGTTTCTAATCAAGATTGTTATCCTGTTCAGGTGGTTATGGTAGTTACGCTCGAAGTTGCAATCGGGATTAATCTTCCGGTATAAATTTGTTAAATACTATTTTGTAGCTTAGTTGAGTGTCTAGCTAAAGTATAATGGTTGGGCAAAATTAATAAAGTTACCTTTGAGGAACTTACTGTTCTGATATTGATAACAATTGATGAATGTTATCCTAGAGTTGAAACTGAACTTTCGTTTCAACGGGTCTACCTACTAAGTTACGCCTCCTGCCTTCTGGGGTGTCATAACCTATAAAATAATTGGAATATAAATTTATGAATCAGGGTTTTAAGCTACTATTAGTGGTCATCACAAGCTTCATGATAACGGCTACTGTCAACGCTAGCGAAAGGATAAAGGGGACTTTTGAAGTTTCTAAAGATTGTCCTGCTTACCGGTCCATCAGTAAGCAAACAGGCAAAGTAATGCTGAAGTCTGGGCAAAAATACAAAGCCAGACAAAAAAACAAACCAATGCCTAGTCACTTCCAAATAGAGATCTCATCAAAAAAACTGTTGTGGGTATCGGTTAAATGTGGAACGTTAGATGGCAGCGATAGCCGTGTTACTTCGAGTAGTAAGTCAAAACCTGCTCCGGCAGTTAGAAGCAATAGCAGCCGCAAAGCGAAGCACTTCTTACTTGCGATGAGCTGGCAGCCAGGTTTTTGTGCGGGTCATGGTAAAAAGAAAGAATGTCGCAGTGCCAAGCGTGGCGATTACAGTTCGAAGCATTTATCGCTACACGGCTTATGGCCTCAGCCGCGCGATAACGCTTATTGTGGTGTAAGTAATGCTGATAAAGCGATTGACAGAAGAGGGCGTTGGGATTTGTTAAAACCGTTGAAGCTGTCGTCTAAAACTAAAAGCGAGCTTAAAAAATACATGCCGGGGTTTACTTCTAATCTACAGCGTCATGAGTGGATTAAACACGGCACTTGCTACAGTCCTGACCCGGAAACGTACTATGCTGACTCTATCCGCTTAGCCAAAGCGATTGATGAGGGTAGTGTTGATGAGTTAATCACGTCGTTGAAAGGTAAGAAGGTTTCCCTAAAGCAGATCCGCAAGGCAATGGTTGATAGTTTCGGTAAGGATGCTGCAAAAAGCGTTGGCTTGAGATGTGACCGAAGTGGTCGTTTGACTGAGCTGTGGCTTGGTTTGAAAGGTGACCCTGCTACATCAAGTATTGAAGACATGTTGAAGGCTGGTAAAAAGCAATCGACTAATTGTCGATCAGATATTGGACAAGTGGCTACTTATTAGTTGCTTGTTAAAAGAGCAGTGGTTTAAATGAACTCCCTCGGTCGGATGGCAGTGGCTTGCATTGCCTCCGATCAGGGTTTACATTGCTGGATAAGTTGCACCGTTTTACTCTAAAACCAGTCGCGAGGTTCCCCAATCTAACCTCGTCAATTTAGTGTCGAATTAAGGTATAAATAACCCCCGTTATGGATTTTTCAAAACCCCTAAAAATATATCCGACCGCAATGCATGCCTGCGCTTACCTCCCCAGTAAGATTGCACGCAACGCCGTTATAGACCCCGATTTTGCAATGGATATGTCAGTCTATGACTATCTGATCAAGTCTGGTTTTCGTCGTAGTGGCAGTCAGGTTTATCGTCCTTATTGTCAGGATTGCAAGTCCTGCGTCACCACGCGAATAGAGGTCAGCGAGTTTAAGCCTGATAGAAGTCAGCGTCGTAACATAAAGCTGAATCATGATCTAAGAGTGGTTCTCAATGAAGATGGTTTTAAGTCAGAGTACACAGGTTTATATGCTGATTACTTGAAGAGCCGACATCAAGATACTGATGCTGATGGGGTCAAAGACTTTTTAACGGCTCATTGGTGCAATACGCTATTTGTTGAGTTTCATGATGCTGAGGAGTTGATTGGTGTGGCGGCAGTTGATCGTTTGGAGTCTGGACTGTCAGCCGTTTATACCTTCTTTGATCCCGAAAAAGGCGGTAAGCGCGGTATTGGTGTCTTTGCACTGAGTTGGCAAATCGAATATGCCAAGTCCATCGGGCTGGAATATGTTTATCCCGGCTACTGGATAAAAGATTGTGCCAAAATGAGTTACAAAACTCGCTATCAACCTTTAGAAGGTTTGATGGACGGGGTCTGGAAGCCGTTATTGCGCCAATAAGGCTTTCAATGGTGATTAAGGTGCTCGTTACGCCAATCGTATGATGTTATTCGTCACTAATTTCGTTATTATCCGCCTTTGTTTTTCCGGTGAGAATAGCCCGCGTATAATGCGCTGAGTGTTGATGTTATGACTGAAACAATTACCATTGCCCTATCAAAAGGCCGTATTTATAAAGAGACCATGCCGCTTCTAAAAGCGGCGGGCATCGAAGCGTTGGATGATCCTGAAACTAGCCGCAAGCTGATTCTGGACACGACATCTGAACACATCAAACTGGTGATTATTCGTGCCACTGATGTGCCAACTTACGTTGAGTATGGTGCTGCTGACCTAGGTGTGGTCGGCAAAGATGTGCTGATGGAGCATGGTGGTGAAGGCTTGTATGAAATGCTGGATCTTAAAATTGCCTGCTGCAAGCTGATGACCGCCGGACTAAAAGATGTACCGCTGCCAGACGGTGAGTTGAAGGTGGCTACTAAGTTTGTTAATTGCGCGCGCCGTTATTTTGCGGAACAAGGCAGGCAAATTGAAGTGATTAAGCTTTATGGTTCGATGGAGCTAGCACCGATCGTTGGCTTAGCTGATTGCATCGTCGATGTGGTAGATACTGGCAATACGTTGCGCGCTAATGGCTTGGTTCCACAAGAACACATGGCGGATATCAGTTCGCGACTCGTCGTCAATAAAGCATCAATGAAAATGAAACATACTCAGCTGAAACAGATACTCGATAAAGTGTCTGAGGCCGTTGATAAGGGGACAATATGAAACACATAACAGATGATTTACGTATTACTGAAATAGAAGAAGTTTTACCACCTGCTGAGCTTATTCAAGAGTTTCCAATTACGGAAGCGGCGACTAAGACTGTAGTTGATGCGCGCCAAGAAGCGCATCGCATTATTAAAGGTGAAGATGATCGTTTACTGGTAGTCGTGGGCCCTTGTTCGATTCACGACACTAAAGCGGCGCATGAATATGCTGACCGTTTGGCTGTCTTGCAGGAAAGTTTGAAAGGCCAGTTGCAAATTATTATGCGGGTATATTTTGAAAAACCGCGCACCAGTGTCGGTTGGAAAGGCTTGATTAATGACCCTGATATTTCGGGTGAGTACAATATTAATAAAGGTCTTAAGGTCGCGCGTAACTTGTTGTTGGAGTTGTCTGAAAAAGGCATGCCTGCTGCGACAGAGTTTCTGGATTTGATCTCTCCACAGTATGTGGCTGATTTGATTAGTTGGGGTGCCATTGGTGCGCGTACGACTGAAAGCCAGGGGCATCGTGAGCTGGCTTCGGGTAGTTCATGTCCTATCGGCTTTAAGAATGGTACCTATGGCAATGTTGATATTGCGATTAATGCAATCAAAGCTGCAGCTAACCCGCATCACTTTTTGTCAGTGACTAAAGAAGGGCATTCGGCAATATTTACTACGGCGGGTAATGATGATTGTCATGTGATTTTACGTGGTGGTTTACGCCCGAACTATGACTCGGTAAGTGTTGAAGATGCTTCGAATGAGCTGCGTAAGAACAAGCTGTCACCATCACTAATGGTTGATTTTAGTCACGCCAATAGTCGTAAGAACCATGAGAACCAAAAGAAGGTTTCAACGACGGTGGCTAATCAAATCGCTAATGGTAGTTATGATATTAGTGGTGTGATGATTGAGAGTCATTTGGTTGAAGGTAATCAGAAAGGTGAGGGTGTTGATAAGAGTACTCTGACTTATGGGCAGAGTATTACTGATGCTTGTATTAGTTGGGATGATACGGTTGTTGTGCTTGAGCAGTTGGCGGCGGCGGTTGAGACTCGGCGTAATCTGATGATCTAGATCGGGCCGGTAGCAAGGCATTCGGTACTTGTCTTTGCTTTATCGCGGCAACAGACCCAAATGCCTCGCTCCCTTGTGAGGTATGTTTCTTGGAATTGTGTTTTCTGGATTAAGTGTAATGGACATTAAAAGTTTAAAAACTTCGGATATTGACTTTTGGCCAGAGCTAAAAGCAATGCTGGAATGGGAGTCTGTTTCAGATCAGACAGTATTTGAAACGGTTAATAATATACTTGCGGATGTTCGCAAGCGTGGTGATGCGGCGTTAGTTGAATACACCAATCGCTTTGATCGCATGCAAGCGACTGCAATGGGTGAGTTAGAGATATCGATTGAGCGTATGCAGCAAGCGTTAGCGTCAATTCCCACTGACCAGCGAGAAGCGTTGGAGTTGGCGGCGGAGCGCATCAAGGCGTATGCATCGCATCAAAAGCTCGAGTCTTGGCAATACACAGAGGCCGACGGTACGGTTCTTGGGCAGCAGATTAGTCCGATGGATCGTGTCGGTTTGTACGTTCCAGGTGGCAAAGCAGCCTACCCATCTTCTGTATTGATGAATGCTATTCCTGCTAAGGCAGCGGGTGTGGATGAGTTGATTATGGTGGTGCCTACGCCGGATGGTGTAGTGAATGATTTGGTGCTGGCTGCTGCTGCCGTTGCGGGTGTTGATAAAGTGTTTACGATTGGCGGGGCGCAGGCGATTGCTGCTTTGGCTTATGGCACGGAGTCTGTGCCTCCGGTTGACAAGATTGTTGGGCCGGGGAATATCTATGTAGCTACAGCTAAACGCATGGTGTTCGGTACGGTGGGTATCGACATGATTGCGGGTCCTTCTGAGATTTTAGTTATCTGCGATGGCAAAACTGATCCTGATTGGATTGCGATGGATTTGTTCTCGCAAGCTGAGCACGATGAGGACGCGCAAGCGATTCTGATCACTACTGATGCTAAGTTTGCTGAGAAGGTTAAGCAGAGCATTGAAAAACAGATTCTTGAAATGCCGCGTGCTGAGATAATTAAGGCGTCGATGAATGGTCGGGGTGTGATTATTGTGGCTGATGATATGGATGATGCGCTTGAAGTGGCAAATTACATAGCGCCTGAGCATTTGGAGCTCTCTATTGATAACTCAATGGAAGCTGCTAAGAAGATTCGCCATGCCGGTGCAATCTTTGTAGGGCGCTACACTTCAGAATCGCTTGGTGATTACTGTGCAGGACCTAATCACGTATTACCAACTTCACGTACCGCGCGTTTCTCATCTCCGTTGGGTGTTTATGATTTTCAGAAACGTTCTTCGTTGATCGCTTGCTCTGCTGATGCGGCGTCTGAACTAGGTAAGACGGCCTCGATTTTGGCTCGTGGAGAAGGTTTGATCGCCCACGCTCGCGCGGCTGAATATAGAATCAAATCCTAGGTTTATCTGGCCTTGGTTGTGACTGCTAGTCTTGTAGTCTGAATATTTTTTGGAGTTACCTAGATGGTCGCACTTAAAACATTAGTTGAAACAGCTGACAAGTTGTTGGATATCAATCGCTTCAAAGATTATGCGCCTAATGGCTTACAGCTTGAAGGTAGGTCTGAAGTGCAGAAGATAGTCTCTGGCGTAACTGCGAGTCAGGCATTTATTGATGCCGCTATTGAGGCAAATGCTGATGTGCTACTGGTTCATCACGGTTGGTTTTGGCGTGGCGAGGACCAGAGAATCGTTGGTATGAAAAAACGCCGTATTAAAGCGCTTCTGGAAAGTGATATTAGCTTGTTAGGTTATCACTTACCTTTGGACGCGCATCCTGAATTAGGTAATAACGCCCAATTAGCAAAACGCCTCAATTTTATTCGAGACGGCGCAATGGATAAAGAAGGTATAGGTGATTACGGGCATCTAGAGCAGGCGCTAACTGTGAGTGAACTAAGTCAGGTCATGCAAGAAAATTTGCAGCGTACACCGACTGTCGTTGACTCAGGCGATCATCCCATAAAGACGATCGCATGGTGTACAGGCGGTGCGCAGTCTTACATTGGGCAAGCCATTGCGCTTGGTGTAGATGCCTTTGTTAGTGGTGAGATTTCAGAGCAAACCACGCATGAGGCTCGTGAAAATGGTATTCACTATTTTGCAGCGGGTCATCACGCAACTGAGCGCTATGGAGCGCCAGCGCTCGGAGCTTATTTAGCCGAACAGTTCGGCATTGCACATCAATTTATTGATATTGATAATCCCGCATAGCGGACTTTTCGTGGGAGGAAATTATGGTAAAGCAAGAAGGTGATCTGGTTTGTCTGAGTTTAGATGAAGTTCATGGTTTGGCGAGCAAAGGGTTGACACAAAACGGCGCATCCTCTGAACAGGCTCGTTCTGTCGCCGATACTATTACCTCAGCTGAGCGTGACGGTTGTAAGTCACATGGTTTGTTTCGATTACCAGGCTACATCGGCTCCTTGAAAAGCGGTAAAATTACAGGCGATGCTGTGCCTGTGCTGTCTGAGCTCGCACCAGCGGTTGTCAGGGTTGATGCTGCAAATGGTTTCTCCTCTTTACCGCTAGAGATTGGTATCACAGCCCTAGCAGAAAAAGCCCGCGAGCAAGGTATTGCCGCGCTGGCTGTCAATAATAGTTATCATTTCGCAGCCTTGTGGCCTGAGGCTGAGCGCTTGGCGGAGCTAGGTTTGGTTGGTTTTGCCTTTGTCACCGCAAAAAGTTATGTCGCACCAGCAGGTGGTATCAAACCGCTTTATGGAACCAATCCGATGGCTTTTGCTTGGCCGCGGGAAGGCAAGCCGCCGATTGTATTTGATCAGGCGTCAAGTGCGAGCGCGCGCGGTGAAATCATGATTCATGAGCGAGATGGAAAGCCACTGCCGGAGCGTTGGGCGATTGATAAAGAAGGTAATCCGACTAACGATCCTACTAAGGCGCTAGCGGGTGCACAGTTGCCTTTTGGTGGTTATAAAGGCGGTTCTATTGCGTTGATGGTAGAGCTGCTAGCGGGTGCGCTGATTGGCGATATGTTTAGCTTTGAAGCGACTGCGAATGATACGCGAGATGGTGGGCCACCGAAGCGTGGTGAGTTTCTGATGGCGATTGATCCTTCGAAGTGTGTGAGTGGTGGTGGCTTTTCGCAGCTTGCGCATGCGGAAACGTTGTTTGGTGAGATACTGGGGCAGGAAGGAACGCGATTGCCTTCTGATCGACGCTATGAATCGCGTAAAATCACACCAACAGAAGGGATTACGATACCTAAGTCGTTATATGATGAGTGCGTTGAGTTGGCGGGGTAAGCGTCGGAAGGCGCTTATTCTGCTGAATCATTGCCCTGCTTGTGTTTGCTACGAGTTTTGTGGTGTTGTTTTAGGGTAAAACTAGCTGTACAACGGTATAGACGGTTACAACAAACAGGAAGCCCATTAGTAGGCCTGCAAAAATAAACGGTGCTGCGCTTTTCTTGCTGAAGTCTTCTTCTAAGTTCTTCTGTTTTTGTACGCCAACAAAAGCGGCCATAACACTTTTAATTGCGCTGAAAAATTCATTCATCTTGCTTACCTAAAACAGTTTAATTAACGATTGTGCCGTACGCCAGAAGCAATCAAAAGATTGAGTTTGTAAATTATACGATCTGGCTTAGATGCAATGGAAAGTAGTGATCCACAAGCAGTATAACGAACAGGATCATTAGGTAGTTGATTGAAAACCCAAAGGTCTTCATTGGTAATTCCATGTCATCTGGGTGACGTATCATCTGAACGGCATAGTAAAGAAAGCCAATGCCTAATAACACTGCCCCGATGAGGTAGATTAGTGCAGACATGCCCACTAGATAAGGCATTAGCGTCACGATGAATAAAATCACAGTGTAGAGCAATATTTGTAGTCGGGTAAAGGGCAGGCCGTGTGTGACGGGGAGCATCGGCACATCAACTTTTGCGTATTCTTCGTGGCGGTGGATTGCTAGGGCCCAGAAGTGTGGTGGCGTCCAAATAAATACGATTAGGAATAGCAGTAGTGCATCTAGCTCAACATTATTAGTAATCGCTGCCCAGCCCAATACTGGAGGTGCTGCACCTGCTGCGCCGCCGATAACAATATTTTGAGGGGTTGCACGTTTCAAATACATAGTGTAGATCACGGCATAACCAATAAGTGCAAAGAAGGTCAGTACCGCAGTGAGTATGTTTACCCAGATAGCTAAGATGCCGAGTCCAATCACACCAATAATTACACCAAAAGTAACGGCTTGTTTGCTGTTAACTTTACCTTCAGGCATTGGGCGGTTTTTAGTTCGGCTCATTATGTTGTCTATGCGCTGGTCAACCACATGGTTAAAAACAGCCGCTGAGCATGAGGCTAGGGCTATACCAATTGATCCAAGAATGGCTAGATCGAGCGGCGGCATTCCCTCGGTAGCGAGTAGCATGCCGACGACAGCAGTTAGCATAATTAAAGCAACGACTTTAAGTTTGCAGAGCTTTAAAAAGTCTTTTAAGGTAGGGCGTGCAGTATCCATGATTTAACCGATGTGTGAGTACTTGAGGATGCGCTTAAAGTCTTTTAGCATGCGCTTAATGTCTGGCGTGTCGCCTGCATAATACATCATCAGCTTACCTGCTGGGTCAATTACATAGATTGGATTTTCATCCTTGTGTGGAAATTGCTCAATGAACGCGGTTGCATTGTCTCCCTTAGTGGTCACCAGCAGGTCAGGGTTGTCGTAGGCTAGCTTTTCAATATTCTCAGGCGTGTCTGGAAATACCGCTACTGTCCTGATTCGACGCATGTCTTTATTGGTTATTAAACGCAGGCGCTTAAGTAAATCGATTCGGGCTGTACATTTTTGATCGCAGTTGTCGGGCGTAATATAAAGTAATGTCC
>Ga0209828_1003299_pt1 | contig 12452 bp, 10 predicted proteins | sample MaitaG_FD_187429 | JGI IMG/M metagenome (GOLD analysis project Ga0209828, IMG submission 187429) | Marine algal microbial communities from Maine, USA - Maine_Asex2 metaG (SPAdes) (version 2) | ecosystem: Host-associated > Algae > Red algae > Unclassified | place: Maine, USA | collected 2015-01-05
CGCAAGGCGTTCTTCTCGTTGCACGACGAACTCGGCGAACCCGCCGATGTACTCCGATGCCGTGCCGTTCGCCAGCTCCATGACCCGCTCGGCCACTGCGTCGATGAAGTCGCGGTCGTGCGACACAAACAACAATGCACCCGGCCAGTTCGCGAGGTGCTGTTCCAGCCACGCGACGCTGTCGACGTCGAGGTGGTTGGTGGGCTCATCGAGGATGAGGACATCGGGGGCAGCCACGAGCAGGCGGGCGAGCGCGGCCCGCATGCGCCAGCCACCGGAGAGTTCACTCAGCGGCTGTTTGGCTGCGGTTGCCGTGAAACCCAAGCCCGCGAGTACTCGGTAGGCCTCGGCCTCAGCCGCGTAACCACCCATCTGTTCGAACCGGCTCTGCACTTCGCCGTAGTCGTTCAGCGCTCGCTCGTGCTCGGCACCCTTCGCCGTCGCGATGAGGTGTTCAAGTTCCGTGATGCGGCTGGCGAGTTCCTGCACATGTTCCTGCCCGGCCATCGCTTCCTCGATGACGGTGCCCGACGGTGAATCAGCGAGATCCTGGGGCAGGTACCCAATACGTTCGGTCTTCGGCATGTGGACTTGGCCGTTGTCAGGTTCCTGCATGCCGACCAGGATCTCGATCAAGGTCGTTTTGCCCGCTCCGTTGCCGCCGACGAGGGCGATTCGGCGCCCGGGTCGAAGTTCGAACGTGACGTTCCGAAAGAGCTCGCGCCCACCGAACTCTTTGGATAATCCCGACGCGGTCAGCACGGCGGATCAGGGTACCGTTGCGCGTATTGGCCGCAGCGAAAGACGAGTCAATGAACGAGCGGAACGGAGCGGTCTTGGCGGTAGCGACCGACGAGCAGGACGGCGGAACGAAGATCGAAGCGCCTGACCGCCCGCGCCTGCGCGGTTGGTCGCACGTCGTCGCCGCCGTTGCCGCGATCGCGATCGCCCCGGTGCTGATCGCCTTCGCCTCGCCAGGCGCTGGTCGTGTCGTCGCTGCGATCTATGGGTGCGGGGTCATCGGTGTGTTTCTTGTCAGCGGTATCTATCACCGCTTGGCATGGACCACGCGATTTCAAGGTCTCTTCCGCCGCCTCGATCATTCGATGATCTTCGTGTTCATCGCGGCGACCTACACCCCGTTTGCCGCGTTCGCACTCGACGGCGCCGCCTCGACGTTTCTGCTGTGGTTTGTGTGGGTCGGCGCGCTGATCGGCATCTCGATCCGGCTGTTCTGGCTCTCGGCGCCTCGCTGGGTCACGATCGCCCCGTACCTTGTCGTTGGCTGGTGTGCATTGTTGGTCGTCGACGACATCTGGCGAGGCGTTGGCCAAACTGGGTTCTTGCTCGTTGTGATCGGGGGAGCCCTCTACACGCTGGGCGCTCTCGTCTACGCCGGACGTCGACCAAATCCGGTGCCGGAATGGTTCGGCTACCACGAGGTCTTCCATGCGCTGGTCGTCGGCGCCGTTGCCGTGCACTACGTTGCCGTCGCCTTCTTCGCGCTGCCGCTCGCGTCAGCCTGAGACGCCCGCTGAAGCCACCGCGACTTGGCATTCGAACCCATTCGACAAAAGGCGACCTGGTCAGTCATAATTCACCTGACCGTACAAAGGAGCCAAAATGGCGAACAGTGAGTGGGGATTCGAGACCCGCCAGATCCACGCAGGGCAGGTGCCCGACACCGATACGGGTGCTCGATCCGTTCCCATCTACCAGACGACGTCGTTCGTCTTTCGCGATACCGAGCATGCGGCGAACCTCTTCGCGCTTGCCGAGATGGGCAATATCTACACACGCATTATGAACCCGACGCAGGGGGTGCTCGAAGCTCGTCTGTCGGCGCTCGAAGGTGGCACCGAAACGGCCGTCGGCATTCCCGGTGCGCTCGCCGTGGCCTCCGGCCAGGCGGCCGAGACGATTGCGTTGCTGAACCTGGCCGAGGTCGGCGATCACATCGTGGCGTCGCCATCGCTCTATGGCGGCACGTTCAACTTGCTGCACTACACACTGCCAAAGATGGGAATTGAGGTCTCGTTTGTCGAGGATCCCGACAACCTCGACCAGTGGCGTGCTGCAGCCCGCGACAATACGAAGGCGTTCTACGGCGAAACGGTGGGCAACCCGAAGAACGACTGCCTCGATATCGAAGGCGTGTCGGCGGTTGCCCACGAGGTCGGCGTTCCGCTCGTTGTGGATAACACGGTCCCGACGCCGTACCTGATCAATCCGTTGAAGTGGGGCGCCGACATCGTCGTTCACTCGATGACAAAGTTCATCGGCGGCCACGGCAACTCGATCGGCGGCGTCATCGTCGACGGCGGCAGCTTCGACTTCGGCGCAAGCGGCCGCTTCCCGAACTTCACCGAACCCGACCCGAGCTACCACGGCCTGGCCTACTGGCCGGCTCTTGGTCATGGCAGCTTCATCATCAAGGCCCGGGTGCAGCTCTTGCGCGATGTCGGCGCTGCGATCTCACCGCAGAACGCCTACTACATCCTTCAAGGGATCGAGACGCTGAGCCTGCGCATGGAGCGCCATGTCGCGAACGCCAAAGCAGTCGCCGAATACCTCGAAGGTCACGACATGGTCGAGGCGGTGCAGTACGGCGGTCTCAGCTCGAGCCCGTGGCACGAGCGGATGGCGAAGTACACCGAGGGCCGCGGATTCTGCTCGGTCCCCGCATTCGTCATCAAAGGCGGCAAGGAGGCCGGCGAGCGGTTCGTCAACGCCACCGAGTTGCACAGTCACGTCGCAAACATCGGTGACGTTCGCAGCCTTGTCATCCATCCGGCTTCGACGACCCATAGCCAGCTCAGCGAAGAGGAGCAGCTGAAATCGGGTGTGCATCCCGGGCTGATCCGGCTGTCGGTCGGCATCGAGACCATCGATGACATCATCGCCGACCTCGACACGGGCTTCGCTGCGGTCTGACCCGCTCACCTAAGGACCCGCGCCGGTAGGTGCAAGCGCTCACTACGACAAGTTCCTTTTTCGCCTCGTTCCTCGGCGAATAGCGCGCTCTGTTGTTTGGTCGCCTTGCCAGCAGGACTCGTTCCTCGCCCTACCGGCGCAGCTCCTAAGGACCCGCGCCGGTAGGTGCAAGCGCTCACTACGACAAGTTCCTTTTTCGCCTCGTTCCTCGGCGAATAGCGCGCTCTCTTGTCTGGTGGCCTTGCCAGCAGGACTCGTTCCTCGGCGAATGGCGCGCTCTGTTGTTTGGTCGCCTTGCCAGCAGGGCTCGTTCCTCGCCCTACCGGCGCAGCTCCTAAGCTCGGCTCCGGACGACGGCAATGGGGGAAGAGTTATGGGAGAGATGGTCGAGTTTCCGGTCAATGGCACGTCTGCTGGTGGTTACCTGTCGGTAGCCGCCAGCGGTGCCGGACCGGGCGTGTTGGTGCTGCAGGAATGGTGGGGGCTCGTTCCGCAGATCAAAGGGGTGTGCGATCGCCTCGCTGCAGAAGGGTTCACCGCGCTCGCCCCCGATTTGTATCACGGCGAGTTCGCCGAGCACACCGAGATGGACAAAGCCGGCGAACTCATGACTGGCTTGCCGCCCGAGCGCGCCGCGAAAGACATGGGCGGTGCGGTCGACTACCTGCTGGCTCAAGACGCGTGCTCATCGGCCACCGTTGGCGCGGTCGGCTTCTGCATGGGCGGCCTGTTGACATTGATGGTTGCCGCTCAGCAGGGCGATCGCATCGGTGCCGCGGCTCCGTTCTACGGCGCTCCGCTCGGTGAGGGCGGGCCTGACTGGTCCGCGCTGTCGGCCAAGGTCGAAGGCCACTTCGCTGAGACCGACGACTTCTTCCCGCCCGATGCCGTGAAGGTGCTTGAATCGGAACTCCAGGGGATGGGCAAGGACGTCACGTTCCATGTCTACGCGGGCACGGGCCACGGCTTCACGAACGAGGAAGATCCGCTCGGGAATTATGACGCTGCGGTGACTGCGACCGCATGGGAGCGGGCCGTCACCCACCTTCGATCGAACCTCTGAGCGAGTACTTCGATGCCCGAGCTGCCCGATGTCGTCGTGTACCTCGAAGCGCTTGACCGTCATATTGTCGGTCAACCGGTCGACGCGATCCGCATCAAGGGTCTCGCTGTTCTGAAAACGTATGACCCGCCGATTTCGGCGGCCGAGGGCCGGGTTGTTGTTGGCACCCGCCGCCTTGGCAAGCGCCTGATCCTCGACCTCGGTGACGAGCTGTTCCTGGTCATTCACCTGATGGTTGCGGGGCGATTGCGATGGCGCGATCTTGGTGCGAAACACGGCAAGATCGGCCTCGTCGCCTTCGATTTCCCGACCGGCACGTTGCTGCTGACCGAGGCCGCCAAGAAGAAGCGGGCCCGGATCTGGCTGGTCCACGGCGAAGAAGCGCTGCGCGAAGAGCATGACCGCGGCGGGCTCGAACCGCTCGAGATCGATCGCGCTACGTTCGCCGAACGCCTGACCGAAACGAACCGCACGCTCAAACGAGCCCTGACGAGCCCGGCCATCTTCAGCGGCATTGGCAACGCCTATAGCGATGAGATTCTGTTGCACGCCGGGCTGTCGCCGGTGAAACGTACCGGCCAGCTCAAAGACGACGAGATCGATCGCCTTTACGCGGCGGTGCGAACGACGCTTGAGGATTGGACGGAGCGATTACGCGTCGAGGTCGGCGACGGGTTCCCCGAAAAGGTCACCGCGTTCCGTGACGACATGATCGTGCATGGGAAGTTCGGCGAGCCGTGCACGGTCTGCGACACCCCGGTGCAGCGCATTGTCTATGCGAGCAATGAGGTCAACTACTGCGCGTCGTGCCAGACCGGCGGCAAGGTGCTTGCCGATCGGTCATTGTCTCGGCTACTGAAAGACGACTGGCCGCGCACCGTCGAGGAACTCGAAGGGCTGTGACATTGACATTGTTCGTGCCTGCGGCCCGAAGCGTTCCACGCAGGTGTCGCTGAGGCCGTCCTTGCGAACGGTGTTACGCGGTTCGTGTCTACGGCCCGAAGCGTTCCACGCAGGTGTAGCTAAGGCTGGCCCCGTACCGAACGTGTCGTTCGTTAGTGGTGGTCGGCGGGGTCGAGGCCGAGCTCGTTGAAGATCTCGGCCTTCATCGAGTCGAACATGCCCTTGTCGATGCCGCCGGCGCGGTAGTGGTCCTTGATGAGCTGGAACTTGTCCCACAGCTCGGACTCTTCCGGCGACTTGACCGAGAGGTTTTTTGTAGCGGGGGCTTCACGCACGATCGGGCCAGGCGCGGCCAACCCTTGACGCTTTGCTCTTTTTTGGGCAGCCTTATCTTGGCGCTTACGTTCCCGCTGGCGCTTATCGAAGGTATCGCCTCGTCGGCCCGCCATCAGACGGAACGGACGATGTTGGTGGCGACGGCAACGTCAGCGCCGTCGGGTGCGCGCAGAGTTGCCTCCGCGCTAGGTGAGAACTCGTCTGTTCCGTACATGATTACTCCATCCAGGCACGCGCCAACGAGAGCTTTGTTGCTGGCGGGCCTCGATCTAATGTAGGGCACGAGACCCCCGGTCCAAACGGACCCCGCGGAGTTTCCGTCAAACGGATGGGGTCATCCGGCACACCTTTTACCCGCAGCGACCGACGTGTTCGGCGCACTCACGCCTGCGTGGAAACGCCTGGCGACGCAGGAGCGAGCAATGTCGCCGCCTGCGTGGAAACGCCTCGCGACGCAGGAGCGAGCAATGTCGCCGCCTGCGTGGAAACGCCTCGCGACGCAGGAGCGAGCAATGTCGCCGTGGAAACGCTCCGAGCCGGAGGCTCGAACAATGTTAGTGCCGCACGTTGATGGTGTGGTAGCCGGTGGCGCCGTCGGGGGCGACGGCAGTGCGTTCGGCAGTTTGGGTATAACCGGATGCGTCGGTCGCTCGAACCTTGATCTGGTGCTGGCCGGGCGTGGGCGTCCAATCGGCATACAGCCACTGGCGCCACGAATGCTCTGAGAGATCATCGGCCAACTGGGCTTCGACCCACGGCTCGTCGTCGATCTGGACTTCGACCTTCGTGATGCCGGTGTTCGGCGCCCATGCGATACCGGCGATCGGTTGCACGCCACCGTCGAGGCGGCTGTTTGTCGTCGGCACATCGATCCGTGACTGGGTCTTGACCGGGCCGAGCTTCGACCAGCCTCGGGGAATCCAGTAGCCGTCGAAGTCGTCCCAGCCCGTGAGCGTGATCTCTTCTAGCCACTTCGTTGCCGACACGTACCCGTAGAGGCCCGAGACGACGAGGCGGGCGGGGAAACCATGGCTCGTCGGCAGTGGCTCGCCGTTCATGGCGATGGCGACGAGGGCAACTCGGTCGGGATCGTCGAGGACTTCGACGGGGAAGCCGCAGGTCCAGCCGTCGACCGAGCGGCTCGCGAGTTGTTCGGCCCCCGGCTGCACGCCGGCCTCGGCCAGTAGTTCACGAAGCGGGACGCCGGTCCAAACGGCGTTGCCGACGAGACCGCCGCCGACCGGGTTCGAAACGCATGAGAGAGTCACCGGCATCTCGACGAGGTTGCGAGCCAACAGGTCGTCGTAGGTGAGGGTGATGGGGTTATCGACCATTCCGCCGATCGTCATCGACCACGATGCCGGGTTGACCTGGGGCACGCGGAGTGCGGTGTCGATACGGTAGTAGTCGTCGTTCGGGACGACGTGCGGCGTGATGCCTTCGACCGAGTCGAGCGTGCCGTTCGCATCGACGGGTGAAGCCGGCGAGATTCGCGCGGCGGATTCGTCGACGGGGGCGGTGGTCGTGGGCCCGGTCACGGTCGCGAGCTGTTTGGCGGCTTCTTCGCGTGCGCTGTCGACGACGAAACGTTGCCGCAGGCTTGAGCCGGCCATCGCGGCGACCGCGGCTAAAGCGGTGGCGCCGCTCGCAAGCCCCACGAATCGGCGTCGATCATTCGGCGTTTCAGTGCTGCCACCCGTCCGAGCGAGCACGCCGACATCTATCCGCCGGAAGAACAGGACGGTGGCAAGACCGGTTGCGGCCGCGATCAGCGCGCTGATCCACGAGATTCCGCCATCGCTCGTCGGCACCCGAGCAGCAGCCCAACCACCGAAGAGGCCGAATGCCGCAAAGGCCAAAGCGGCCGGGAACCAGCGTCGGCGGGTCGACCGGCCGATAAGCCCGCCGACCAGAAGGGCGACGATCGTGATGCCCCAGACGAGCATCGCCTTTTGGGCGGTGCCGAACAGATCGATCGTGAACCGGGCGATTGAGCCGGGCGTCTTGTCGACGATGACGTCGCCGACGGCAACGATCAGCGACGGCACGCGTTCGAAGATGCCGCTGAACAATTCGCCGATGGCCAGCGAGATGGCGGCGCCGAGGACACCGGCGATCGCCAACCAGCCCCCGGAACCGGAGGGTGTTCTTGCTGGCGTCCCTGCTGCGAGCGGAGATCCATCCGCTTCTCGGCGAGCCGCCTCGGCTACTTCGTCGAGGCGCTCGGTTGTCTCGGAGTATTGCCGCAAATCGGTCACGGGTTCATTGTCGGCCTACTCTCTGGCAAATACCAGACGCATCCGGCCGTTTTCACAACTCCTTAAGGCCATTTGCTCATTTGGCACTGCGATGACACGGAGATGTCATCGTTATGAGACCGCTATGACACTCCCCATAGCCCCGCGACGAGCACTGAGAGGACCGGCTATCACATTTCACAGCCTTGAAGCCCTGGGCTGGACACCAGCTCTGGCCCAGGCCCTGGCCGAACTGCCCGAGCCGTCCGGCCTCGACATCAGCGGCCCCGGTCGGGTCGCCCGTGTCGACCGGGGCGAGGTCACGGTGGCCTTTCCCGGCGAAAACCGGCGGGCGCTGTCGGACTCCCAACGAGCCCAGGATCAGCGCGCACCCGCCACTGGTGATTGGGTGCAGTTAGTCGACGACCCCGATCTCGGCACACTCGTGCACTCGATTCTGCCTCGCCGTACCGCAATCGTTCGGCGCGACCCGGCCGAACAGGTTGTGGAACAAGTCATTGTGGCCAACATCGACGTCGTCGGCGTGGTGCACGGCCTTGACCAACCGGTGAACCCGGCTCGACTCGAACGGTTCCTGATCCTTGCCATGGACAGCGGTGCAGACCCGCTGATCGTGCTATCAAAGGCCGACCTTTCGAAGAACCCCCGCGCCGCCGTGCGAGAAGCGTCGGTCGTCGGGGATGTTCCCGTGCTGTTAACGAGCGCGATCGATGGTTCCGGAGTCGCTGACCTCGGCGAACGCATTGGGGCGGCTCGCACGATCGTCTTCCTCGGCGCGTCGGGCGCTGGTAAGTCGGAACTCGTCAACGCCCTCGCGGGCGAAGCGATCCAGGCCGTTGGTGAGGTTCGCGAGGGCGATGCGAAAGGTCGTCACACGACCACTCGGCGAGAGCTGATCGGACCGCTTCCCGGCGGCGGCATCGTCATCGATACTCCCGGCATTCGAGCCGTTGGCGTGTGGGAAGCCGACCTCGCCCTCGACCGAGTCTTCTCGGACATTGTCGATTGCAGCGTCGATTGCAAGTTCCGCGATTGCACTCACCGGCAGGAGCCGGGCTGCGCCGTGACGGCCGCGGTGGAAGCCGGCGACATCGACCCGCAACGTCTGGAGCGTTACCTGCACCTGTGGGATGAGATCACGAATCAAGCGGTCGAGGCCGAAGAGCGGTTGCGCAAGTCGAAGCGAGGGCGGCCCCAGGGCTAATGGACGTCGACCTCACCCGAGATCACCTTGAGTTTCGCGACGAGGTTCGCACCTGGCTCGAGGAGCACCTGATCGGCGACTTCGGCGACCTCCGGGGTCGGGGAGGAACCAGCCAGGAAGACATCCCGGTCGACGTCTTGGTTGCCTGGGAGCAGGAGCTGGCGAGCGGAGGCTGGCTCGGGCTCGACTTCCCGCACAAGTTCGGTGGCCGCGCGTGTTCGCTCGCCGAGCAGGTCGTGTTCCACATGACGTATGCCGAATCGCGAGCTCCCGGCCGCCTGCCCAACATGGGCGTCACGCTGCTCGCTCCGACCTTGCTGGCCTTTGGGTCGCCCGAGCAATGCGAGCGGTTCATTCCTCAAATCTTGGCGGGCGACGAATTCTGGTGTCAGGGCTACGGCGAACCCGATGCTGGCTCCGACCTCGCCAACGTCAAGACGCGAGCATGGCGTGACGGCGACGAGTGGGTGATCGAGGGCCAAAAGGTCTGGACCTCGCTTGCGCAATGCGCGCAGTGGGCCTTCGTTGTTTGCCGCACCGAAGAGGGTTCGCAACGGCATCGCGGTCTGTCCTACCTGCTCGTGCCGATGGATCAGACGGGCGTCGAGATTCGTCCGATCGTGCAGCTCACCGGTGGCAGCGAATTCAACGAGACGTTCTTCAACGAAGCTCGCACCGCCGAAGACTGGGTCGTCGGCGACGTCGGTGACGGCTGGCGGGTTGCGATGGGAACCCTCGGATTTGAACGCGGTGCGTCGACGCTCGGTCAGCAGCTCTCGTTTCGGCAGGAGTTCGACGAACTGCTCGCAGCCGCCAAAGCAAACGGCGCAGCCGTGGAGCCAGTTCTTCGGCAACGATTGGTCGATGCGTGGGCGATGCTCGAAATCATGCGCTTCAACAACTTGCGGATGCTGAGCACGATTGCGAAAGGGGCGAGTGAGAGCGGGGGAGTGCCGGGTCCGGAGATGTCGATCGGCAAGTTGTATTGGTCGAACTGGCATCGAGCGCTCGGTGAGCTCATGGTCGACGTGCAGGGCGCGGCGGCGATGGTCGTCGACGACGTCACTCGCGACGGGCACGGCCCCGCAGACGCGTATCCCCTCGGTCGGACGCAGCGCACGTTCCTGTACAGCCGGGCCCACACGATCTACGCCGGTTCAAACGAGGTGCAGCGCAATGTGATCGGCGAGCGGGTGCTCGGTCTGCCGAGAGAGCCACGCGCGTAACGCGAGGCCGGTAAAGCGCGTCGTCGCTGAGCCGGTTGCGCCTAGGCTCGACGGTATGGAACATCCTCGGCCTGATGACAAGAACTGGACCTGGGTCCTCGAAAAAGAATGCCCCGACTGCGGGTTCACCAGCGATTCATTCGACCGAAGCGAACTCGGGGCGAAGATCCGCACCAACGTGACCGACTGGCGACGGGTCTTTGACAAAGGCGAGATCATTCATCAGCGTCCGCCGACAACCGCAGACCGCGGTCCGATCTGGTCGGCGCTTGAATACGGCGCGCATGTGCGCGATGTGTACGAGGTCTTCACCGGCCGGCTCCTGGCAATGCTCAAATCGAGCGGCACGACGTTCACGAACTGGGATCAGGACGTCACCGCCATGCAGAAGGACTACGCGAACGAGGAGCCACGAAAGGTGATGCACGCGCTTGGCGTCAACGCCGGCGAGATCGCCACCATCTTCGATCGAGTGCGCGAGAGCGAATGGTCGAACACGGGCATCCGTTCCGATGGTTCACACTTCACCGTCGAGAGTCTTGGTCGTTATCTGCTGCACGATCCGGTTCACCATCTCTGGGACGTCGAGCAGGGCTTCAAAGCGCTGAACGGTTAACCGGCGACGGCCGGTGAACGGCCATGTCGATTTCGCCCTTCCGGCGCAGTCTTATACTGGCACTGCTAACGACAGAACTTTCGGGTCGATCAAGGGGGACCAGTCATGGCCGAGGCGTACATCGTTGATGCAGTTCGAACACCGGTCGGGAAACGCGGCGGAACGTTCGCCGAAGTACATCCCGCCGATATGGGAGCCCATGCAATCAAGGCGCTGATGGAGCGAACGGGCGTCGACCCGCTCGCGGTAGAAGACGTCATGTTTGGCTGCCTCGACAACATCGGCCCCCAGGCTGGCGACATCGCCCGCACGTGCTGGCTTGCGGCTGGTATGCCAGAGGAAGTTCCCGGCGTCACGATCGACCGCCAATGTGGCTCTGGTCAGCAGGCCGTGCACTTCGCGGCAACCGGCGTGATGGCCGGTGTCAACGACATGATCGTCGCTGGTGGCGTGCAGAACATGTCGATGATCCCCATCGGCGCAGCGATGGACGCGGCCCAGTCGGTTGGCGTCGACATGCCCGATCCGTTCACGACCTCGACCGGTTGGGTTGACCGCTATGGCACCCAGGAAGTCACGCAGTTCCGCGGCGCCGAACTGATCGCAGAAAAATGGGACCTCAGCCGCGAAGACATGGAAGCGTTCGCGTTCGAATCACACGAGCGGGCAATTGCGGCCACCGACGAGGGTCGGTTCGAGAACGAGATTGCACCCTGGGGCGACCTGACCTACGACGAGGGTCCGCGCCGCGGTGGATCGGTCGAGAAGATGGCGCAGCTCCCGGCGCTGCGAGAGGGCGGCCGCATCACGGCGGCGTTGGCAAGCCAACTGTCGGACGGAGCGGCATCGGTGATGGTGTGTTCCGAGCAGGCACTCAAGGACCATAACCTGACACCGCGGGCTCGCATTCATCACCTGAGTGTTCGTGGTGATGACCCGATCTACATGCTCACCGGTCCGATAGCGGCGACCGAATATGCGCTCGAAAAGAGCGGCATGAAAATCGATGACATCGACCTCTTCGAGTGCAACGAAGCCTTCGCTCCCGTGCCGATGGCATGGATGAAGGAACACGACATTCCGCACGAGAAGGTCAACGTCAACGGCGGTGCGATTGCCCTCGGCCATCCGCTCGGCTGCACCGGTACACGCCTCATGGTGACCCTGCTGAACGAACTAGAGCGTTCCAATGGCCGATATGGCCTGCAGACGATGTGTGAGGGCGGGGGCCAGGCCAACGTCACCATCCTTGAGCGCCTCTGACGAACTGCTCGCCGGCGGGCAGATCGGCAGCGGTCAGATCGGAACGGCGACGGCTACGACGTTGTCGTCGTAGGACCGAATCTGGCGATTGAAATCGCCACCACAGGTAATCAGTACGAGTTGCGAATCGCCGAACTTCCGAAAGAGTTCGTCGGTCGGTAACTCGTCCTTGTCGTACTGGTTCATCTCAGTCACGCGGAAATCGCCAGCGGTGCCATCGTCGTAGATGACCGAGAATTCAGCGCCGACCTCGAGGTCGGCGAGATACCGGAACACGCCATCGACACCGCCTTGGGCAATGTGGGCGGCGAGCACAGCTGATCCCTCGGCGCCGGGCGTCGGCCCAAACCGATACCAGCCGACTTCGCTGGCGATCGGTACTTCAAAGTCACCGTTCGTTTCGACGCCAACGTCGACCACGACGGCTTCGTCGATGCCCAGACTGGGAATGCGAAGCCCGATCGGTTGACGGACGTCGAGCGAGGCCACCGGGCCGATTGGGGCGGCAGGGAGGTCGACGATTTGCCGCGCCAACGGTAACGCCGCTGACTGGCGTAGACCGCCGGACCAGTGTTTCTTGACCGACGGTGCATCGGGTCCCTGGTCGACCGCCCAAAGCTCGGGACGGGCGGCAGCAGCGGTCGGGGTG
>Ga0209828_1003300_pt1 | contig 12450 bp, 7 predicted proteins | sample MaitaG_FD_187429 | JGI IMG/M metagenome (GOLD analysis project Ga0209828, IMG submission 187429) | Marine algal microbial communities from Maine, USA - Maine_Asex2 metaG (SPAdes) (version 2) | ecosystem: Host-associated > Algae > Red algae > Unclassified | place: Maine, USA | collected 2015-01-05
TGATGATGATGACGATGACGACGATGATGATGACATGCAAAATGGTGGTGCATTGGTTAACGGTGGTCATTTGAAACCATTTGACGCAGAAGCTTACCTAGATCAGCTCAAGCAGATCGGAGGTGGTTGGTCTGATGCCGTACCATTTGATTGTACAGATGCTTGTAACAAAGTGACTGTAGAAGTTCTTGCAATCGATTACTGGTGCAACTGGAGCAAAGCATGGATGGAAGTATGGGTAGAAGATAAGACTCCCGTACAAGTAGTGAAAGATGTATCAGATGCAGAGATTTCATGCCGTACCTATAAGGACAAGCGATATGACTTCCCAGGAGAACAACATCCTGTAAGCATTGAGTATATAGTAGACCAGGCAAAAGGAGGATCTAGCGACGCTTATGCGAGCCTGGATGCAATCTTTGGCGGATACGAGAAAGCATGGGTTGATGCTCATGGCAACTTCGTAGATGAAAATTGGGATGAAATTGATCCTAACTTGACAATAGTTGATAGTATCTGTGAAGTGAAGCTAAAGGTCGAGAAGAATCGTGTATACGATGAGCATTTCGGCTATATCTGGGTTACGGATACCATTTCAAACTTCCAGTATCGAGGTGATACAATCGGTTTGACAAAGGGTATTGTCGCAGTAAACTGTGCTGAAAATGTACAGTGTGCTCAGGATGTGTGGTGTGAGTTTGACCACTGCGGTCAGGGTTACCTATTCCGTAAGTTTAAGATCTGGCAGGGATGTCCCGAGGGCAGTGATGCGCATTCTCCGCATGCAGTTGATACGATTTATCGACATCAGCGTGTTTGGGTAGGAAATCAGTGCGAGCTCAACAAGTACATGTTTGATGTACCTGAAGACACTACAGTTTTTGCATGTGGTATCGAGTACGATCCAGACGGAAGTGGTCAGATTGTAGGAGATGCTGGTGTAGAAAGTACTGGAGACGCAACGTACATTGCTGATGATGATTGCCGTATCGTGGGTATCGCCCATGAAGACAAGGCTTTCAAGATCGTTGGCGGCGACGAAGGTTGCTACAAAATCATACGTACGTTCTACTTCGCCGATTGGTGTGGTGGTAAGCCAGCTAACAACTACTGGTATCAAGATCGTGACCTGGTTCTGTTCTCTTGTGATCAGAAAATCCTCGTTATCGATACAATGCCTCCAGTATGCGTAATCACTCCAGATCAGTCATCTGAAGAAGGCGATGGTTCAAGTGCATCACCTGCTCAGTTCGAAGCAACTGGAGGATGTTTCTTCACTTTCTCAGGAAATATAGCGGTTGAAGATCCTTGTGGTCTTATCGACTTGACTTGGGAGTTGAAAGACCTCAAGAAAGAAGAGGTTGTAGAAACTGGTTCTGGTTCGCTTGAAGGGATCAATGATGGATACACATTTAGTATTCCAGACATCGGTCCTGGTACCTATAAGTTCCAAGCTGTAGTTCGTGACGAGTGTCAGAACGAGAGCTATTGCGATTACTACTTTGATGTAGCTGCCGCTAAGAAGCCAGGCCCTGTTTGTATCACCAGCATTACAGCTGAATTACAACCATGGGATTTGGATCAGGACGGCACGATAGATACGGCTGCAACCAAAGTTTGGGCCAATGAGTTTGAGTCTAGCAGTATCCCTGCCTGTGGTGAGGATTATGCAGACCTAAGCTTCTACATTGAGTGGACAGATGAGTCTTCTGATATGTTCGATGCTGATCGACTGTCTGATAGCTTGGCTATAGGATGTGATCGCATAGGAACGCAGCAGGCACGTATGTGGGTTGTGAGCAGCAGCGGTGCGGCTGATTACTGTGATGTGGTTGTTGTTGTGCAGGATAACATGTCTGCTTGCGGTGACATGAGCTCAGATGTAGCTGGTCGTATCACTACTGAACTAGATCAGAGCGTAGAGCAAGTGCGTGTACGTGCTGAGCTGGAAAATGGTCAGGTACTGAATTCAGTAACGACTGCCGGTGGTGCTTATGCATTCTCTACTGGTCTTGGTATCAAGCTTATTGTTACTCCAGAGAAGAACATTGAGCATGACAACGGTGTAAGCACACTTGACTTGGTTAAAATTCAGAAGCACATCCTCGGAAAAGCGCTTCTTGATTCTGACCTGAGAAAAGTAGCTGCTGATGCCAACGGAGACGGTAGCATTGGTACGCTTGACCTTATTGAGATCAGAAAACTGATTCTTGGCAAGCAAGATGAGTTTAGCAATGTAAATAGCTGGAGATTCTTCGAAGATGAGACCAGCGTAGAATCATATGTCATCGATCCTATTGCCAATCCGATGCGAGTCGATTGGACGGGTGTGAAAATCGGCGATGTAAATATGGACAACGATCCTTCACGTAGTGCTGGTCGCTCTGGCAAGTCTCTGGTCTTCAAAGTAGAAGACACTGAGATGATCGCTGGAAATCAGTACAAGGTGGATTTCAAAGCCGGTAACTTTACCGACATCAGTGGATATCAGTTTACCCTCAACTTCAACCAGCAGATCGCAAATGTGGTCAGCGTCGAAGGAGGTGCACTGGATCTTGATGACAGTAACTTTGGCTTGAATCGCATCGAAGAAGGATTCTTGACCACTAGCTGGAATGCCTCTGAAGGCATTACCATGCCAGAGGACGAGGTTCTGTTTACCGTTGTGTTCGAAGCTACGCAAGCTGCATCTCTAAGTGAGGTGATGACTGCGAATAGCCGAGTAACCGATGCCGAAGCTTACAACAGTGCCGATCAGGTACACGCTGTGAGCCTCACATTCGAAAGTGATGCAATCGTTGATGGTGGATTTGCTCTATACCAGAACAATCCGAACCCATTCAACGAGAAGACGCAGATTAACTTCAATTTACCAGAAGCGATGTCTGCTAGCATTACGGTTTACGATGTAACAGGAAAAGTATTACAGACGGTAAAAGGTGATTACGCCAAGGGAATCAATATGGTTTCTCTGACGCGCAAAGACCTCGGTACACTGGGTGTACTTTATTACCAACTAGATACAGAAACATTCACTGCAACCAAGAAGATGGTCGTGATTGAGTAATCGGTCTCAGACCATGAGTAACGATTGTGTAAGTCGAACCGAGTTTTAGAGGTAAGTAAAAATCGGTTTTTGGGATGGCCTCTCTTCGCTCCGGCGGAGGGGGGTCTTTTCTTTGGGGAGAGATCGAGATTGAGAGAGTTCGAGAGTTCGAGATGGAGAGACTTCGAGATGAAGAGATGGAGAGATGTGTGGGTGTGGTTATTAGACGGAGACCATGGAGTTTCTTAATCCAAGCTCTTCCAAGGTGGTTTTAACCCCTTGATTGTGAGAATTTGAGACATCGAGACGTCGAGATTTCGGGATGAAGAGATGAAGAATGGAGAGATGGAGAGATGTGCGAGTGGGTGTGGTTATTACACACAGCTCCAGGGGAGCGACACCTTCACAGAGGTTGTGAGTATTGCGCATGTGTTTGCGCAGTTATTAGTTTGTTTAATGCCTATATCTTTCCTCCATTCAGAGATGAGACGAATAGATATTGCACTATCAGCTTACCGCTACCTCAGTTCGGTATGATAATTGCAACCACTAGTCTGAATCGACTACAATCCTATGAATCTCTGGATCTTCTTATTGGTGCCTTTTTTTGTGAAGGTGCTGCGCGCACTAATCAATCGCGAGAAACAATACATATCATAAGAACTTAAAGCCCTAGTTCACACCGACACTTGCATAGTATAACATATTACGTATATTTGTAATATATAATTCCATAGAGTTCCATCCCAAGGACGCTCAAATATGGGATCATGAATAGATTTCTTACATGCCTGGTTTTGGGCATGAGCTTTTGCATCGGTCATCCGGTTCAATCTTCTAATGCGTCAAGACCATCGGTGTCTTACGAGTGTACCAATAATACGGTATACATCCAGGCCAATGGTAAACGAACATTGGTGCCTTCAGACTTTGTTAATTCCCCGTGCGTGGGTTGTACAGTTGATCTTGCAGGAGATCTAATCGATGAAGTCGATTGTACCTTTGCTGGCAAATCAGTAAGTGCATTGATTACACCACCTATCGGAGACCCATTTTACTGCAGCGTACTGGTAGCTGATGTGTTACCGCCGATGATCATCGCTCCTGATCTGATGGTCACATGCGACCTTGATGTATTTTCTGATCCACCTATCTCATTTGGGGTGATGGCGGATGACAATTGCGAAGTCGACACTCTTTTTCCCATCCTATGTGGATCTGTCCCTGGTGATTGCATCGATACACTCAAGAAATTAAAGATTCTATGGCAAGCAATCGACGCCAGTGGGAACCTCACTGGTGTGATGCAATTTATCGCATACCCCGTTTTGGATTTCTCGGATGTTGTGTGTCCGGCAGATACAACACTCTATTGCGACAATGCTGATCTGTCGGGTATTGATGCCCCCATGATTTATGACTCACTGGAATTTCTCAAGAACTGTGGCCTCCTCATAGAGGGCCCGAAAGTAGAAGAGATCGATCTCTGTGGACCGCAAAAGTGGATAAAGCGTAGTTGGACCATTTTGAATACGTGTACTTGGGAGCAGGACACCTGCATGCAATCGATTATGATTGCCGATACAACAGGGCCTATTTTGACTTGTCCCGACAACCCCGCAGATATTTTCATCGACCAAGCAAGTACGGATTGCACCGCACCTTTCCTGTTGCCGAAAGTCACCATTTCTCACAATTGCGCCGGCGATGAGACGGTGACATCGGGCTATGAATACAAGGGCGTTCGCTATAATCCCAATACCCTAATTATGCTCGACTCAGGCATCAACATCGTAACCTATTCGGCAACAGACGCGTGCTGGAATCGCACTGAGTGTGAAATAACGGTAAACGTGCGAGATAATTTTACCCTGATGATCGAGTGCCCGGACGATACATGCGTGTCACTTGAGCCTGTTGATCGGGAGGCACTGAAGGATATTTCGCAAGATTCACTGAACGCCCTTTTTGGAGTACCCATGCTAGTGGGAGACCTGAGCCCTTGCTGCCCATTTGATTCGTTTATGATAGATAATATGTACGGAAACCTTTCTGAACCCCCCTCGGAGATATTGATCACAAGGACGTTTACGGCGGTAGACAGTTGCGGAAATCTGTCTGATCCCTGTGTGATGACAATTTGCCACGAAAACGCATCGCGACAAGAAGCTAGGGTGTCGATATCTACTCCGACCAAAGATTCAGACTTGAGTATGCAACTTGCCCCAAATCCCACAACTGCACAGGCATTTCTTGGTCTGGACCTACCCTCCGATCAACGAGTCAAAGTAGAGATCACGGATCTGACTGGCAAAGTTTTATCCTCTGAGCACCATACAGGGAGTCGGGGATTCAATCGATTTGCAATCGACCTATCAGGGTTGCCCTCAGCGGTTCTTTTGGTGAGGGTTATTACATCGGAGAAAGAACAAACACAGCGCATCCTGAAAATGTAAGATTTATTGGCACTTATTTGAGACTTGTTTTAGATGGGCAGCTGCCAAATATTCGCAGTTGCCCTTTCTTCTTTCCCTCAGGTCTGTTAAACATTTGATAAAGGGCTATATGTAAAGTGTAGACTGTGAGTACAGTTCACATGTCACATATTATATATGTTAATGTGTGTCACGCATTTATATATTATTAATTTATATAATATATATTTGACAAGTCAAGCCTCATCTCAAAGAGGTAAAGTGTCTCAAGTATTCGATTGATAACACCAGAAGGAGCATCGGCTGTATCGCTATCATCATTCATGTGATGCCTGCAGTCTTTTCTAAAACAGTCTAAACTAAGGTCTCATGAAAAACGTGTGTACAACCCGTTTTGCCCGGGCGTGCTATGCCATGCCCCTGCTAAAGCTTTTGCTTAGCACGACACTACTCCTTTTTATCAATGCAAGCCTTTCTGCTCAGTGCCTCGGGGTGGGCAAAGATTCCGTCCATTGCATGGATCCTCTCGCTACGTTTGAGGATCTTCCGCAGAGTATGTGGCCGGATACTGCTGCCTCCTGTTTGGATACGCTCAAAACGGTAGAAGCGCTAGGTACAGATGTCGTACACAATCCCAATGCCTGCGACCAAACGATATCTGATACGATCTATCGGAGCTATCGGCTCACTTTTCAGGGTGGGAGTATGATGGATGTAACCGATACACTCTATGTATTCAGCATCAACATAGAGTCCGACAGCTTGCTTTGTCCCAGCGGCATCGATACCATCGAGTGTGGTGATCCGGGACCCAACGCCTTGACTGATCCATATAAGTTTGGGCCAAAGTATTTAGTGGGTGGCGATACAATTACGCTTACTCCCGGAAATAGCTTCTGCAAAATTAGTGCATCTATGAAAGATGAAACTTGGGAGGACTGTGCTGACACCAAATGGATCTTTCGGACCTGGAAGCTCAAGGATTCGAAATGTGGACGAGATACAGTGTGCATTGATTCGATTGTAGTCATAGATCGTATAGCGCCTCAGATAAAATTTGACAGCAGCAAGTTGGACATTGAAGATCATCTGGTAAATGGCGCCTTGAGACCCTTTCTCACAGATACAATCAGCACAGGTGGGCATGGATGCACGGGAGCCGGCAACTTGCCCTTTGGCATTGTCACAGATGCGTGCAGTGATTCGGCTGAGATACACGTCAGCGTGTCTTCGCCTACTGCTGGTTTTGGAGTCATCAAATATGCAGGAGATGAGCGCATCAATCTTGCTGTCCGTGATATACCTCCTGGCAAGCACTTTATTGTCTATAAGGTGAAAGATGCCTGTCACAACGTATTGACAGATTCGATCGTCGTGGTTGTCAAAGACTTGACTCCGGCTGTCGCAGTCTGTCATGATGCGGTGAATCTCACACTGACCAATGTGGCAAATTTCACGCTGATGAAGGCAGCTTCAATGGACGCCGAGAGCTATGATAATTGTGGAACATACCAAATATTGGCTCGCCGCACGGACTGGGCGACTGCCTGTGGCATGGACACTTCTGCGACCGCAGCTCCGAGTGATATCAAGGAATTTTACGACAAGTTTGCCGCTTGGGTGGAAAACGACCCGGGCATTTGCAAAGAAGTTTTTGAGTATGGCTATGCCGAAGAGGTACCGTTTTGTTGTGATGATATGGGTACTCCGATCATGGTCGAGATCTTAGTGATTGATCACCACTGCAACATAGATAAATGTTGGGGCTTTGTCAACGTCGAAAACAAGATAACGCCGACGGTCATTGAGGCTTTGCCGAATGATACGATCAGCTGCATGGCATATCAGCAGAACTTCAAAGCCGACGTCGAAGCTGCAAATATTGCTCAGCTAAATCTGCATTTTGGCAGTTACGTATTCGATCCCGCAGATCAATCCACCTGGATTTTGCAAGACATCGACTGCGACGGCAACAAAGCTCCACGCACCTATTGGGATGGTCTGCTTGTTGCTGCTTGTGGCATGAATGTCACGCAGCGAATCGAAGGCCCGGAGCTGGGCTGTGGCAAGGGAGCGATCAAACGGATTTGGGAGTCGGTCGTTGATGGTCACAGCGGCGCCAGCACGGTAGTGGTTGCCACCCAAAAGATATACATCAAGCAATGCCCGATGACAGACATGATCGTTTGGCCTGATTCGATTGTGGAGCGGGAAGCTTGCAAGGTTACATTTGGCCTTGACGGAAATACAACTTTCGAGACGGACGGTCCCGACCTTTCTGCACTTGTAAGCGACTGTCGAGAGCTGGGTGTCGGATTTTTTGATAAGGTATTTGACGTCGTTGCTGGCAGTGGTTGCACCAAGGTCTTGCGTACTTGGTGCGTGCTGGACTGGTGCGATCCGATCTTCAACAACGTGACAGACTGGCGTCACTTTGCCGGCATACCCGGTGTAGAAACCTTCGTGCAAAAAATAGTGCTGGTCGACAATACACCTCCGTCGCTTAGTGTGCCTGCCATCAACGCAAACAATCGCACAGTCAATTGCACAGCATCTTTGTCAGCGACTGTGGCGGTTTCTGATACATGTGGTGCATCGACGCGCTGGAGTGTGACCTCATTAGGTGGCACGGTATTGGCTCAAGGGATTGGGCTTACGGCAAATGCCGATGCGCTCCCACCAGACGACTACATACTGCGGTTTACCGCCACTGACGCATGTGGCAATGAAGTGAGTGAAATGACCAGTTTTAATGTCGCAACGGATGCGAGTCCAAGTGTGGTGGCCTATACGATGCTTACTGCTCCACTCACTCCCATGGATCTCGATGGAGACAACACTCCCGATGCTGGCATGGCTACAATTTGGGCCAAGGAGTTTAATTCGAGCAGTGCTCCTCCCTGCGGAGCGAGCGAAGACAATCTGATTTTTCTGCTTAGAATGGATGATGGCACAATGAATCCGATTCCTCCTGCAAACGATCAGACGTCACTTACGTTTGATTGCAATGATCGTGTCGGAGATGGCACCATCATGCTGCAATTTTGGGTTAAAGACACAGTCACAAATACAGCTGACTTCACCTACGTGTTTCTTCAACTCGAAGACAACACTGGCATATGTGGTACGACAACAGCACCAGGAGGTCTTGTTGGCCTGATCAGTACAGAAATAAATGAGCAGGTGGCCAACGTCACGATTACAGCTGAATCAGCCACTGGAGATCAGACAGTGCTCTCAAAATTAGATGGTACATTTCAGTTGGATCACATTGCTGGCCTCGATGTAAAGGTGGTCCCCGAAAAAGATACCGACCATCGCAATGGGATATCAACTCTGGATTTAGTGCGTTTGCAAAAGCACATATTGGGTGTCAAGCTGATTCAATCCCCGTATCAGCTTATCGCAGCTGATGCCAATGCTGATGGCAAAATAAATCCGATCGATTTAATCCAATTGCGCAGACTGATCATTGCAAAAGATAATCGACTGAGCGACAATACATCATGGAGGTTTGTGGATGCAGCGTATCGATTTGACAATCCGACACAAGCCCATCGCGAAGTCTTTAAGTCGTATGTCATGGCAGGAGAAGATGAAAATGACATCCGGTTTGTTGGTGTCAAGATCGGTGATCTGGATGGCAACGTGGTGACCTCGCGAGCGCGCAATCGAAAGTCCATTCCATTGCGGATCCGAGATCAACAATTGGCGGCTGGCCAGAATACTTCTATTACGATGCACATCAAGGTATCCGACCTTGAGGGACTCCAATTTGGGTTGCTCTTTGACGAGCAGCTGCTACCGATCTCCTTGGGATCAGATCAATTTCCCATTGCCGAAGAGCACGTTCAGCTGCAAGCAAATCAGTTGCTCATGAGCTGGAATGGAGATGCCATAAATCAAGATGAGATCGAGCTCAAACTGGTTGTGAGAGCAACCACAGATGTGCGAATTAGTGATGTGCTCGGCATCAATGCTACAGCATTTGATTCTGAGGTGATTGCAGCCGATGATGTCAGCGCCTTGCACTTAGACTTTGTGGAAGATTTGGCTTTTAGGGTTGAGCAAAATCAACCAAATCCATTTGTAGATCATACCCAGATTCACTTTACGCAACCAAAGAGTGGGTTGGTCATATTGGAAGTGAGTGATATCTCTGGCAGAGTTATTTACACAGATCGTGCGCACTATCCCGCAGGCGCTGGATTTTTCGAGCTGCATCGTGACCAGCTCACGAAGGGCATCTTGCACTATAAAATTGTAAGTGAGTACGGTGCAGATAGTAAGCGAATGATCAAGATGAATTAACGTAAACATAGAACCTTTTTTAAAGAGTCACTGTTTTTGGGATGGAATTCCTTTCCCCCCTTTATCGGGGGGAAGGGTTTTTTTCTTTTTAATATGAGTAGAGTATTAGCAATCGATTTTGGAACAAAGAAGGTGGGACTTGCCGTGACCGATACCCTGCAGATTGCAGCCCATGGCCTGCAGACGATACCAACTGAAAAGCTCGACGATTTTTTGAGCTCATATATGAAGGACGAACCTGTTTCGGAAATTGTATTGGGTCTACCACGCCATGCCGATGGAAATCCGACCACGCTTGTACCCCGCATTCAAAAACTAGCCGAAGACTTGTGCAGGAAATACCCAGCTATAAATGTTGTTTTCCAAGACGAATCCTTTACCTCGCGCGAAGCACAAGACATCATACGCAAGAGCGTGCGATCGCGCAAGAAGAGGAGAGACAAATCTCTGGTTGATAAAATCAGTGCAGTGCTTATCTTGCAGCGCTACTTGAAACATATCTGATGATTCTTCCGATATACGCATACGGGTCAAAAATACTGAAGAAAAAAGCAGCCGAGGTCGAGCAGGATTTTCCGGAACTAGCAGAGCTCATCGCGAATATGTGGGAGACCATGTACAACGCAAATGGCGTAGGTCTGGCCGCACCGCAGATTGGCCAATCCATCCGTCTTTTTTTAGTCGATACCAGCCAGTTGGATGATGATGAGGATAACGACGAAAAAGGCATCAAGCAGGTTTTTATAAATGCAGAAAAACTGGAAGAATCTGGAGAGGCCTGGCTCTACGAAGAAGGCTGTTTGAGTATTCCTAAAATACGAGGAGATGTGAGTCGCCCCCCCACCTTACGCCTCAGATATCTCAATGAAAAATTTGAAATGTGTGAAACCACTTTTGAGGGAGTGAATGCGCGGGTCATCCAGCATGAATACGATCACATCGAAGGAAAATTATTTACCGAGCAGCTAAAGCCCGTAAGACGACGCTTGGTGAAAAGGCGCTTGGAAAACATCAAAAAGGGTGCTGTGGATGTTGACTATCCGATGCGTTTTCGTTAGATCTAAATATTTTATTTTCTTCCGAAGTCGGCAGGGATTTCTCCCCATTTTTTTGTTTCCCATTTTACAATCGGATTCTGAAAGGTATTTTCTTTCAGCCATTTTTCGGCTCGGGTGATCAACTGGAAAAGGATCTTGTTTGCCGCTGTCTGCTTCAACTTTGTATTGGCTTTTTTCTTTCTGACCCATGCCATGGCTGTGCGAGAGTCGGTGTAAATCATCAGATCAGACTTTCCTTCTTTTTTCAATTGGGCGAGCGCGTGCACGATGGCTAGAAACTCACCGACATTATTTGTCCCTTGACGAAAAGGCCCTTGTCTGAATAACTCTACCGCATCTTTGGTCTGTACTCCGCGATATTCCATCGTTCCAGGATTGCCACTGCAGGCTGCATCTACAGCGATGCTATCCCATTGCACACCCGTTTTATCGTACGCACCAGTAGATTTTGTCTTTGTGCCTCGTTTTACAAAATCATCGTAGTGACCATGATATGCCGCCTTGGCTTCTGCTTCAGAGACAAACGACTTATAGCGAGCTCCAGGATAGCCTTTGATTTGCAGTTGGCACTTTGTCCAAGAGTCATAAATGCCAGGTGTGTTTCCTTCCCAGACTACGTAATATTTAGATTTTTTAGCCACGCTCTCTATAATTATCCATGAAAGGTAATGATCAATTGGTTAAGCGATATTATTGTATTTTGGGGTAAATCATCTCTTAATTCTGATGCCATCTGATCTACTCTATAAAATCGCCCTCACCCATATTCCTAAAATTGGTGCAATACTCGCCAGGGAACTAGTTGCTCACTGTGGAAGTGCAGCCGCGATCTTTAGCGAGCGAAGGTCCAATTTACTAAAGGTGCCGGGAGTCGGCAATGCAGCAGCTGCAAGCATCTCTGGTTTTCGAAATTTTGAACGTGCAGAAAGGGAGATAGAATTTATTGAGAAGCACTCGATCAAGCCTTTGTTCTATCTCGATGATGACTATCCTTTTCGATTGAGCCGTATTCGTGATGCTCCCGTCATACTTTACTATAAGGGCAGTAGCGATCTCAATGCGACGCAGGTTGTGGGGGTGGTAGGCACTCGCAAGCCAAGTGAATATGGTCTCGGCGTGCTTAGTAATCTTATCGAGGAGCTCCAGGTGACGGATGCATTGGTGATCAGTGGTTTGGCTTATGGCATCGACATTGCTGCACATCGTGCTGCTTTAAGGTGCGGACTTACTACCGTGGGAGTGTTGGGTAGTGGGCTCAACCGGATCTACCCTTCTCAGCATCGCAATACTGCTCGACGTATGATAGACCAGGGTGGCCTATTGACAGAATTTGGTCATGACGTGAAAGCTGATCGGGAGCACTTTCCCATGCGAAACAGAATCATTGCAGGAATCTGTGATGCGTTGGTCGTCGTCGAGTCTGATCAGCGAGGCGGATCGATGATTACGGCCGATCTTGCCAATGGCTATCACAAAGATGTATTTGCAGTCCCTGGCAGGGTCGGGGAGAAAACCAGTCGAGGGCCCAATTTTCTTATTCAGTCCAATCGGGCGCACCTTCTCACCAGTGGTCAAGAACTGATTAAGATGATGAGCTGGC
>Ga0209828_1003304_pt1 | contig 12439 bp, 3 predicted proteins | sample MaitaG_FD_187429 | JGI IMG/M metagenome (GOLD analysis project Ga0209828, IMG submission 187429) | Marine algal microbial communities from Maine, USA - Maine_Asex2 metaG (SPAdes) (version 2) | ecosystem: Host-associated > Algae > Red algae > Unclassified | place: Maine, USA | collected 2015-01-05
GATTCACCCGATGGGTTATGATAACTTATCGCTAAGTCACCTTCCGTATTGATCACAAAGTTATTTTGAGAGATATTTAATGCCTCAGAAGAAAGTGCTTTTACGTTCCCTTCCACCGACATGCTAAATTGAAAACCATACACTTGGTCATAATTCTTACCAGCTCTTACTTCTAGATGGCCATCAACCACCTGGGTAAGAATAAATTCTAATTTCTCCTGAGATCTATTTTCTACATCTACAGAACCAAAGTTCACAGAAGCGTTTCCGTTCACATCCCCAATCTTCACCGCTATGAAATCATCATTCATTCTTTCCTGATCAAAAAATTCAATTGCAATCGATTCAGAGAACGGGAAAGGTGCTTCTAATTCTTCTGTGTAGACTGGGTCCACTATTCTCCAACTTTTGTTCAGTGGCAATTCTTCGTAGACACCTAGAATTAATTTTCGTAATTCTACAAGGTCAATACCTGAAATGTTATAATCATTATTCGCATCTGCCGCTATGGACTTGTAGTGCGTATCAAAAGGTTTAAGCCCTAAAATGTGTCTCTGTATTAAGACAAGATCTAAAGTACTTACACCATTTAAGTAATTACCATCCTTAACGGCTGTCAAGCTATAGTCTGTATACATTATGTTCTCATCAAAGGCAAATGCCCCATCATCAAGAGTCATTATATCTCGTGGATACTCTGGATGATTCGTCATGATTTCCACAAGTACATCTGTTACAGGATTTGCATCTTCTGTGACAACCTGCCCAGCAATTAAGGCTAACGGCAGTGCTATATTATCACATGCAACACCGTGTATGATCAATGTCGATCTACAGTAATCCGTATTTCCTTTGTTATCCCATATACTAACACTCACCTCGTTCTCACCGCAATATTCTATGCCTATAAACTTAGTGCCCGAAGTTCTAGTAGCAGGATTCCATTTTTGTACAGGAAATCCATTTTCATACTGAATACACGGTACTTCACCACTCGCGTCAAAACAATGTTCTTGTGTAATCTTAGAAAAGATAGGTGCTGCTTCATCAAATGTATACAGCAATTGATTTTTAGGAGTACAATTATCAAAACTGTTTGCATTAAAGTCTCTTGCCCATATTTCAACTAAAGGAGGATCCGAATCCATTAACGCAGTACTGATTTCATGGCAGTATGGTGTAGGCGCTTTATTGTCACCCACCTCTACAATTTGTGTGCATTGTGAAACATTACCGCAACCATCAAACGCTTTCCATTTTATAATGTGTCTTGCCCACTCTGCACTTGCATCGTCTTTATCAAGGGAAATAGACACATCTTCGCCTGACTGTGTAGGTGCAATATAGTTGGAAGAATTATGTGGAACAAAACTAGAACCTTCATATTCTACAATTCCATCACCCCAATAATCCACTTGAATTAACCATTTAATCCATTCACTTCCACAAGCACCCGGATCTCCTGCGCTATTTGAAAGCACGATGTTATTTTCAAATTCACATTTATTACCATCTCCATCGGCGTCCCAGTTATCATTTACACCCAGCGTTGTATCTTGGCAAATTACAATAGGAGCTTCTGTATCTACAAGGCTAACTGTGAAGTCGCACTCTACTTCTTCTCCTGAACACCAGTCAACTATTCTCCATGTTTTAATGACTTTATAACAAGAACCTGCTTCAAACCAGAATGTGTCTATGTCAGAAGTTACTCCCGTTAGGTTACACGCTGCTGAGCTAACCCAAGGATCAGGAATATCGTAATCGTCACAATCAATGATTACCTTATTACTTTGCGTAACTGGGTCTAATGGACAAAGAACTTCGAGCGGTGTGACAACAGGTGTGATTGTTATTACTTGCGTACACTTATAATCGTACCCTGGAATACTCCACTCTCTTAATACTGTTCCTTCACCACAGTGCGTATCTACCCAATCTGTGTAAATTACTTCAACTGCTCCACATGTAGAAGAACCAGAAGCATCTCCTGTGATTGTCAAATCTGTGTAATCCCAATCACATGGAATTGCGATGTCTGGCGGACAGATAAGATTAGCATCTGTTTTATTTTCTACCCGTACCCATGAATATACTTCATTGAAGTTATCATTGAATTCGCAATAGTCATGGTCATTTCCTGGATTATCATAGAAGGTATAGCTTCCATATTCTCCATCCATATTTGCATCATCCCATACGCGCATCCAAACTTTCACCATTCCGTACATTGCTTCACCATCTACTTCTGTAAGGTCATTACAGCAAAACATAACATATTCGCCATAATCATGATCATTACTATTATACCATGGGTCACACGATGCAGGTATCTTATCACTATAGGTAGCATTACCGATTACTCCACATGCATCTGTCTCTCTGCGTATTTCTATGAAAACGTCAGAGCAGTTATCATGACTTCCCTCGTCGATACTTGTCTTGTATAGTTTTGACATTCCATCTGGATCCAAACCTGCACTCGTAAGACTAATTGTTATATATTCTTTCGCAATGGCAATGGGTGCAGTAAGATCTGCAACGATTACTTCAATTGTTGTTGTGCCTAGGTTACCACAGCAATCTGTACTCCCGATGACGAATTCCCACGTTCCTTTAGGAACATCTAACGCATGTTGTTTAGGATTCGCTGAATTTTGTTGTCCGTTGACATCTACTAGAGTTGCTCCAGAGTTCGTACTTACAATGTACCAATCTAGATCATAGCTACAATTATCATGCAACTGCGGAGGATCAAACCAGATATCAGCGCTACATTTCCAAGCATGGGTACTGGTATACACATCATCCATTACAACAGAAGGTCCTTCTTCGTCCGCTATCTTTATCAGCTGATAAAATTCTTCTAGTTCGCCTGTACACCAATTTACAACACTCCATGATCTTGCAATTTTCATTACGTTTCCACATTCTGATCCGCATGTAGGGAATTCAATGTCCGAATATGTTGCAATTATATTGCAATAAGGATTTTGGTCTTCGCCATCTAAGACATCACCACCTATTCTAGGGTAACCTGTGTTTGATGGATGTGTGATATCAGCTGTTCCAGAATCGGTACAATCAATCGTAAGATCAGCTGGTAGTGTTACTAAAGAAATATCCACTGCTGAAATGAAATACTCATTTGTACAATTTATGTTAGGGAATGACTCTCCATCGTACACATCTGTGGTAAGTGACCAATACTGTTCCACTATATATGTTCCACATTCTGTTTGTTCGATGACTTGTGCACCTCCAAAAACTGGAATTACGCCGGCACAGTTATCATCCAGATTCGGTACACCAATTTGTCCATTAATAATTTGATTGATATTCAAACAAGTTCTTTGACATGCAGGATCAGTCATCCAAGCACCAGGAGGGCACGGGCATTCTATAACAGGTTCTAATTTATCTTCCAACACAATTTCTCCGCAGCATTGAATACCTGTTTCAGGTTCTGTCACACAGACGATATAATTGTTATTCGTTGGTGAATAGTCTGGATCATAAGTGATCGGGTTTGAGACAGTATCACCTGTGATTGTAAATATTTCTATAATAAAATCGTCATAACATCCGTGGTTACTTCCTTCCAGAATAAGATCAGCATCTATAGTCACCATACAATTTTGGTCTACAGAAATATTTACCATATCGTTACAGGCTAGAGATTGGATAGAGTCTATATTCTCTATTACAGTAATTGTAAATAAACAGGAAAGTGTATCTCCATATTCATTCGTTACCATATATTCTTGTTCTGTTATTCCTATAGGGAAATCATCTCCTGCAGTATATCCACTCGTATCAATTTGCGTAATAACAGGATCGTCACCGCATGGATTGATTGCAGTTACTACATAAGGAATTATTGCATCACAACCTCCAGGTCCAAGCGTTATTGTTGTATCACCAGGGCAGAATAGTTCCAGTTCAGGAAATCCTATAAATGTAATGTTTGCCATACAAGTAAGCATGTTACCACAAGCATCTACAGCACTTATTGTTACGACAGCCATACTATCCTGGATAATTTCAGAACAGTCAAATGATGCAGGATCAGAAAATAGTTCAAAAGGTCCACAGTTATCAGAAACAGAAACTATAAAATCTTCAGGATTTATATCAATTGTTGTCATTCCCATTAAATCAATGGTCATATCTTGACAAACTATATCAGGAGGTGTTATGTCATCTACAGCAATTAACTGCGTGTATGTTAATTCGTTTCCACATGCATCTATATAAGACCATGTTCTATCTATAGTAAATCTATTTGGGCATGGGTCTATATCGGTTATAACATCAACTGGACTGACAGTTACTGTCCCATCACAATTATCAGTTATGGTCAAGTCTACTGGGCCTGGAACATCTGCAGCACATTCTACTACTACATCAATAGGAGGAGGTGTGTCAAAAACAGGCTCACTAGTATCACTAACAGTAATTGTTTGAAGATGGGTCAATGTGACGTCACATGTATTCGTGTATTCCCAAGTTCTTTCGATTACAAAATCATTTGGACAATTACCTGCGATCAGGTTATCTGTTGGACTCACTATAACAGTGCCCTCGCAAATATCCGTTACGGATAGGTCAAGAGGATCAGGTACATCAACTGCACATTCTAGCATTACATCAGCTGGTGGGGGAGTATCAAAAACTGGTACACTTGTATCACCAACTGTAATAATTTGAAGATGCGTCAATATGTTTCCACATGCATCCGTATATTCCCATGTTCTTTCGATTACAAAATCATTTGGACAAGTACCAGGGATCAGATTTTCTGTAGGACTTACTACAACAGAGCCATCGCAATTGTCGGTTACACTGATATCCTCAGGATCTGGCACCTCATCAGCACAATCAAGTGTAAGATCAGTTGGTGGTGGTGTGTCAAATAATGGAATACTCGTATCACTTACTGTAATTGTCTGCGTGTAGCTTAATACATTATTGCATTCATCTGTATATTCCCAAGTTCTTTCGATAACAAAATCATTCGGACAGCTTCCTGGAGTTGTGACATCTGTAGGTGTCACGATATCAGGTCCATCACAGTTATCAGTCACGCTTATGTCCGCGGGATCTGGCACATCAGCTGCGCAATCGAAGTTTTGATCCGCAGGTGGAGGTGTGTCAAACACAGGAGGAGTAACATCAGAAACTGTAATTGTCTGCGTGTAGCTTAAGACATTATCACACTCATCTGTATATTCCCAAGTTCTTTCTAAAACAAAATCGTTTGGACAGCTTCCTGGAATTGTTACATCTACAGGGTCTACCATCACAGGTCCATCACAATTGTCAGTTGCCATCAAGGCTACCTCAACAGGGATATCTCCGGCACATTCTAACATAAGGTCTACTGGAGGTGGCGTGTCAAACATTGGAGCCACCGGATCTATCACAGTTATCACTTGTGTTGCAGTAGCTTCATTTCCACAAGGATCCTCCATCTCCCATGTTCTTTCAATTACAAATTCATTTGCACAGGCTCCATCAATTATCATGTCCACGGGCATGACCATAAACATGCTTCCACAGTTATCTGTAAGATTTAGTGTTGCTGGAGGAGGCACTTCACTTGCACATTCCACTGTAGTGTCCATTGGGATAGGCATATCAAATTCTGGTGAAGAAGAATCTTCAATTGTTATCATTTGTATACAAGATTCAGGCGTACCACATCCACCGCCAAGAATAAACAAACGCATAATGACCATCTCATCTGGGCAAGTTCCGCCTACCACATCATCCATAACCTCGAGCATTAGAGGGCCGCAACCAGTCCCCATAAATGTAGGCACACCGAGTGTCGCAGTATCCGTTGGCATACCACATTCTAAAACAGCATCTGGAGGGCAACTTGTGATCATAGCAGGAGCATCATTTTCGACAGTAATTGTCACCGTACAATTTGCCGTCATTCCACATTCATCGGTTGCGGTATAGGTCAATAAAATTTCTTCTATAGTACAGCCTACCATGAGCGGTATTGCAACAGAATCTGTTAAAGCAAAACCATCTAATCCGCAATTGTCAGATATCATTCCTCCTGCTGCGATAAAAGCTGCTTCATCTGCAAAGACGGGTACATCATCTGAACATCCTATCGTAACCCCTGGAGGACAAGAGATCATAGGCGGCTCATTATCCGTTAAAGTGATCATTTGCATACAGGAATCAACATTGCCATCTATATCTTCAACATAAAATGTTCTCGTTACAATACCAGAACCCATACATGCATCAAAAAGGGCATCGTCCATAAACGTGATTATAAAGCCTGTATCAGAGCAGTCATCCATTATATTTGTTACGGAGCCTGTATTTAGGGTATCCGTTGGCATGCCACACTCTAAAACAACATCTTCAGGACAATCAAAAGACGGAGGGTTTTCATCTAAAAAGGTCGTGACTTCAATTATAGTTTGTGTATTTCCAAACCACCATGTATTTATAGTATTCACTTCACCATATCCACCTCCTGAAGTACCTGTACTTGAGCCTAATTTCCACGTATGACAAGGTGCAGCACAACCATCAATTTCAGTTAATGGTGGCATAGGTCCTGTAGTAGGGTCTAAGTCTTGATCTAAATTTACATCATTATCATTCGGGTCAAGACAAGAGTCATCATAGTAGGTAGTTCCGAGGTTGTTAGCACCAGGAGGCACAAGTGTAGAAGGAATAAATCCAAAGCAGACTGTTTCCACATCATATTGCATAAAGTGTATTTCACCTTGTTGATAATTAATTGTGAAGTAGGCTAAGTCACCAGGTGTTAATTGATTGCCTAAACCATCCGTCAAATCCCATGGCACACATTGTGTCAATGGATCTCCATCTAATATTCTAATGGCAATTACAGTATCCGCAGTTCCAGGTGTGAAGATACCATCTCCTGGACCATCAAAATCTAATATTATTTCTATAAGACCAGGCTCAGTTGCTGTAAATTCTAGGCATGCGTTCGAGTAATCACACATAGGTGCACTTATCATAGGTCCTACGAATTCGCCAATTACAGCAGGTTCATAGCACGCAGGATCAGGAATATCTAAGTATATAGGAAACAGTGGATTTGTTGCACTTGCATTTCCAGTAACATTACCATCAATAGATTTTCTGTCAATTACAGGATTTCCAGTTGTCCCAGGTCCTGATTCGTTAAAAGCTAAGAAAAAACTTAACCCTTGAAAGCCAGAATTGGCAAAATTTATAGAGTGCACGAACCCGTTATCTGTCAACACCCAGATCTCTCCATTTAATGGCAGATCCCAAGGACCTCCTGTGCAATTTGATACAGCAGAACATGGCGTCCTTAAACCCCAACATGTAGAATGGAGTCTACCTGGAATAACAACACCTGCTGCATCAGCAACTGTCACATCCCAGTACGTAAGTCCCATATTTCCAAAATTGAAATTTCCAAAGACATTGCCGTTCTCAAATTCAATACAGTACTCGCCAGCTGCTGGCGGATTAAAAACGAAACCTGGATTTGACACATCATAACCTACCCCTGAGCCTAGGTCTGGTCCAGCAACTACATCGCCATAATTATTTCCGTTCGCATTTGCTGGAGTCACTGTAAACGGACCTTGCACAACCATACCCGTTGCAGCATCCACAATTTGAAAATCGTAATCTCCAACAACAAAGGCACCATTAGAATTTGCAATTTGTGAAAATCCAAAATAGACTGTTTCGCTGGGGTCCTTTACCTCAAAACACATGGATTTATCGGTTCCAGTAGAACCATAGTTTGCAAATTGCGCTGTATTCAGATTTAACATCACAATATCTGTTGCTGTTGGGGATAGGTTCGCGGTACCATCTGCAATTAGAAAAGTCGCAGAAAAACTTAGGGAAAGTGCTATACATAACGTACGTAGTACGCAGAAGCACTTATGCTCATTTATTATCATTCTTCAAGGGTCTACACCAGAATTAAGGCAAAAAATATTGCTATCTGTAAATCGGCATCGAACCCAAATAAACTGAACTTTACATATACAAAAGAATCGTGCATATATAAAATTTATATATATAATATGGACATATATAATAAATTTTATATCAATGTGATATACGTTATAGAGAAAGGTAATATGTTATGTTATAAAGACAGTTTTGCCTTAAATGGAACAAAGACATTTTTCAGATATAGCTGTAATCTAATGAATTACTTATAACTTTTATAAATAATAAGATATTCAGACACTGATAAGAGTACGTGTAATGGGATTATTGGGCATATTCACCTATGATGGCCTTTCTTTATGCCTTCTAAGCTTGCATGCTTACAGACATAGGCACGTCCAAGAAATGTATAAAATCATTTTTAGCAAAGAAATATGCTAACTCATGAGCTTTCTTTTCCTTTCTACAACCTCGCCTTATAGTCTTCCCAATTTGTTTCTTTATACTTTTCCTCGTGTGCAAACACAAGTTCTATTTCTAATTGCTCGGGCTTTTTAAATCCGGGAGAAATCATGATACGTGCAAAGTCTTCATCAAGTAAAACGAATGAGGGATAGCCTAGTCGACCGTTAAGAAGAGCGTTTGCTAATTCGTGAGCCCCCCTGCGACCACTTTTGACAAATTTAAAGGTATTGCCATTCCAAGTAATATCTTCTTTTTGTTCAGCATTAAATTTTACTGCGATAAAATTTTTATTCATATACTTCACAACTGCCGGGTCAGTAAACGTGCTTTTGTCCATGCGCTTACACCAGCCGCACCAGTCCGTGTAGACATCTATAAATAATTTCTTTGGGTTCTTTTTATTTAACTCTACAGCTTCTTCCCAGCTGACCCAATTGATTTTTTCTTTAACCTCTGTGTCGAATGAAGAGCTAACTAAAAATATGCCTAGTAAAAATGTGAATGCTATAAGTCTCATCGTGATATAATTGTATGTATAAAGGTAACAAGAATAACGAGGATGATATAGTTAAGTAAGTCTTAAAACTTTTGGTGAAAAGTCGTGATTAAAATAAATTCCTCGCTTCAATTATTCTAATAAGCAATAGAAGGGTGGTAGACAATCGCTTGCGCGATTAAATTACTACGACTGTTTTCGATGTTTTTGCATTAATCTTTTCTTGCTGCCCAATTATATGCGGCGCGCATTTTGTGAAATATCGCCGTGTTTTCATAGATGCCAGCAAAGCGTTCTGATTGCGGCCCATATGCGAAAACAGGAATCATTGTGCCTGTATGATAGGTACTTGTAAAAGCTGTCACCAGTGAGTCAGGTGTAGACTCCGGTTGAATTGCATACCCTCCGGTTTCATGATCTGCCGTGACAATAAGCAGCGTTTCTCCGTCCCGTTTTACATACTCTAAAACTTGAGTAATTGCCTTGTCAAAGTCTGTAAACTCTGTCAAAATATAGTCAGAATTATTCGCATGACCTCCCCAATCTATTTGTGCGCCTTCTATCATAAGAAAGAACCCTTTTGTGCCCTTTCTATCTAAGTATTCAGCAGCCATTCTAGAAGCGGAAGGAAGATAATCTCTCCCTTGCGCGGCGGGTAAAGGGTCGCCATCTGATGTGAGATATCCAATATTTACGCTGGTGTCTAGATTCAGTTCGTGGAGTTCTTTTTCTGCATAATGACTGATTTCATAGCCCTTAAATTCCGCTAATAAATTACGGTCATCTTCTCTACGATCAAAATATTTTTTTCCGCCTCCAATAAAAATATCAACTTCTGTTTTTAGAAAATCTTCAGCTATTTCTTCATAATTTTTACGCAGCTTATTATGTGCGATAAATGATGCTGGAGTTGCATGTACAATGGTTGAAGTTGCAACAAGTCCAGTTGCAAGACCGCGCTCTTCGGCTTCTTCTAAAATAGTTTTAACTGGAATGGTGTCTGCATTTACACCTATAGCACCATTATAAGTTTTTACACCTGAGGAAAAAGAAGTTGCGGCAGCGGCAGAATCTGTAATTAGCTTATCATATGCTGCTGGTTTATGAAGGCCAATGACAGGAAATTCTTCTAAAACTGTTTTATTTCCTTGATAAAACATGCCAGCAGAGATTTGACCTAATCCCATTCCATCCCCTATCATGAGGATGATATTTTTCGGATAAACTTCTGAAACGGATGTATCTACTTCTTTAAAAACTTCTTTTATCACAACACGTTCTTGTGCTTTGCATGCTATCAATGCGAATAGAAGTAAGGAAAATGCTGCTTTTTTCATAGTGAGGGTTGTATTCTAAGACAAAATATATTTTTTACCTGGAAGTGTTTTGATTATTCCCTTGAATTCAAGATTTAATAACAGGGAGGAAAGCTTAGAATGCGGAAAAGAGGTCTTATAGTGGATAGAATCTATTTCGACACCTTTCGTGCTTTTGAGTACATTTACAATTTTTGTTTCTTCTTTGTTAAGCTCAAAAGCTAATGCCATTTGAGTTTGCCTTGCGGTTTCATTTTCTGCAGTCCACAACAAAGTGTTTGCAATATCTTTTGCACAGTCAACGAGTGCTGCTTTACCGTCCTTTATAAGTTTGTTGCATCCCTTTGACATTGCATCTTCAGGATGGCCAGGTATCGCGAATACATCTTTGTTGTATTGAAAGGCAAAATCTGCGGTGATCATAGAACCTCCAGAAGCGCCTGATTCTATCACGAGGACTGCGTCAGATAACATGGCTACCACTCTGTTTCTTTGCGGAAAGTGCATTGCTTCTGGTTTCGTCTGAGATACAAATTCCGAAAGGATTCCACCAGATTGGATCATGTTTTTAGCAAGCCTTAAGTTTTCTGCAGGGTATATCATATCAAGTCCGTGACCCAAAACGCCGATAGTGGGAATACCATTTGCAACACAGGCTTTGTGCGCTTCCGTATCAACACCATATGCAAGTCCTGAAAACACACAGACATTATAGGCAGCGAATTCCTTAATTAGAGAGGAGCAAATAGCGCGTCCTCTATTCGTTATTTTTCGCGTCCCTACAATGGCGATGGTCCGCTTATGGTTCAACACGTTTGTGCCTTTATAATACAATAATATAGGGGCATCTGCATAATTTTGCAGCCGTGTAGGAAATGTTTCCTCTTTAAAATAGCAGCACTTAATATCATGCTTATTTATAAATGATATTTCTTTTTCTGCACGCGCAAATGTGCTCTTGTTTGAAATTTGATTTGCAATAGTTGTGTTAATGTAAGGCAGCTTTAAAAGCAACTGTTTTTTCGCTCTGAATACACCGTCTAGTCCTCCAAAAAAATCTATTAAATTCTTAGCTAAAATAGGACCTACTTTTGGGACTAGTGTCAATGCAATTGCTTTTTGTAAATCTGCTTTTTTCATCAATGGTATTGTTGTGCTTTTGCTGTATTTCCGGTTGCATTATAAATTTCTGATAGTGCGCTTTTTATAAACGCACTGTTCGGGTTTAAGGCAAACCCTAGTTCTAAATAATGAATTGCCCATTTTGCATTTCTGGATTGTTTGTATAAGGTGTTGTATCCTAGGTCGTAATAAAACTCCAGCATTTGATTTGAGATGCCGTTTTGACGATTAAGGTATTCGCAGTATTGGCTTAAGTAATCTACGTCAGGTCTAGTCGAAGCAACTTCTTTAAATGCTTTAAGTAGAGCAGGAAGGTCTGAGTCAAATTTATATATTTCAGAAGCGACACCTGATTTCATCAGATTTGCATTGTAATAAGTTTTATGGATGGCGAGAGCCGTTTCTAAGTATTCTCGGGCTTGCTTAAGTTGCGTTAACTTTTTCTGAGAAGGTGGTTGCGCGCGGACGTCTTCAAAAATAGCCGTAGCCATAAAGCTGTTTAGTCTTGCACTATTCTTTGAAACTTTTATAGCCGAAGAATTTAGAGATAAAGTATCCTTCCATGCTGGCACACGTTGCCAAGATTTGATGAAAAAACCCATAGCAAATAAAAGTGGAATTAATAGAGAGTAATGGGCTTTTAGGTTTGTTTTTTGCGGAAGCCAATGGTTAGTAATCTGTACGAGAAATACCATGAGTCCTAGGGAAGCCATAAACATAAAACGTTCATTCATAAACGTACCAACATTCACAACAATGTTGGATACAAGTACAATTGAAAGAAGGAAAAAAGAGATTCCCCAACTATACATATTTTTCTTAAATAAGCCGTAGACTGCCATAATTATTAGAGCTAGATATAATACCAAAGAAATTAAAGTACCAGGCTTTGCCCACTCCATAATGGGAATATGATAGGGATAGTAATCATGAGTCAGTGGATGCGGGAAAAAGTGGAGCTTAATATAGAGCCCAAGTGTGTACATAATAGTGGCAGATGATTGACTTCCATTCATTTGCGCAAACGGATTATTCATTATGTCAGTATTGCGTGCATTACTGTTAATTAGATAGCCAATAATGTTATAGCGCATGG
>Ga0209828_1003311_pt1:5000-12410 | contig 12410 bp, 8 predicted proteins | sample MaitaG_FD_187429 | JGI IMG/M metagenome (GOLD analysis project Ga0209828, IMG submission 187429) | Marine algal microbial communities from Maine, USA - Maine_Asex2 metaG (SPAdes) (version 2) | ecosystem: Host-associated > Algae > Red algae > Unclassified | place: Maine, USA | collected...
ACGGAACTGACCGCGTTAGGGATAAAAGCGGATAGCCCACAGCTTTGGCGCCTTAGCGCTGAAGCGAGGACTTGGAGCGGATAGCCCGACCCTTTTGGGTAACGCCCATATTATTTTATCAGGGATTTGTTTCTGTTTGAAAAATATTATTCTGAATAAAATTTTTGCGGATAATTAATCTTAAATTTGTTTCTTAAAAACTAATATTAATTTTATGCTAATTATAGGGATTGCTGGTGGCACAGGCTGTGGAAAAACAACGGTTGTGAACCAAATACTAAATGAACTTCCTGAGGGCGAAGTCGGTATTATATCTCAGGATTCTTATTACAAGGATACATCGCATTTATCTTATGATGAACGTGTTAAAATTAATTTTGACCATCCAAGATCTATAGATTTTGATTTACTAGCATTACATTTAAAGGATTTAAAGCATGGAAAACCTATTCATCAACCTGTTTATTCTTTTGTTAAGCACAACAGAACTGGAGATACCATTTTAACACACCCCAGAAAAGTAATGATTGTTGAGGGGATTTTAATCCTTACAAACCCTGAGTTGAGAGCGAAATTTGATATAAAAATTTTTGTTCACGCAGATAGTGATGAGCGTTTGATTAGGCGTTTGAAACGTGACATTTCTGAACGAGGAAGAGATTTGGATGAAGTTTTAAATCGGTATCAAACAACTTTAAAACCTATGCATAACCAGTTTATAGAACCTATGAAGGAGTATGCAGATATTATAATACCCAACAATAAACACAATACGGTTGCTATAGATATAGTTAGAACTATAATAACGGAAAACCTTTAATATGGATCTGGCAAATAACAAATATTTAAAACCTTTTAAGAATATTTTTATACTTATTCTAGTCGTATTTGTGGTCTGGATGCTATTTTTCGATGCCAACTCGTGGCTTATTCACCACGAATTGAATACTGAGATTGATGATTTAGAGAATGAAAAAGAGTACTATAAAAAAGAGATAGAGAAAGATAAAAAGGATTTAAAAAAACTAAGTACCGAAAAAGGTTTAGAAAAGTTTGCAAGAGAGGAGTATTATATGAAGCGTGAAAATGAAGATATTTATATTATTGAGTACGAAGACAGCCTAAAGACCAATAAGGATGAGTAGAGACTTATTTAGCGGGTTCGATTCTGTTTCATCAAAACAATGGAAACAAAAAATACAATTCGATTTAAAAGGCGAAGATTATAATTCGACTCTTATTTGGAAAACTATTGAGGGCATTAATGTTAAACCTTTTTATCATGCGGATGAGTTTAACGAACTTCCTGAGGTTTCAGACACGAAAGCCACCTCGTGGAACATTGTGCAATCTATATTTGTTGCCGATGTTTATAAATCAAACTTAAAAGCTATTAGTGCCATTGAAAATGGTGTAGAAAGCATTCATTTTATTATACCCTCAGAATATATTATTATTGAAGATTTAGTTAAAAACATAACTTTAGATACTACATACATTTATTTTGAATTACGGTTTCTTTCTGAAGTATTTATAAGCAAATTAAACCATTTACTGCCTTGTGCCAAAATAAACATAGATAGCATTGGCCATTTAGCACAAACAGGCAATTGGTTTAAAAATTTAAATGCCGATTTTACTACTTTCAAGAATATATTTAAAACCACAGCATTATTAAATGTAAATGGCGGGCTTTATCAAAATGCGGGTGCCAATATTGTACAACAAATTGCCTATTCCCTAGCTCACGCCAATGAATACTTAAATGTTTTAGATGGCTCTGAAAGTAAATTACAACCACTTAACATTACTTTTCATATTTCTGTAGGAACAAATTATTTTTTTGAAATAGCAAAACTAAGAGCTTTACGGAAATTATGGAAAACCTTAGCTTTGGAATACCATATAAATACAAATTGTGATATTATAGTAACCCCTACAAAACGTAACAAGACACTTTACGATTATAATACTAATTTATTAAGAACGACTACGGAATGTATGAGTGCTATACTTGGTGGTGCAAATGCTATTTGTAATTTACCTTATGATTATATTTACCATAAAAGTAATGATTTTAGCGAACGTATTTCAAGAAATCAATTATTAATATTGAAATATGAAAGTTATTTTGATAAAGTCAATAATCCATCGGATGGGTCATATTATATTGAAAGCTTAACACATCAACTCTCAAAAAAAGCTTTAGCATTATTCAAAAACATTGAGGCCAATGGCGGGTTTTTAAAGCAATTAAAATCAGGCCTAATTCAAAGAAAAATAAAAGAAAATGCTATTTTAGAGCAACAACAATTTGATAAAGGTGATATTGTGTTATTAGGCACTAATACATACCCGAACCCTAATGATAATATGAAACATAACTTAGAACTTTACCCTTTTTTTAAGACCAAGCCCAGAAAAACATTAATTGAACCTATTGTAGAAAAACGATTATCTGAACATTTAGAACAAAAACGATTAAAAAATGAGCATTAAAATGAATTCAAAAATTTCAATTCAAGTATTTTTATTAGTTATAACTCTAATAAGTTGTAAACAAGAAAAAGTATTTTCAAATTACAAATATACCGACAAACCCGTTGTATTTACTTGTGAGGGAGTCGATTCAAAATTATTAAATGAAGCGCTTTATAGTTTTGAAGATGATATCCTAAATCATTATAAAGGAGTCAAGGAAAATTTTAGGTTAGACCAAGCCTATTCACAATTGATAAGAAATTCCGTTTTTGGAAGATTGAAACTTGAGGACATCATTTCAAAACATTCTGTTGAAATATTTGAAGCCTTAAAAAAAGACACTAGCTTATGGGAAGCTAACACCCAGGAAAGTCATCTGAATTACAATAGCGCTACGCTAAAATGTATTTCGAATAATATTAATGATACAGCACTTAAAACTACTTATGGCGCACTTGTAGCAACAAATAGTATGAGTCCGAAATTATTTGGAGCTCCTTTAGTCAGTAAATATCGAAATACAATAAAGGACAAAAATTTAGCCATGTATGTTGCTTTGGACCTGTATTATGCCAAAATGTTAGATTTAGATTTTTCGAAAGTGAATTTAAATAAACCTGAGCAAAAAGTAGATTTCAATAAGCTACCTGCACTTGAGAAACAAGATATAGATCCTCATGCAGAACACGACCACTAAAATTCAATGGCTAGAAAAAACCTTCAACATATCGAGATAACCCCTAAAGTTAAAAATGAGCAATTTAGTGTTTCAAATTTTCTGACTGCGGAGGGTATTGATGTAAAAACAACATATTCAAAATTGGATATTGAAGGCTTAGACCATTTAAATTTTGTAGCTGGTATTGCACCAAACCTGAGAGGCCCGTATAGTACAATGTATGTTCGCAGACCATGGACAATTCGTCAATACGCCGGGTTTTCTACCGCGGAAGAAAGTAATGCATTTTATAGAAGGAATTTAAAAGCTGGGCAAAAAGGGCTTTCTGTGGCTTTTGATTTGGCAACACATCGTGGTTACGATTCAGACCATGAACGTGTAGTTGGCGATGTTGGTATGGCAGGCGTTGCTATTGATTCAGTTGAGGATATGAAAATCCTCTTTGACAAAATTCCACTAGATAAAATGTCGGTTTCCATGACTATGAATGGTGCCGTATTACCAATTATGGCGTTTTATATTGTCGCAGCGGAAGAACAAGGCATAAGCCCTATATCCTTAGCTGGTACGATTCAAAATGATATTTTAAAAGAGTTTATGGTGCGCAATACATATATATATCCACCAAAACCCTCTATGAAAATCATTTCAGATATTTTTGAATATACCAGTAAAAATATGCCAAAATTCAATAGTATAAGTATTTCTGGCTACCACATGCAAGAAGCAGGTGCCACTTGCGATATTGAATTAGCGTATACACTAGCCGATGGTTTAGAATATATTAAAAAAGGATTAGCTGCTGGAATGGATATTGATACCTTTGCCCCTCGCCTATCTTTTTTCTGGGCTATAGGCATGAACCATTTTATGGAAATTGCCAAAATGCGAGCGGCTAGGATGCTATGGGCAAAACTGGTAAAACAATTCAATCCGAAAAACCAAAAATCTTTAGTATTACGAACCCACTGCCAAACTTCTGGCTGGAGCTTAACAGAGCAAGACCCTTTTAATAATGTAGCCAGAACAACTATTGAGGCTGCTGCTGCTGCATTTGGTGGCACGCAGAGTTTACATACTAATGCTTTAGATGAAGCTATTGCGTTACCAACTGACTTTTCCGCTAGAATTGCGAGAAATACACAAATTTTTCTCCAAAAGGAAACCCATATTACGAAAACAGTTGATCCTTGGGCAGGAAGTTATTATGTTGAAAAACTAACTCATGATATTGCGCAAAAAGCTTGGTCTTTAATTGAAGAAGTTGAAGAACTTGGTGGTATGACAAAAGCTATTGAAGCAGGAATACCTAAAATTCGTATTGAAGAAGCTGCTGCAAGAAAACAAGCTAGAATTGATTCTAATCAAGATCTTATAATTGGTGTAAATGAATATAGGCTTGAAGCAGAAGACCCAATCGCTACACTTGAAGTTGACAACCAAACGGTTAGAAATTCTCAAATTGAACGATTAAATACTGTTAAATCTAAAAGAAATTCAGAAAAAGTTAAGGTTGCTTTATCAAAATTAACCGAGGCCGCTAAGCTTTCTCTAGACCCAAGGTTTAAATCGGAAGTAAATATCAGTTGTATTTCAAGAAATTCCTCTCTGCGAGGGAATTTATTATCTTTAGCAGTTATAGCAGCAAGAGAACGTGCCACTCTTGGCGAAATAAGTGATGCTCTAGAAGTTGAATTCGGGCGTTATAAAGCACGAATAAAATCAATTTCTGGCGTGTATAGTAAAGAAATAAAAGACGACAAATCCTTTAAAAAAGCTCAAGAATTAGCAGATATTTTTGCGGAACAAGATGGCAGAAGGCCCCGAATTATGATTGCAAAAATGGGTCAAGATGGCCATGACCGTGGTGCAAAAGTTGTTGCTACGGGATATGCCGATGTTGGTTTTGATGTTGATATTGGACCGCTATTCCAAACCCCACAAGAAACTGCAAAACAAGCCGTTGAGAACGATGTTCATATTCTAGGTGTTTCTTCATTAGCAGCAGGACACAAAACATTAGTCCCTAAAGTTATTGATGCTTTAAAAGCGTATGGTCGTGATGATATTATGGTTATTGTTGGTGGTGTTATTCCCAAACAAGATTACCAATTCTTATTTGATTCAGGCGCCATTGCCGTTTTTGGTCCTGGCACAAAAATTAGTGAAGCTGCTATAAAAATCTTGAATATTTTAATTGATGAGGAATAAATATTTTACTACTAATATTTAAATAGATACTAATCAATAAACAATTATTGTTATACCTGTGTTGCCATTCATTTTGGAAAAACTGCACAAATTAAAAATCAGGTCATTTAATTAATAATATGGAAGAAAGAATAAAGGAATTAGAAGATACGGTACAAGAACTCTTGAAAACCAACGAAACTCAACTTCAAACTATAAAAGTATTTGAGCAATTCATAAAAGACAATACAAATCTTTCTAAAAAATTCATCGCAAAATTTGATAATATAGATAACGATATTGACAGAATAATTGACCAAATAAACGGATTGATAAAAACCTCTAATGAACAATAATTAATTTATAGATTTTAAAATAAGAAACTGAATATGAAAAAAATATCACTAATAACTCTAATCGCATTTTTGACTTTTTCTTGTAACTCATCCGATGATAGCGACGAAATGGAAGAAACTACGGCTGACCAAATAATTGCAAAATGGCAATTTGGGAAAGTTGTTTATTTTTATGATGACGGAACAGAAGAAACAATTCAAGCCGATGCGTGTGATTTACAATCGAGTTACACATTTCTGGAAAATATGACGATTGAGCTGATTAGTTTTGTGCCTGATAATAATGGCGGTTGCGAAGTTGAAACTGTAAATTTTGAATATTTTAATTGGTCAAAAATAGAAGACGGAAAATATCGCATCGTGTCAAAAAATCAAGGCGAGCCAGAAGAAACTGATGTCGAAAATGTTACTTTTGAGAGTAATAAAATGATATGGTCGGACGTATTTAATAATCCGCAATCGAATGTGACTAAAATCGAAAATTATTTTACTCGACAAAATTAATTACATCTGATTTCACTCGGACGCAGAAAAACGAAATGGCAACAACGTATAAAAACAATAGGGCAATTGGTGCTTAACCCAATGTTTCAGACACTTTTTCGAGGTCGCCAAATTTTTAAATTTGGCTTATTGACAAGAAAAAATTAATAATCAAAATTTAAAAATTCGGCTTGTGGCTCAACCGAATGGATAGCGTGCAAATCCGCCCTACTGTTCTTATACACAACCGTTGTAAAACATTTAACCGAAATATTAACCATCAAATTAAACAAATGAAAATTATTAAAATTACAATTTTATTTATCGCAATTTCTACATTGACAAATTGTGCGTCTGGCTACAAAATGATTGAGCCAAAATCCATTAATTACGTTTCGACTAATGAAACTGACAATGTGAAACTTGAATACAAATACGAATTACTTGATAAAAAATACGCTAAAAAGGAGTTAAAAAAAGGAGTAAAACTTGTTGCAATCAAAATAACTAATAATTCTGAAAAAGATTTAATGTTTGGAAGAGATGCAAAATTGACTTACGAAAATGGAACTGAAATCTTTGTAATGGAAAACGAAAAAGTATTTACGTCTTTAAAACAAAGTGTTGCATCTTACTTATGGTATTTGCTATTAACACCAATAAATTTATATACGGCTGAAAATGGTCAACAAACAAGTTCAACACCAATAGGTCTTGTAGTCGGTCCTGGTTTAGCAGGAGGGAATATGATTGCTGCTGGTTCTGCAAACAAAAAATTCAAAACAGAAATGTTGGAATATAATATTAACGGAACTCTAATTAAAAAAGGAGAAACGAAATATGGGTTAATTGGAATTAAAGAGGATTCATTTGATTCATTAAAATTGAAAGTAAAATAAAAACGTTTTACAACACCGTATATAATTTACTGCTTGTTTCTTGCCTACTTTCGAAAGTCCTCGCGGACTTTCTTGGTCGGTAATAATTTACTAAATTAGTTGCTTAAAACACGCAACTAATCTTATACAACAACGTTGTAACACATTTTGACCCGTCCTGAATAAAGGCTACATAATTTTAAACATTATGTACAGAAATGACAAAGTAATTAGACGGTATTCAGAACCTTTTAAATTAAAAATCCTGGATGAACTTAGTAAAGGCAAACACACAAAGAGCGAACTTTGTAAACTCTACTCTATCGCACCTACAACCGTTAAC
>Ga0209828_1003315_pt1 | contig 12397 bp, 10 predicted proteins | sample MaitaG_FD_187429 | JGI IMG/M metagenome (GOLD analysis project Ga0209828, IMG submission 187429) | Marine algal microbial communities from Maine, USA - Maine_Asex2 metaG (SPAdes) (version 2) | ecosystem: Host-associated > Algae > Red algae > Unclassified | place: Maine, USA | collected 2015-01-05
TGTTACAGTACTTTCACAAAACTTAATAAAGTAATCTTTGATGGAGCGTTGAACGTAGTATTCAATAGTTCCTGTGGCAGTGCCCTTTCTATTTACAAAAGGTTGTTTTACAATTGGTGCAACTATTTCAATTCTGTTACCAGTGGTTTTAACATCAGGTTGCTTATTCATGGTTTGGGTTTTGTTAACTGGTTTATTCGATTGCTCAGTATTGCATGAACTTATTAATAAGAGACAGATAAAAGTAAGTGCGATTAAACCCTTCACTTTTTAATAATTAAATCGGCCTGCAATAGTTGTAGTTGAATGTTCTCAGATGTGAAAAATGCGGTTTTTATCGTATAATTTCCATCTTTGGTAATAAGATAGGAAGACATTTTACCAGTAAAGCTTTGTTTGGTATTATTGTTTATGGTAACCTCTTTGGCATTCATGGTAATATTGGTTTCCAAAGGATTTAGGTACAATTTTTCAATATTTTCACCATCTTTAATTATATGTACTTCAAATTCCATTTTTGCTGGCTTTTTATACCTCATATCCATTTGAGCCCAAAATGAAATATCGTCTCCAGCTTTTAGCTCAACATCTGCTGACTCAATTTTTAAGTTTTCTGTGGTACTTGGTTCTGTTACTTTAATTCGGGCAACTTCTTTTCCTGTTAAGTTACACGATTGAAGCAGTAGTACAATTGAAATTAGTAAAACTGCTGTTAGGGTTGTTTGGGTAGTTAGTTTCATAATTCTAAATGTATTAAAAATATTTTTAATGTAATTGCAATACTCTTAGGTCTACCCCAATCTATCCTTGTAACTAATATAATCATAACTTCTAAGCAATTGAAATTCCCCTTTAGAGTTTAACATACCAATTGATGGTAAGTTAACTCCATTAAAAGAGGTGGTTTTAACCATGGTATAAATTATCATGTTGCCAAAAACAATTTTATCTCCTGGCGCCAAGGTCTTCTTAAATAGATAATCACCCACTTGGTCTCCACTAAGGCAACTAATGCCACCTATTCGATACTTGTAATTTTCAGCATCAGGGTAATCATTGGGGTAAGTAGTATCAACTTCTAAAATGTCTGGTTTGTAGGGCATTTCCAAGCAATCGGGCATGTGGCAGGTAAATGAGCTATCTATAATTGCTACATTAATTCCTTGGCTATCAATTACATCCAAAACAGTGGTAACCAAATAACCTGCATCTAAGCCAATTGCTTCCCCTGGTTCTAGTATCACTTCTTCTACATTAGGATAGCTAGCTTTAAAATTTTGAATCAGACTGACTAGATGATCTACATCATAATTTTTTCTGGATATGTGGTGCCCTCCACCAAAGTTTACCCATTTAACTTTTGTTAGAATGTGCTCAAATTTATTTTCGATAGCATTTATTGTTCGTTCAAATGCAAAGGAATCACTTTCACATAAATTATGAATGTGAATTCCATCAACACCTTCAGGTAATCCATTTGCTAGCTCTTCAATGGCAACGCCAAACCTTGAGCCCGGCTGGCAAGGATCATACAGCGGTATTTTAGATTCTGAGTGCCGTGGATTTAATCTTAATCCAATAGATACATTTTGCGGTACTTTGTCCTTGTATCTGTTAAATTCAGTTATTGAGTTAAAAATAATATGACTGCTTAGTTCAACCAATTCATCAAAATCGCTTGGTAAATAAGCTGGGCAATATGTGTGTGCTTTAACTCCCATATGTTCATTACAAAGTTTAGCTTCATTTAAACTGCTAGCAGTAGCTCCTTTGAGGTATTTTTTTAAGGTTGGAAAACTATGGTAGAATGAATACCCTTTTAGTGCACAAATAATGGTACAACCGGCTTTTGTTTGAACATCTTTTAATATTGAGAGGTTGTCCTGTAGCTTACCTTCATCTAACACATAACATGGTGAAGGAATATTTTTTAAAACAAGTTTATCCATTAGTAGGTATGAGGTAATGCAGGATTAATAATTTCTTGCCAAGGTAGTCCATAGGTTTCTAAATCCGCTAAAAATGGATCTGGATTAAATTGCTCAACATTGTAAACTCCCGGCTTCATCCATTCATTGGTTAACATCATTTTGGCACCAATCATTGCAGGCACTCCAGTGGTAAAGGCAACCCCTTGACCTTTTACATCATTATAGGCTGCTTGGTGGCTGCAGTTGTTATATATGTAGTAAGTTTTTTCTTTCCCATCTTTTATTCCCTTTATTTGGCAGCCAATAGATGTTTCGCCAGTATAATTTTCGCCTAGTGATGATGGCTCAGGCATTACTGCCTTTAAAAATTGCAATGGAACAATGGAATTGCCTTCATATACAATTGGCTTAATACTAGTCATTCCCGTATTTTCTAGCACTTTTAAATATGTTAAGTATTCTTGTCCAAAAGTCATCCAAAACCTAGCCCTTTTAATAGTAGGAAAATTTTTAACCAAACTTTCTAGTTCTTCATGGTATAATAGATAACTTTCTTTTTCACCAATATTAGGATAATCAATTGGCTTGTGAATGCTCATTGGTTCAACTTCAATCCATTGCCCATCTTTCCAATATTTTCCCTTTTGGGTAATCTCTCTAATATTAATTTCAAGATTAAAGTTGGTGGCAAATGGTTTGCCATGGTCACCTGCATTACAATCAACAATATCTAAATAATGTAATTCATCAAAATGATGTTTTGCGGCATGTGCAGTAAAAACTTGAGTAACTCCTGGGTCAAAACCACAGCCTAACAAAGCCATTATTCCTGCTTCTTTAAACCGTTTATGATACGCCCATTGCCAATGGTATTCAAATTTAGCAACATCTTTGGGCTCATAATTGGCAGTGTCTAAATAATGTGTTTTGGTTGCCAAACAAGCATCCATAATTGGCAAATCTTGATAGGGCAATGCTAAGTTTATAACTATGTTGGGTTGAAACTTATTGATTATTGCAATTGTATCTTCAACATTATCAGCATCTAACGCAGCAGTTTCTACTTTTTGAGTAGTAATTTCTGCAGCAATAGCATCACATTTACTTAGGGTTCTGCTGGCAATCATCAATTGCCCAAAAATGTTTTTAAGTCTAGCGCATTTCTTTGCTGCAACATTGGCCACTCCACCTGCACCTATAATTAATGTTTTATTCATAATTAGATGTAAATTTCAGCATATTTCGACATAAATTCTAAATTAATTTTCAATATAACGACATGATAATTAGCATGGTATCGATATGTTTAAAAGAAAATTAATATGAGAGGTGCAACTTATGTAATCTTGTGGCGTCTAATTGCTGACTAAACATATTCGATTAAAACCTAATAGAACAAAAATGAAAAAGTTTTACATTTTATTAATTATAAGTCTTGCTGCAATTGCAACCTTGTTTGCACAATATGAGCAAGTAATTTTTGATTACGAAAAAGCCAATTTCAATGAGAACAATGCATTGCCGGCCGAGACATACTTTACATTAACAGGGCAAGTGCCATTAACTGTTAAAATGATTGATGTTAATGTTTATAAAGGGAAAAGTAAAGAAAAAGACGACCCTGAGTACAGCAACACATGGAAAAGATTACATAGCAATGTTGCTGAAGTATTTAGTGTGCCAATGAACTATAAGTTAAGAGGCGGCAGTAATTACGATTTTGTTATTAAGTATTACAGAAGAGTTAGTGATGGAGAAAGAAAAGATCTTAGACAATCATTATACAACTCTATTGATGGTTACATTTCTCAAGCTTTTGTAATTGATGGCAAGAAGATGAAAATTGCCTCACATAGAAGAATAGTTATGAGTGACTTAGATGAAATTGTTAACTCAAGCTTAGGTTTTTACAAAACTAAAAATGGTTTTGTGTTTGATGGCTTTTCTGATATTGTTAAAACCAAAATTAAGAACATGGAAAAAATGAGTCTTAAAGCAGGTAAAATGATGGTATATGATAATGAGGCAGATAAAAACAGAGAGAAAAGAGGGGCTTATTACAACCAAATTATTGGAGAATTACAATCCTTAATTAAAGGTGAGGTTGATCAAATAATTAACGGGGAGCTCTTGGTTGTAGAAGATGAAATGAAAGTTGCCAATTATCCTACCAAAGAAACTAGAAATGTTATTGCAGTAAACGCAGGGTACGGTGGAATATTTAATGAATACGAAAATGCGTCAGTTGATGTAAATATAGATTCATTAAATATTGATGGTGTTAATTATGTTGATGCGCCATATGTAGGAATTTCTTTTCCATTTGCAAATAGTTCATTTTCTGGAAAATTTGCTTCAAACCTATCTATTACAACCGGAATCTTTTTAGACAAAAGAATGGAGACTACAGATAGTGGAAATCCTGAAACGGATGATTATATCAGTGGACCTATTATTGATTTCCCTGTTCATTTAGGTTTTGGTTACAAAGTGTTTCAATTTATAAGAATAAACGCTGGTGGAGCTTTAACGGAAACTTTTACCTACGATCATACCAAAAGCAAATATGATAGCAAAATAGGTGTAAACCCTTATGTAGGTGTAAGTGCAGAGATAAACTTATGGTTAGGTTTAGGAAACAAAAATAAATAATTGATAACGGTCATTAAAACCCTTTAAAATGAAAAGGATACTAACAATCATAAGCCTGCTGGCAATGATAACCTTGACCACCGTCAATGTTAACGCACAGCAAAAATATTATAAGTGGAGAATTGCCCCAGCTTACGGTGTAACCCACTATTACGGAGACATGTCGCATAAATTTGTTCAAATGGACAATTATGACATGGCATATGGTGTATTTATTCAAAGAAATATGTCGGCCGCTTGGGGTGCTCGCTTAAATGTTATGTATGGACACGTAAGTGGCAGCGATTGGCAAAACCCAAATGGCGATTTATATGATTCACCAGAGAACGAAAACATTGGTAGGGCGCTAAACTTTCGCTCAGAAATACGTGATGCCAACCTTTCATTAATTCATCATTTTGACAACGACAACTTTTTCTTGAACAATCAGATATTTATGGCTCCATATTTAGGCATTGGAATTGGTGTTACCAACTTTATTCCTAGAGGAGATTTATTTGATGCGAATGGCGATAGATACCACTATTGGACTGACAATACAGTGAGAGATCAACCTCAAACAACATTAGGAAATGGAAAAATTATTAAGTTAGATGGGGAGTACGAATCTAGATTAGACCTATTAGAAACAGAAAATGAAACAGGTTATGAAAGAACAGTGATAAACATTCCAGTAACTTTTGGTTTTAAGTTTAGATTTGGTGAACGTTTCAACTTAAACCTTGAAACTTCAGCTAGGTATTTATTGTCAGATAATTTTGATGATTTATCAGAAGGACCCTATAGAGGTGATTTAATTTCTACCGCTGACATACAGGGTTATGCTCAAAACCCAGGCTACATTCGCAGAGATCAAGGAAAAACCAATGAGCTAAATGATATTTATTCATTTACCTCAGTATCGTTATATTACAATTTTGGCTTCAAAAGTAAGTCATTTGTTGGCCCACAATTATATGCTTATGAGCAACCAGCACAAGTAAGCATTCCTAATTTGGATACACTTACTATGGAGAGCCAGGTAATTAAAGATATACTTGCTCAAAACCCAGGTATTGAAAGTCAATTAATGGATACCAATATAGTAGTTGATACCATTACCGTTTATGATACTATTTATACTGTAGTTGAAGGAGATTCAGTAATAAGTGTAGATACATCAACAACAATTGTTAGAGATACATTGGTTGAAATTGATCCTATTATGGTTGAAGAGTTGGCGCTTATGCTACCTAGATTAGAAGAAATGGATGAGGTAGAAGAAGTTGTTTTTCAAGATGCAGCAGACAGAGTGATTGCAGGTGAAAGACCAAGTGGTAACTCAAAATCTGATGAGTACGTTGAATTGCAGAAGGAGCTAAGCGAATTAAAGGGAATGATGCTGGCTTATATGGCCATGGGTGCTAAATATCCTGCTGAAGCAGAAAGCCAAAATGTTGGCAATAAAAATGATCCCAACGACCAATACAACGTTAAGAACAAAACAAAAAACTACAACACAACTGATATGTCTGGGTATGCTAAAGATCAAGATATAAGAAGGTTAGAGAATAAAATTGATGATTTAAACAACAAAATTAATGCTATCAATATTACAGGCGGCAGTGGAGCTGATGCTGATGCATTGCAGCGTGAATTGGATAAAATGAAACGTGATTTACAAAAACAATTAGGCAATAATAATGATGCCGAAATTGATAAAATGCAAAATCAAATTAATCGTTTAACAAAGGAAATTAACGAGTTGAAAAACAGACCTCAGAGCAATGTTATTGTAGCACCAGCTGTAAAGCAAAGAATTGTTATTCCTGATCAAATTACTAAAGACTTTAAATACGAGTCGGTAAATGAAAGAGAAACAGTTTACTTTGATTTAGGTAAAAGTGTATTGCCTTACACATATCAAGGCAATTTGGCTCGCTTGGGTAGAATTTTAAGAGACAATCCTTCTTATTTTGTTGACATAAAGGGATTTGCGGATAAAACGGGTAACCCACAGCAAAACATGATTTTATCATCAAAAAGAGCATTGAGTGCTAAAAGTTATTTACTTCAGCAAGCAGGCATAAGTCCATCACAAGTAAAGTTGAGCTTTTTTGGTGATACCGAATCAGGCATTGGCCCTGAGTTTAGAAAAGTAGAAGTAAACGTTTACAACTATATTAGATAAGATCTTACAATCGAATGGCTCATAAGCCACGGGGGCTTGAATTTATTCAAGCCCTTTTTTGGTTCATAGATTTAAATTTTAACAATCTTTGAGCTTTGAATTAAATCGGAAGTTACGTTGAATTTACAATCCAATATTTGGAAATTATATGCCTTGCAAGGGGTGCGCATGTTTTTGGTTACTATGCCAATCATTGTTTTGTTTTTTGAAACAGAAATTAATCTTAATTATTTCCAAATATTTTTGCTACAATCAATTTTCGCAATTACCATTGTAATTTTTGAGATACCATCAGGTTATTTTGGAGATGTGTTTAAGCGTAAAAACTCGTTGATCGTAGGTTTTTTATTTGCTTTTGCAGGTAATTTCATTTTCTGTTTTTCTTACACCTTTTTACCCTTTGTAATTGGCGAAATACTTATTGCAATCGGTATTAGCTTTATATCAGGGTCAGATTCTGCGCTACTATACGATAGTTTAGTGGCTAACAAAACAGAGTCGCGTTACGGCAAAATTGAAGGGCGTAATTATGCAATTGGTAACTTCTCTGAGGCCGGAGCTGCCCTTTTAGGTGGTTGGTTGGCCTTAGCTTCATTAAGATATCCCTTTTATGTGCAAACGGCTGCTTTAATTATTGGAGTTGTATTGTGCTTTTCTTTGGTTGAACCTAAAAGGGCGTCTAAGCTTAGCCACCGAGATAGCTTACAAAACTTTAAAAAAATATTTAAATACATGTTTAATGTTAATCCACGCATTGCCGGTTGGATTGCATTGTCGGGCTTTATAGGTGTTGCCACACTCACAGGTGCTTGGATTGCCCAGCCATTGTTTAAAGCGGTTGATTTACCATTGGCATATTACGGTTTGTTGTGGGCAGCACTAAACATTGTTGTAGGCATAGCCTCATGGTTTGGCGGTAAAGTAATGGAAGCCAATAGTAAATTGAAAGTGAGCATTATTGTATTGATTTTGGTGATGGCCGGTTTTGTATTGGCTGGTTTAATTACCAATTATTTAGCAATCGCATTTTTTGCATTGCTGTACATTGGTAGGGGATTTGCGGCTCCAGCGTTTAAAGATTATATAAATAAAATTACACCCGGCAATATGAGAGCTACGGTAATGAGTATGCGTAGCCTTTATATAAGACTGGCCTTTGCGATTTTTGGGCCACTAATTGGGTTAATTGCCGATAAGTTTTCTGTGCAAGAAGCCTTGCTTGCTTCAGCAGGAATTTATTTTTTGTTAACGCTAATCCCTTTCGTGTATTTGAAAAGGCTCAACGCATTTAAGTAATTACATCTTTTCTATTTCAGCAAAAAAGTTATCTATTTCTTTAGTTGTGTTGGTTGCGTTTATTGTGGTTAAACGTATAAATTCTTCATTTCTGTGAGAACCGTGACCAATCATTAATCTACCCTCATCATTTAGTTGATTACAAATAGCTGGTGCAGACTTGTCTTTGTAATTAAAACAAACTGAAATCGAATCTTCAATACCTAAATGCTCGTAGTCCTTATGCTCATTAATGTACTTCCTGGCATAGTCTGCAAGATAAAATTGCTGATCAACAATTTCTTCTAAACCTTCAGTTCCTATTGCTTTCCAAAGCACCCATAACTTTAATGCATCATTTCTTCTACCACATTGCATGGATATTTTTCCAAGGTTATATTCATCATTTTCACTTTGATATAAGTAACTAGCCTCCTCAGCAAAAGAGGTGAACAAGTGCTGCTTATCAGCAACTAAAATTATTGAACACGTAAGTGGTGTGCCTAACATTTTATGTCCATTCAAACTAAATGAGTTGGCTTTGCGGCTACCTTCTACCAAATGTTCATACTTACTACTAAAAATTACAGAACCACAATATGCGCCATCAACATGAAGCCATAGATTATTTTTGTTACAAATTTCACTCAATACATCAATATCATCAAATGCACCAAAAACCGTTGTCCCAGCAGTTGCATTAACATAAAAGGGTTGGTACCCTTTGGCAATATCAATTAACAACATTTCTTCCAAGGCATCCGTATTCATCTTACCATTTGCATCAGACTTTACCTTTCTTACTTGGTTACTACCAATGCCAATAAATGAAGCATTCTTAACAACACTATAGTGAGAAACATCAGAAGTATAGGCAATTAGCTTATTGCTAACACCTTCCATTTTAATACTTTTACTATGACTGTCACGCGCCATAATCATACTCATTAAATTGGTGGTTGAACCGCCAGTTGCAAATGTTCCGCCAGCAAGTTTTTCATCAAAACCAACCAATTTTAATAGTTTGTTTATTACTTCTTTTTCAATTAAAACTTGCGGTCCTGCTACCTTGTAGGTATACATGCTGTTGTTAAGGGCAACGGCCAAAAGATCTCCTAAAACGGCTTTCGATTGCCGCCCTCCAAACAACTGGTTGAAAAATTTATTGCTAGCTGTTTTAGGCGTAGCTTCAATTATGTCTTTTAAAAATATCTCCAATTTATCGTCATCAATTCCTTTGTCTCTAAGAGAGATAGGCAGTTGCTCAATGGCATTTTTCGGGGATACTTTTTGAACTACAGGCTTTTCCTGTTCATTCTTTAATAGGTGCTCAAACAAATTATTAAAGAGGGATAAATCATCCTTCATATATTTTCAAAGGTAAATGATTGTTAACCCTTAGGCAAAAAGAGTTTTCCTACCAATTGTGGAACAAATTTTACATTCGTTTGGATTGTGCCCACGTGCGGGACAAAACTCTCTTCCGTAAAAAATAATTTGGAGGTGCAGTTTATTCCAAAGTGCCATATCAAAGGTTCGTTTTAAATCAGCCTCCGTTTTTTTTACTGACTTACCAGTGCTAAACTTCCAACGGTACGCTAAGCGGTGTATGTGGGTATCAACCGGAAATGCAGGAACACCAAATGCTTGACTCATCACTACAGAAGCCGTTTTATGCCCAACTGCAGGCAGTTCTTCTAATGCCTCAAAACTTTGTGGCACTTCTCCATCATGCTTGTCAAGTAAAATTTGTGATAAGCCATGTATTCCTTTCGATTTCATTGGCGACAAACCGCAAGGTCTAATAATGGACTTAATTTCTTCAACAGTTAATTGAACCATATCTGTTGGATTGTCAGCTTTGGCAAATAGCAGTGGAGTTATTTGATTTACTCTAACATCAGTGCATTGTGCCGATAGTAAAACGGCAATTAACAAAGTATATGGATCTTTATGGTCTAGAGGTACCGGTAGCACAGGGTAGAGGTGCTCTAAAGTATCAACAACAAATTGTGCTTTTTCGGTTTTAGTCATGCAACGCTAAAATAATAATCAAATATTAACCGTTTTTAACATAACACATCCAACATGAGCTAACCATTACTTAACCCCTTAAACAATTACTATGAGCAGCAATATATTATGCTTATTGTTTAACTTGGTATGCTTCCAAAGTCTATTAGCTGGTCAGCAAATTTCAATTGAAGAAGCTCAAAGTAACAATTGGATTAATTACAAAATTACGGGTATCAACAAAGCGCATATTACCAATAGCGGCAACAATAACTATGGGCAGTGTATTCGATTAGAAATTTTAAATCAATCGAATCAAAACCTAGTGCTAAATTTGGAAAATGGCAGAAACTTAAATTCTCAAAATGTGAATATTCAAGATATGGTGGTTACGAAAAGGGTAGCCATACACTTGGCTCCCGGCCAAAAGAAACGTTATAGAGTTTACGCCATGAGCGCACAAAAATTTAAAGTTGCTCCAAATGAAAATAACCAGTTTAGAGTAGGTGAAATGGTTGATGGAAAGCTACAAAAGATTACCACTTTTGTAGAGTTAAAGAATTTTCAAAATCTATGCGGACAGCAAGGAGTATGGGTGATTTCAAATAACCAAGCTGTGTCTAGCATTTCATCTGGTAGCGCTGATATGCGAAATCAAATGGTATCGTTCGCCAGCAATGTTGTCAGTAATAATGGGGTAAGTCCTGTGTCAAAACCAGCACCAATATCATCACCCACGCCAGTTGCAACTCCAACAGCTTATACTCCGGAAAGAAAAGTATATGCAAGTAAGTTTGGGATTTATACTGAGCCTGGTGATTTACAATTAACTTATGAAGACTTAAAGGGCAACGGATATATTGAGTTTTACGGATCTGAGCAACCTACATTTTCACATTCAATTAGAAAAGTTAGAAATGAGTTAGTATTAAGCGGCAACATTGAGTTTTCCGTTTTTGCACAAACAAATGTTTTGGTGGCTCTATATAATAGCGCCCATCAGCAAAAAGCCATTTTTGTAAACAAAACTCATCAACCAGGGGCTTACAATTATGGCTTCAATGCTAGTGGTATTAGCCATGGCAAATATTATATCAAGTTATTTTATCATCAAGAGCTAATAGGCAGGCATGATGTGTTTGTTCAATAATATTGAATATTGTAGCTAAAAAAGTATAACACTTCTTATTGGTTAAAAAAAAGTTTGTTTAACTTTATGGAAATAATATTAACAAATTGAATACCTACAGTATAAGAGATTTGGAGCAGTTGAGCGGAATTAAAGCGCATACTTTGCGCATTTGGGAGCAGAGGTACAGTGTTTTGTCTCCACAACGATCTGCAACAAACATTCGGTATTACAATGGTGAAGATTTAAAGCGTGTCTTAAATATATCATTATTAAATTCTAAGGGATATCGCATTTCTTCAATTGCCAAAATGTCGGTTGCAGAAATTAAAACTTTGGTAGAAGGGTTAAATGAAGATAGTGCAAATTTAGAAGCACAAGAGCATAAGCTAATAAAAGCTACTGTTGAGTTAGATGAACAGCTTTTTGAAAAAGTCATTTCTAATCAAAACTTAGTGCATGGCTTCAAACATACCATGTTAAAATTGGTTTATCCTTTTTTAGAAAAGATTGGGATGATGTGGTTGACGGGGTCTATAACCCCATGTCAAGAGCACTTTATTACCAATTTGATTCGTCAAAAGTTAATTGTAGCTGTTGATGGACAAGTGTCAGTTGCTAATGAGAAAACTAAAAAGGTAGTTGTATTTGCACCAGAAGGCGATTACCATGAGCTTGGATTGTTGTTTGCACAATACTTGCTAAAACAAGCCAATCATAGCGTTATGTATTTAGGTGCAAACACGCCAATTAAAGGACTTAAAGAAGTGGTTGAATTGTTTGAGCCTGATTATGTTTTCTGTAAAATGACTTCTACCATGAGGGGGAAGAAGGGTGAAAAGTACGTGGAGCAGATGGTGGAAACATTTAGTGGAGTTGATGTATGTATTGGAGGAGTTAGTGCAGGTGTCATTCAAGATTTGTTAACACCTAACTTTATTGTAGTAAGCAATATGAATGGCTTTTTAACAGCAATAAACAATGTTTAATCTTTTTTAAAAAAAGTTAAACAAAAATTTTGAATTCCCACTGCAGTTCTTTATTTTTATGGCATGGGTATTAAAGAATTATCAAACAACGTTATTTCCTACGACAAGCCTCTACACGCATTCGCGCTCAACTTAACGCGCAACATGCAAGATTCTGAAGATTTGTATCAAGAAACTATGCTAAGGGCAATGTCTAACCTTGAAAAATTCAAGTCGGGTACCAACCTTAAAGCTTGGT
>Ga0209828_1003316_pt1 | contig 12396 bp, 20 predicted proteins | sample MaitaG_FD_187429 | JGI IMG/M metagenome (GOLD analysis project Ga0209828, IMG submission 187429) | Marine algal microbial communities from Maine, USA - Maine_Asex2 metaG (SPAdes) (version 2) | ecosystem: Host-associated > Algae > Red algae > Unclassified | place: Maine, USA | collected 2015-01-05
TGTGGAGCCTGATTTTGTGCTCCTGGCGCCTAAGGGCGTGACAATTCATAGTGTTCGCAGCGGAGGATATGATGTTAACACTGTGCCGGATTCCGATGAGATGCGTCAATACGTTCGCCAGTCGATTGATCAGCATTTACAGGATCTCATGGATGGGCGAATGGATATCATTGCGTATGGGTGTACGTCGGCAACTCTGTCTGATGGCCCCGAATTCGATGCTGAATTCTGTCAACAGTTGCAAGAGAAAACAGGGAAACCGGCAGTCACCACAGCGGGCGCACTCGTAGTGGCGATACAGGCTACAGGCGCGGAAAAAGTGGCGTTCACGTCCCCGTACGTAAAGCTTTTAAGTCAAGAAGCTGTTAGCTACCTTGAACGAAGCGGTATTAATGTCGTCAACGAAGTTACTTTTGAACAAGAGCTTTCCAGTGTTCAACAGAATGCTCTGACACCACAAGATGCCTATGATATGGCGCTGAAAGCCGATCATCCACAGGCTGAAGCCATCGTCATATCATGCACAGATTATCGCGCCGTAGAAGCCATACCCTTTATTGAAGAAGTTTTGGAAAAGCCTGTGATCACTAGTAATCAGGCATTGATGTATGCCTGCTTGGAACGATTAAATCTTTCCGGGAATGGCGTGAGTTTGGGTGGTCGATTATTTAATCGAAACAGCAATAATGAGGCATGACTGGTGCTCATGATCCGGTTTTTAAGCGTCAGGTGACCAAGCTTCAGTGGCTGTAGCAGAGGATCCTTTACTGTTTGCTTGTCCATTGTCGCATGAATGGTTTTTTCTGCCATTCGTTTTGCCAATCCTTATGTGGCAGTAAATCATGGCTTATAATGGCACGAGTAAGAGTTCTCTGGCGCTAATTGATGGCATCTGCTTTTTACAATCGATGAGAGTTACTGTTCGCTCGGCAAACTTAATTTTACCGTGTGACCACCATCGACGGTGTAGACCTGCCCGGTAATAAAGCTTGCTTCTTCAGAGGCTAAAAACGCCACCAGCGCTGCGACCTCGCTGCCTGTGCCGGTGCGTCCAGCAGGATGGATCGTGCCAATATTATTTCGAAATCTGTGAGGGTCTGGCATAGACCCTATAAATGCATTGTCAAGATCGGTATCTATCCAGCCCGGGGCAACTGTATTGCAGCGCACACCGTCTTTGCCGTGATCGACCGCGACAGCTTTTGTCAGACCGTGCAGACCGGCTTTAGAGGCACAGTAGGCAGGATGACGCGGGTTGGCACCGATGCCCTCGATTGATCCGATATTTATGATCGAGCCCATACCTTTAAGATGTGGCATCGCATGTATTATTAGTAAAAATGGTGCAGTAAGGTTTACAGCGAGTGTGTTTTGCCATTGCTGCAATTCACACTCTTCAACCGTTGCCCCTTCTACACGCAATCGTTCGGCAATGGCTCGCCCGATACCACTGCGACCACCGGTCACCAGAGCCACCTTGTTATCAAATCGATTCACGTTACCGGTTTTCCGCCATTGACTTCGATCAGTGAACCGCAGAGATAGCCTGCATCTTCCGATGCCAGAAAACAAACGACATTGGCTATGTCTTCAGTACTTGCTACTCGACCCAATGGCACGGTTGTACCCAATTCTTTTATTGCTGTGTCGGGGTTAAACCCCCGCATTTCAAAACCGCTGCGCAACATGGGAGTGTCTACTTCATTGGGGCACACAGCGTTTACACGAATATTCTGATGTGCATGATCTCGACCCATGCACTGGGTCAGAGAAGCAATGGCTGCTTTTGTCATACAGTACACTGCGTGGTCGGGGCCCGGGTGCACTCCCCAACTAGAGCTGGTATTGACAAAGCACTGACCTCCGATTAGTCAGGATTGTCGGGGTATGGGTATGTAATCGAACATCCAGAGGCGCAGATAATAGCGCTAAGCGAAGAGCACGGAACATTGAGAATCAGCCCTGAATCAGAATTGCAAATCGGTGATCGGAGACAAATCATCCCTGACCATGTGTGCGTCATATCTAATCTGTTTGATAGTATCTGGCTTAAAGAGGAGTCAGGAACTTACGTACCGTTACGCATCGATGCTAGGGGATGTGTTTGGTAGTCGCGCGCTTTCTATCATGATTATATGGCTATTTGAAATTTTTTCCACGCTTAAAGTTTATGCGCAGAATGGTTTTGTCCACATCCTCCTGACAGAGTGCGTAGCTGGAGATTTCTTGAAATAGGGTGATATCTATTTAAGGCCAGAGCCATGTGCGGTAATGCTGCAAGCACGGATCTGTACGTGGGGCGCCCTGCGAAGAGTATCCCTACCGTGCCTATAGCTTCCAGTCATCATCTGCACACATAAACATACAACATCGATATGACAGCTATGGCCGACATAATAATAAGAACGCCAGCAGCAATCGAGAATACCTGAGCACCGCCCAATGCAATAATGATGGCCCCGGCAATTCCACCGGTTGCCATTTGCCAGGCACCGACGATACCTGTTCCAGTACCTCCATGCTTGCCGGCAGATGAGATTGCACCGGCAGTGGTGTTGGCTACAATGATGCCATTACTAAATCCGAACAAGCAACACGGTAACGCTATAGACAGCGCATGGGTATACCCTGTTGCCTGTGTCCAGAACAGCAGCACAACAGAAGATAGACTGAGTAAGCATCCTATAAGTGCTGTTTTCTCGATCCCGCGAGTTACAAACCACAATCGGTTAAGCGTATTGCCAAGAATATAGAAAATGGGTGTCAAGGCGAACCACATACCAAATTCTGCCATGCTGTACCCATGGCGTTGGTATTGGTAGGCCAGAAACGCATTGAGTGAAAAGAAAATACCGATCTGCATCCCACCTGCCATCGTCCAGCACAGGAACGCCTTATTTTTCAGTACGCTCTGATAGGCAGCGAATACGGTACGGAAGCTGATTTTCTCGAGTCTTCTCAAATTCGTTTCACCGGCATAGTGAAACGCTGATGCAAACACCAAAACACCACTGATTGCCAGAGCAGCCATTGTGCCTTTCCAACCGGTACTCTGTGCTAAAACACCGCCAAATACCAACGATAGGGCTGGAGCAATCGCAAGCACAGTGGATATAGTGGACATCTGGCGTGCCGCATCGTCGCGAGCATAAACATCGTTCACTATCGCGCGGCCCATCGACATACACGCAGCGGCACCCAGTCCCTGAAAAAATCGAAGCACAACCAATGTCTCAATGCTGCGCGTAAACATTGCAACAATACCAGCGACGCTGAACAACACAGCACCCATCAGCATGATAGGGCGGCGTCCCGTCTTATCAGATAATGGTCCGCATATGAGCTGCCCAAAAGCCAGTGCGAATAAATAGGCTGTGAGCAAAAATTGTACAGCTTCACTTGACACATCAAGCTCAGCTTTTATTAATGGCAACGTGGGCGTCAGCAATGTAAGACCAACGACAGCGCTGGCCGTACATAACGCTAAAAACCAGATTGGAGGTGCTTCTGGTCTAGTGCTGGAGTGTTCGCTTGTTGCGAAATCAGGCATATTGGATGTCATAGAATTATTCATTCGGTTCTCGGTGTAAAAGCGTTGCAAATACATGCGCTTCTACACCGGCACTTACCTGCGTCAAAGAGTGGTAAGTTACCACTGTCGTGAGGGTATGCCGCAAAGAATGGCGTGCTGGAATTACAACTTAAGCGAACCCAAATGAGAAAACCCATGATTCATGTCATAGCCATCATCACCACTCAGGCGCAAAAGCGCGCTGTAGTTCTCGATGAATTTCTGAAAATTGTGCCATTAGTGCATGCTGAGGATGGCTGCATCGAGTATCTGCCTGTCACCGATGCCGACAATGCAGGCGCAATCCAGACAGCACTTGGGCCAGATGCGTATATGGTGATAGAAAAATGGGCCAGCATGGATGCGTTGAACGCGCATTCCGTATCCAGCCACATGGCTGAATACGGTAAGAAAGTTGGCCACTTGATTGCAGGCCGGGTGATACACGTTTTAAGTTAACGAGCAGGCTAGCTTAAAATCAAATGCCCAGAACACGATTTCTCTGAATGGAGAATCCGATTTCTGCGCGTTTGAGATAAGTGCCCATTTCGCGCAGATTGTCTTGGTAGCTGTCGTTAATTTTGGCGGCTAACTCACTGTGGTCTCGAGTCTCTTCAAAGACTTCTGCTGCCGCCTCACCAAAGCTGTCATAGACCTCATCGTTGAACTCTCGAAGCTCGACACCATGACTATTCACCATCAATGTCAGATAAAATCATTGGCAGGGGACCGCTTGCCCTCCTATCCGGTGCTCACGATCAGCAAGCTCTCCATGACTGAGTAGGATGGGGAGGTTTGCTGATAAGACGCAAGTCTAAGCAAATAACTGATTTTTAACGGTAAATTGCAATTCGCCGTGGACAGGCTGAGGATAGTGCCAAATTAGCTTATTGATAGAGGAATATCAATATATCAGTCGTTTAGTCTGGTATCCTGCAAATCAGGAACTTAATTCCGGATTTGCATATGCTACCCCGTCGCCTTGCGCCATTGATTTCTCGTGATTTAACGCGCTACCCGGCGGTAGCCCTTCTGGGTCCCAGACAGGTGGGAAAAACGACGCTTGCTCGAATACTTGGCAAAGCCTCTCACGAGGACGAGTCGGCAAACGGTACGATGAGTCGTAAGCCAGAATATCTGGATCTGGAAAATCCTGCTGATCTTGCCAAACTAGATGATGTATCAGCGTACTTGCGCAGCCGATCGGAGCTGTTGCTGATCATTGACGAGGTGCAGCGTGCGCCTGATCTATTTAATGTCCTGCGCGGAGTTATCGATGAGCGAGTGCTTGACGGTCGCCACGCGGGACATTTCCTGCTTCTTGGGTCGGCCTCTATGGAGCTGTTAAAACAATCAAGCGAAAGCCTGGCAGGTCGCATTGCCTACCGTGAGCTTTCACCTGTTGACGTACTTGAAGCTGGGAGAAATCGCCAGAATGATTTATGGGTGCGAGGTGGGTTTCCGCGTAGCTTGCTTGCACCCGACAATGAGGCGAGTGTGGATTGGCGAGCCAATTTTGTTACAACCTATCTTGAGCGCGACATACCACAGCTGGGGCCGCGTATCCCAGCAACGACACTCCGGCGATTCTGGACTATGCTGGCCCATCGGCAAGGTGCGCCTTTTAACGCAACTGAGCTAGGGCGCAGTCTTGGTATTGATGCGAAAACGGTAACAACGTATCTTGATTTAATGGTGGATCTGCTGCTTGCTTATCGATTACAGCCGCTTCAAATGAATGTTGGTAAACGACTTGTAAAGACTCCAAAAACATATCTACGTGATAGTGGTTTAGTACATACGTTACTGCGGCTAGACACGTTGGACGACATTTTGGGCCACCCTATTTCAGGAGCAAGTTGGGAAGGGCATGTCGTGTCTAACCTGATACGTCTTGCACCTTTACGTACCGAAGCGAGCTATTACCGGACCGCATCTGGAAATGAAATTGATCTAGTGCTGGATCTACCAGGCAACCAGCGTTGGGCTATTGAAATCAAACGCAGTAGCGCGCCAAAAGTGTCGAAAGGCTTTCATTCGGCTGTTGCTGATGTAAAGCCTGATTTAGCGTTTGTTGTGTACCCGGGTGATGAACGATATCCGAAGGGCGAGGGCGTCGAGGCGATCGGATTGCTGGAGTTGTGTGGTGTGTTAGAGGACTACCGTGGCTAGTTCGTATCAGGTGTGTCTGGCGAATTCTAAAATCACAAGGCCATTGTGTTTACGCGCGCCGGATGGTATGTCCACTTGTATGATGTTCCCGCGACTGCGTTGGATGTTGCGCGTCAGGAATTTCCGAAGCAATTGAAACTGTTGGTCGCATATGATCTGTGGTCTGAGACCGATACGATTATGTAGAGCATTCATTTTTAAACTGACCAGGCTGCAGCTCTTACGAATGTGGCCCATGTGCAAGAATGTGGCCCTGAGTTACTTTATGAAAAGTAGGCGTAATGTAGTGAGCTTGATCGCCTGAGTACATCACATGCCGTTTTAGCGTGCTCCACTTCCGGCATTTTAATCACTGACATCAATGAAAATTAACGACGCCATAATGATCGAATATATAAGTGGTTGAGGCAAATAAGATGGTTACAGATTTACGAGTGCTGGTGACGGCGGGCGCCAGCGGTATTGGATTGGCGATTGCAGAGACATTTGCTAAAGAAGGTGCGCGACTCCATATTTGTGATATATCCGAGGAAGCCCTAAATGCCTGTGCCACAGCACACCCTGATTGGGGCACAAGCGTCTGTGATGTATCGAGCGAGGCACAAGTTGCACAGTTGTTTGGAGATGTTAGCAATGAGATGGGCGGACTGGATGTGCTGGTTAATAACGCTGGAATTGCCGGACCCACAGGGAATATCGAAAATCTATCCAGTGATGATTGGCACCAGACTGTCGATGTCAATCTTAACGGTCAGTTCTACTGCGCACGGCTTGCTGTGCCACTTTTAAAGCAATCTGATAATGCTTCAATGATATGCCTGTCCTCTGTGGCCGGTCGTCTAGGCTATGCGTATCGCACACCATACGCAGTCACCAAGTGGGCAATTATTGGATTGATAAAAAGCCTGGCGATTGAGTTGGGGCCGCATGGGATTCGAGTCAATGCATTGTTGTCCGGTATTGTTGAAGGGCCTCGAATAGAGCAGGTTATTGCAGCAAGAGCAGAGACGGTCGGTGTGACTCATGAAGAAATGAAACAAGAGTACATCGATAAAGTTTCTCTGCGAAAAATGGTAACAGCCCAGGATGTCGCCAACCAGGCAGTGTTTCTTTGCTCATCGTCAGGAGCGGGTATTTCAGGGCAGGGGATCAGTATTTGTGGAAATGTGGAGTACTTGTAGTTTGCTATCTGCCGACCGATAGCAACTGTGTTTACCCGCATCGAGTGCATTCTCCCAATCCCAGGCATCGCCGTGAGCCATGATTCGCGCTTGCATTGATATCTCCACAATTAAGGTTAGAGGTATTGCAGGCGGTTTAATCTGTGAGTTTTTGCAACCATTGCATGAAGTCTGTCCCACCTGTGCCAAGTGGGTTTTCTGCTTTGCTGGCAACGTAGTCATTGACCATCGTAAAGTGCAAACTTCTGAAGTCAAACAAGCCCTTCAGGCAGTCATCGAAGTGTTTGGTCAAAGAATTACTTTCTTGAGCAACCACGAAATTGCGGATTTTACCGTTGTTTTTACCTGCCAGAAATTGCCTATGCTGGGCTGGCTTAATCGGCTTCGTGTGACCTTTCTGACGACGAATACAATAGCAGCGAGCTAATGGCCCAGGATTGCCTGAAATATTGCTGAGCGGGAAAAAGATATCTTTATTATGGTTGTATAAGGCAAATAATATATACATTAGTAAATAATATATACTTGTTGCATGGACGAAATCCGCAACCCATTCGCCCCAGGTGCCGGTAGTCAGCCCCCTGAGTTGGCAGGCCGTGGCACTATCATCAATGATGCTGAAGTGGCGCTCCAGCGGGCACTTCGTGGTAGGCATGCAAAATCCCAGATGTTACTCGGATTAAGAGGTACCGGAAAGACCGTACTATTAAATCGGTTTGAGAGGATCGCCTTGTCGCACAACTATCAGACATCGATAATCGAAGCGCCAGATGACAGTGCTCTGACTGCGTTGCTGTACCCGAGGATGCATCAGGTGCTGCGCAAGCTATCAACGATTGAGAGCGCCAAAGAATCTGTATTAAATGCAATGCGCGGACTCAGAAGTTTCGCCAGTGCGTTCAAGATTAAAGTGGGTGATGTGTCTATCGCTGTTGACCCAGCCGCAGGTGTCGCTGATTCGGGGTCGCTGGAGCAGGATCTAAGTGAGATGTTTGTTCTCATTGGCGAGGCCGCGCAGTTAGCAGGTACTGGCTGGGCATTGTTGATTGATGAAGTGCAATATCTCAGCGACAAAGAGCTGCCCGCCATAATTGTTGCGATTCATCGTGTCAATCAACTCGGGTTGCCAGTTGTCTTCTTTGGTGCAGGATTGCCTCAGTTGGCAGGTATGAGCGGTAATGCAAAGTCTTACGCTGAGCGTCTATTTAATTTCCCAACAATAGGACCTTTGGAGCGTGATGCAGCAAAAGTTGCTATACGTCAGCCCATTGAGGAAGAAGGCGAGTCGATCAATGATGATGCGCTGGATTGCATTCTAGAGGAGACTTCTCATTACCCGTATTTCTTACAAGAATGGGGATATCAGGCCTGGAATGCTGCTGCTGAATCACCAGTTAACCTGGACGATGTTCGCCAAGCTGCCGCAAACGCCATCAGACGACTGGACGAGAGCTTCTTCCGCGTTCGTCTTGATCGGCTAACTCCCAAAGAGCGTGACTACGTGTTAGCAATGGCAATGCTGGGGCGTGGGCCTTATCGGTCAGCTGATGTTGCTGAAAGGCTTGGTGAGAATGTCCAATCGCTTGGACCCAGACGGGCTCAAATCATTAGCAAGGGGATGATATACAGTCCGGCACATGGAGACATTGCTTTTACTGTACCGATGTTCGATGACTTCCTTCGTAGGACCGGAATTGTCTAACATCTTCGGATGGTGATCATCCAGGGTCGGCCCTCAGGGTTGCTTAGTTGAAATCTTATACTTCGACGACATAACTCACTAGAGGACCTAGGCGGTTTTTTGGCAGATGCCGGAGATGAAGTAATTTTTGAAGAGGTGCAACGGATTCCCGATCTGCTTTGTTTTCTGCAAGACCTTGTAGATGCCGGCGCCCGGGTGGGGCGTTTCATACTCACTGAATCCAGCAAGTTCAAACTCATCGAATCTGTAACGCAAAGTCTGGCGGGGCGCACGGTGAGCGTAGCAATAGTCCATCAAATACTATTGCTACGCACAACTTGGCGGCGCCAGACCAAAAGCGTCTGTTGTCGATGCGCACGGCAAATTGGCGATTGCAAAATTTCCTAAAGACGGTGACGACTATAGTGTAGAGATCTGGGAGCACATAGCACTGAAACTTGCAACTCAAGCAGGAATCAATGTCGCAAAACACGAATTGCAAACTGTGGATGGAAGGCACGTACTGATCTCGTGGCGCTTTGACCGCAAGCAAGAAAAGCGAATACCTTTTCTATCCGCCATGTCCTTGTTACAGGCAAGAGACGGCGATCGTGCCAGTTATCCGGAAATTGTAGATGAACTTTCTCAGCACGGTGCGAACACGAAAGCAGATTCGTCAGAATTATTTCGGCGAATGATATTCAATATTTTGGTGTCCAATGTGGATGATCATTTGCGCAACCATGGGATTCTTTGGGCTGGCATGGATGGATGGATGGGTGTTGTCGCCTGCCTATGACCTGAATCCAATCCCTACAGATTTGAAAGCCAGGATTCTCAGCACCAACATCAGTTTAGACGAAGGTAGCTGTTCTATTGATCTTGCGTTGTCACAGGCAGATTTATTCGGACTATCGCTTGCTACCGCTCGCAAGATCGTGGCTGAAGTGGGGCAAGCGGCTGCTACCTGGCGTGATGTGTCCAAAGCCATGGGTTTGAATGGTAAAGAGATTGAACGTATGGCCAGTGCTTTTATCCATGAAGATTCAGACATGGCATTGAAGATCATTGTGTGATCAGTTCGAATGCTGAGGGCTGGGTGTCGACCGGCTCTGAATCGCGGCGGCTGCTCCTGTCATTACTCACTATGGGATATGTGCATTAACCCATTGTGTAAACCGAGTTGCCGTTGATGCTATCAAACGTCAAACAAGCCCGCGAGCGCCATGAGAATTTAGGGCGGGGACCATAAGATGTCCGGAAATTAGGACCATAAGTTGTCCACCAATGCTGAACTATTTGAATGTATGGAAAATATGATGCTCTTGAAAATGGCGATAGTATTCGTCGAAATTCCGTAGACTTTCGTCGCTTCAGCGATTGTGATTGTAGACGTTAGGAATTCCTGAAAGGTACAGAAAGAGATTTTAAGGCGCGCAAAAGATCTTCGGCACCGGCCGCTACGATTTCTGCTCCGGCCTCGCGTAGAATTTGCTGGCGGTTCGGGCGTGGATCCTTCGGTGGAGTCGATCTCATCGATTTTCAATGCACCAGCCCTGCCATGTTCAAAGCACTCTCATAAGTCGGGTATCTACCAACGAAGAGTAGTACACGAGGCGCTAAATGCTAGAATATTAGCGCTTTGGTGCAGATTGCCTTGATTGTCACAACATGTGTATATGGATCATCGATCGCAGACCAAGCCAGTGCAATGACTAACAACATCGTAGAAAGCTCTTCACAAACTCGTTATGTATTACGAGCTATTGGCTTCTGACCGGCTGAATAGTTACGATTTTGATTTCTAAGCAATGCTGATGCTTAATAAAAAGAGGTTTTCCGAAAATCAAAATCAAAGACCTGACCCCACATTGGCCGAGTCGAGCGATGGATTTGTTTGGCGTTGTAAAATTGATGACGATGGTGCTGAAAATTATTTAATTGACGGCGACCCATTGATGGTTGCAAATCTCTCGGTCTGGGCATCGGTCTCTGATTTACATAACTTTTATATCGAACCCATCACGTCAATATTATGAAAAGAGGTAAGGATTGGTTTAGTCCATTGTCAGTCACCAAAGTAGCTTTATGGTATGTCGAAGATGGATATGAACCAACTGTTGAAGAAGGTAGGGAACGCTAAAATCAACAACTAAGAACCGCCTTAATTATCGCCGGACAGAATATGGTACACCGATATTATTATGGTTTTTAGAGTCACAACGGTAGAAAGGAAGATCTGGACAACTTATGGTCTGCTGACTATAGAATTTAGGACCGGGACCATCTAAAGTCCGCGGATTGTGACCATCTCAGTTCCACCCACGGGATAGCTCAGGTGAAATCTTAAGCATTAACGAAATAGATGACTAATTGTATAGTTAGCTGTACAATCGGTCATAATGAATCTGCCCAAAATCCCTAAAAACGCTATCCCACGCCAGTTGGAATCAGTGGCAGAGGATCGTCTGCGCTCGTATCCAGTGCTCACGATCACTGGCCCCAGGCAGTCAGGAAAGACGACGTTAGCCCGACTGCTTAGACCGGAATCGCAATATGTGTCACTGGAAGATCCGGATGTTCGTGCGTTTGCGACAGAAGACCCACGTGGGTTTTTGGCAGATGCCGGAGGTGAAGCAATAATTGATGAGGTGCAGCGGGTGCCTGATCTGCTTTCTTATCTGCAGGGCCTTGTAGACGCAGGCACCCGGATGGGGCGCTTCATCCTCACTGGATCCAGTCAGTTCGAACTCATCGAATCTGTAACGCAAAGTCTGGCCGGGCGCACGGCCTTATTGACGTTGCAGCCTTTCTCACTGAGAGAGCTACAGGCGGCTGGACGAGCACCATCCTCAGTCTCTCAGTTATTGCATCAGGGTCTGTATCCGCCCATTCATGATCGACCGGTTGCCGCCGAAGTCTGGCTGCAGGATTATATCGCTACCTATGTAGAGCGCGATGTGCGGGCGCTGATGAATATCAAAGATGTGGCGAGATTTCAACGCTTCGTGCAGTTGTGTGCGGGCCGGTGTGGACAGTTGTTGAATATCAATTCGCTGGCTGATGATGCCGGAATTAATCGAGCGACAGCGCAAAGCTGGCTAAGCGTACTGCAAGCCAGTAATCTGGTTTTGTTAGTGCAACCATGGGCTACTAATCTATCCAAACGCTTGATCAAGACGCCCAAGCTTTATTTTGTCGATAGCGCTTTGGCCGCATCGCTCATAGGCATTCGAGATGTCTCGCAAGTCATGGCTCATCCGCTGCGCGGCGCACTGTTTGAGAATTGGGCCATCATGGAGCTGATCAAAAGTCAGTGCAATGCAGGGCAGAGGCCCAGTGTATATTTTTTACGTGATAAGCAAGGGCATGAGCTCGACGCGCTTATAGAGTCAGGTTCCGGAGGCCTTTTGGGCATTGAAATTAAATCGGGTGCCACGATTGCCAGTGAGTTTTTCAACGGACTGGACTATTGGCGCGAGAGGCTTGGTTCGGATACGCTTGACCCATGGCTTATATACGGCGGTGATAGTCGACAACGAAGGGAGCGCGGACATGTGGTGCCATGGAATGATATGGATTCCCTGCTTGATGCGGTCGTGTTGAGAGGATGAGGAATCCGAGCAGGCTAGCCGACCGAGCAGCATGGCCACTACATCAAATACTGAAGAGCTAATGGCGCGTTTCATGCCCGCCCGCGTGGAGCGTGAGTTGCGCAACCGCAATACCATGATCAGTGATCTGAATATCAGCGACATCGTGCTTGGGATCACCGTGATACTGGCCGAGCT
>Ga0209828_1003317_pt1 | contig 12393 bp, 12 predicted proteins | sample MaitaG_FD_187429 | JGI IMG/M metagenome (GOLD analysis project Ga0209828, IMG submission 187429) | Marine algal microbial communities from Maine, USA - Maine_Asex2 metaG (SPAdes) (version 2) | ecosystem: Host-associated > Algae > Red algae > Unclassified | place: Maine, USA | collected 2015-01-05
AATTCATTAACGTTAGCTGCAAGCGTTTTTAAATCTTTAGTATCTGCGTTTTTTACTACAGGAACTATTAAGTTTCCACTTGGTAATGCTGTTGCCATTCCGATATTAATAGCTTCTTTTACTATAATGTTATTACCATCTACAGAAGCATTTATATTCGGAAAGTCTTTTACTGCCTTTGCTACAGCTTCAACAAATAAAGGTGTAAATGTTAGGCGCTCACCATATTTTTCTTGAAAGGCTACCTTATTGGCACTCCTCCAGTTGACCATATTCGTTAAATCTGCTTCCACATAAGCTGTGACATGAGGCGACGTGTGTTTAGAATAGACCATATGGTCAGCAATCATCTGACGCATACGGTCCATCTCTACAATTTTCCCTTTTCCTTTTTCAAATGTCAATTGCGGTATACGATATACCGTTGGGTCTTTTATTACTGGTTGTGCAAATTTATAAGGTCTTCCTTCTTCTATGTACTGAAATAAATCACTCTTTCTTAACCTACTTTCTTTACCTGTAGCAGGAATTCTTGCTAACTCATCAAAACTAATATGCTGCTCTTTAGCTATAGAAATGATTAAAGGTGAAAAGAATGTATTTGTGTTATTAACTGAGAATGAATTTGAGGCTGAAGATGTAATAGGTTGAACAGGTTTTGATTTTTTTGATGTTTTCTTCTTTTTTTGAGATTCTTGGTTATTGCTCTGAATGACATTGTCTTTTTCTGGAGATTTCACCTCATCAGAAACTTCTAAAATCGCCATGACTTCTCCCACAGGCACAACATCTTTTGCTTTAAAGAGTGTTTTTACTAATATCCCTGAAGCAGGAGCTGGCACTTCATTATCTACTTTATCAGTAGCAACTTCTAGGATTATATCACCTTCTTCAAATGCATCTCCTTCGTTAATCAACCAATTGATAATTGTACCTTCGGCAATACTCTCACCCATTTTAGGCATTTTCAATTCAAAGCTATTCAAGATATAGTTATTTTTAATTTAAGAAATAAAGATAATTAAAGTTAAAATTATCTGCGGTTAATAACTTCTAAATTAACCATAAATAGAATTATATTCTTTTTTAATTAACTTTTAAAGTTTTACATTCTTTTAATGAGTATTTTTAGCCTGTATAAAAATCTAATATTCTTATGCCACATTCGTTAGACAAAATTGATACACAGATCCTTGCTATACTTCAGAATAATAGCAATCGCACCACAAAAAGTATTGCTTCAGAGCTTGGCATGACAACCTCACCGATATTTGAACGCATAAAAAAGCTTGAAAAAGAAGGTTATATCAAAAAATATGTTGCAGTCTTAAATAATAAGAAAATAGGTCTAAAACTTACCGTTTTTATTGGGATCACTTTACAAGGTCATACTAGAAGTTATTTAGAGAAATTTGTAAAAGAGATTAACAACTTTCCTGAGATTGTAGAATGTCATCGTGTAAGCGGAAACTTTGATTATTTACTTAAGCTAGTTGTTGAAGATATAGAAGCTTATGAGACTTTTATTATCTCTAAGTTAACGCTTTTACCTTATTTAGGAAATGTACAGAGTTTAATCACACTTTCTACCGGAAAGGAAACCAATGAGATTAACTTGAGTAGAATATAATTTTTGTCATTGCGAGGGCTTAGTTGAAGCCTGTACTGAGCGCAGTCAAAGTATAACAATCTCAATGACGAGATTCTTCGCTTTACTCTGAATGACAGCTATTACTTTTTGAAAGTCTCACGCAATGTTTTATAAACATCATCTTGAACTTTCATTTGCTCTGGTACTTCTCTTAATGGCTCAACTTCTTTTAAAAATTCATGACAATCAGCTGGTAATTGTTGATAGAGTTCGGTGCCTTTTGTTTTCCAGTCAATCATTTCGTCACTCACTTGTTTCACCACTTTAGCAGGATTTCCAACTACTAAACTTCTACTAGGAATTATGGTTTCCGCTTTTACAAAAGCCATAGCACCAACTATAGATTCGTCACCTATTTCAGCATCATCCATAATAACCGTATTCATACCAATTAGACAATTACGACCCAGATTAGCACCATGGATAATAGCTCCATGACCAACATGAGCGCTTTCTTTAAGCGTAATTGATTTACCAGGAAACATATGTACTGTACAATTCTCTTGCACATTAACACCATCTTCTAATATAATTTGTCCCCAATCTCCACGAATAGCAGCTCCTGGACCAATGTAACAATTTTTGCCAATGATGACGTTTCCTGTTACGGCAGCCAAGGGATGCACGAAACTAGATTCGTGTACAACTGGTGTGTAGCCTTTGAATTTGTATATCATATTCCTATTCCTGCGAAGGCAGGAATCTTATTATTTTTTAGTTCTAAATTCTCTATTATAATCTAAATTCCAGTTAGTGCTTAAATCACTCCAACTAGGATTCATATCTTCTATTAACTTTACTTTCCATTCTCTTTTCCATCTTTTGAATTGTTTCTCTCTAACTGAAGCTTCTTCTCCATTTTCAATCTCTTCAAAATAAACAAGAATATCGCAGTTATATCTGGCCGTAAAGGACTTTGGATAAATCTTACATTTATGTTCTCTTACTCTCTCGTCAATATTATCAGTAACTCCAATATAAATCACTCCTTTTGGCTTATTTGCCATTATGTAGACATACCAAAGTTTCATTTCTATTTATTATGAGATTCCTGCCTTCGCAGGAATTGCTTACTTAAACCCTTTTAATTTCTTTTTTGTAAACTCAGATAGCACTAAACGTCCACTTGTTTGGGCACGTTCTGCTAATAATGTATCCCAATCATCAGTCCCTTTCCAGAACACTTTTTTCATATCGTGCATCGCTTCTGTATTGTATGTGCATAAATGCTCAGCAGTATTTTTTACAGCTTCATCAAGTTCTTGCGTACTATCATATACATGTGTAAACAACCCTTTTTGTTTTGCCCATTCAGGCGGATAAAATGTATTCGCATCTATAGCTATTTGTGACATGGCGCTTAATCCTATTTTGCGTTCAATAGCTGGTCCAACAACAAATGGCCCAATACCAATATTGAGTTCGCTCAATTTGATTGCTGCAAATTTTGTTGCCATACAATAATCAGTTGAAGCCGCCAATCCTACTCCTCCACCAACTGTTTTACCTTGTACACGCCCTATGATAAACTTCGGACACTTACGCATAGCGTTAATCACATTAGCAAATCCTGAAAAGAATACTTTTCCAGTAGCAGCATCATTGATATTAATCAATTCTTTAAAACTGGCTCCAGCACAATATGTGCGGTCTCCACCACTCTTTAAAACTATGACTTTAATGGCATCATTCTGACCAGCTTCGGTTATAGTATAAGCCAATTTTGCTAATATATCACCAGGAAGTGAATTATGTGCAGGATGAAAAAATTCTATGTATCCTACTTCGTTTTCTATATTTATTTTAACGTATGGGTCACTCATATTCTTAGTATGTCAATGCGCACTTGTTGCGCATTCGTATTAATCTTTGTTTTTAATATATTTAGAAAAATCCCAATCTAAACTTAAATCAATCCATTCTGGATTCATTTCTGTTATTTGATTTTTCTTCCATTGTTTTTTCCATTTCTTAATAGTCTTTTCTCTTCTAATAGCAATTCTTATATCTGAATGTTCTTCGAAATATACTAATTTCTTAATGTTATAATGTCCAACATGAGTTCCAAAAGTTGCAGTTTTATGTTCACTCATTCGTCTTTCTATATTATTTGTCACTCCAACGTAGAATATATGATTTCTTTCGTGTGTTAAAATGTATGTGTAATATTTTTTAGACATTTTCTTTCAATTAGAGCGAATGCGCAACAGGTGCGCATTGACTTTATAAGAGACCAAATTGTTCAAAGTGGTGATTTAAATGCTTACGTTCTAACAAATAAGATTCGTATTTATTTAATTCACCGAAAACTAAATTCTTTAATTTAGAATCTGGATTTTCTTTAAAATGCTCTAAATATTTTTCTCTTTGTTCCTTGAATTTATCTATTGCTGTTGCTAAATCAGGATGTTGTAAATCATCTAAAGTATCTTTTTCTAATTGAGGAAACTGGCTGTTTTTCGGAAATTTATCATAATTATAAAGGCTATTATGAACCTTTTCTAAAATCTTTTCTGGTGTTGCAATATCAAAATCTTGAATCTCACCTGAAGCTATTTTATAAGTATATTCTAAATGTTCAATCATGTGTTGTGGTGTCATAATTCCCCATTTAGGTTTTGTATCTTCTTTTAATGCTGAAAGACATTCGTTAATTTTATCTTCAGTCATTTCAGTAAAAACTTCTTGCTTTTTCTGAACCATAGTCAATACAGTTGCAAATGCCACTTTCTCATCATTATTGGCATCAAAAATTTCTGCATACCATTTTACAATTCCGCTAGGATGCTCTGCTGAAACAACATCGCGATCAATTTTTTGTTTACATGTCAATCGTACATAAATCGTATCGTTATGATATAATGGACGCAAGAATCTACATTCTTCTAATCCGTAATTTGCAGAAACTGGTCCTTTATTTGGATACACAAATAATCCTGCTGCTGCAGAAATAATGAAATATCCATGCGCAGTTCTTTGCTCGAAAATACTTCCATCTAAAGACGTAATATCTGTATGTGCATAAAAATGATCCCAAGTTACATTTGCAAAATTAATAATGTCTGTATCTGTAAATGTACGCTTGTGGGTTTTCATCGACATTCCTGGTTGGATGTCTTCCCAATGGTATTTAAATGGATGCTGTTCTGCTTCCTTGTATTTAGCGTTTTGTTGATAAATTCCAGTAATTTCAGTAATTGTTGTTGGTGAACCTTGAATGGCTGTACGTTGTAAATAATGTTTTATACCACGCATGCCTCCCATTTCTTCTCCTCCACCTGCACGTCCTGGACCTCCATGAACCAAACTTGGTAATGGCGAACCATGACCTGTACTTTCTTTAGCCATTTCACGATTAATTACCATAATACGTCCATGATGACTTGCTGCATTTACAACATATTCTTTAGCAATCTTGTCGTCATTAGTTGCAATAGAAGATACTAAAGAACCTTTACCCATTTGCGCTAAAGTAATCGCTTCTTCTAAATTTTTATATGGCATAATGGTACTTACTGGACCAAATGCTTCGCGTTCGTGAATGACTGTATTTTGAAATGGATGATCTGCTCTCAATAAAATCGGACTTATAAAAGCCCCTTTTTTAGCATCTGCTCCAATAGTTTCAATTTTATCTAAATCGCCATAAACGATTTGTGCTTCTTTTGTTAAATCATTTACAGAATCTCGAACCGCTTGTACTTGTTGTTTGCTTACTAAAGAACCCATTCTTACTTCCTTCAATCTTGGATCTCCAATTGTGACTTTATCTAGTGCTTTTCCTAGTTGAATTTGTACATCTTCAACTAAGTTTTCTGGAACAATAATTCGTCTAATTGCTGTACATTTCTGTCCAGCTTTAACTGTCATTTCTTTTCTGACTTCTTTAATAAACAAGTCGAATTCTGGTGTTCCAGAAACTGCATCTTCTCCTAAAATAGATGCATTTAATGAATCGGCTTCCATTGTGAATGGTACAGATTCTTGAATTAATCTTGGATGTGCTTTTAGTAAACGTCCAGTTTGAGCAGAACCTGTAAAGGTGACTACATCTTGAGATTCTACTGTGTCTAAAATTGTTTTTACAGTTCCGTTTATGATTTGTAATGCACCTTCTGGTAAAATTCCTGAAGCAATGATTTCTCTTGCTACTGCTTCTGCTAAATATGAAGATGATGGTGCAGGTAAAACTACTGCAGGAACTCCAGCCATCCAGTTAACAGCACACTTTTCTAACATTCCCCAAACTGGAAAATTGAATGCATTAATATGCACTGCAACTCCTTTTTTAGGCACCATAATATGATGTGCCATAAAACGTCCACCACGAGATAAATCTATAGCATCTCCTTCTACGTGATAGGGTTGATTTGGAAATAATTTACGTAATGATGCATTGGCAAATAAGTTTCCGAAACCACCTTCAATATCAATCCAACTATCTATACGAGTTGCTCCTGTTCTGTAACTTAATTCGTAAAATGCTTCTTTCCTTTTAGAAAGATAGAAAGCTAATTTCTTAAGCATATTTCCGCGCTCTTGAAAGGTCATTTTTCGAAGTACTTCTCCTCCTTTTGTTCTTCCGTAGTTTAGAATTTCAGGAATATCTAATCCTTCGATTGCGACGCTAGTGAATGCTTCGCCAGTTACTGCGTCAAGGATTGGTGTTCCTTCTTCTTTTCCTGTTGTCCATTGTCCTTGAACGTAATGTTGTATTTTTCCCATAATAACTTAAGCCATTATTCTTAAAATTCTTCCTGTAATTTTTCCCTCAATAGATTTCACATAACCATCTACAATTTTGCGCATTGGCACTGGTGTATTTCCAGGGAAATAGTCTTTATATTTTTCAAATGAATCTTCAACCAAATCTGAGCACACGACATTAATACGCTTACCATCTTCTAACTCTAAAGCCACAGCTTTAGCAAAACTATTAATAGCTCCATTTACCATAGCAGCACTTGTAGTCATATCTACAGGATCGTCAGCTAAAATTCCAGTAGATAATGTTATTGATCCATTTGGATTGAGATACTCTTTTCCGATTCGTACAACATTGACCTGTCCCATCATTTTGCTTTTTATTCCGATATAAAAATCTTCCTCAGACAAATTATCTAACTTATCCCATTTTGCATCACCAGCAATAGCAACAATTGCATCTAGTTTACCAACAGATTCAAACATTAATTTAATTGATTTTGAATCTGAAAAATCCACAGTGACATCTCCAGAAGATCTTCCAGCAATAAGCACTTCATGTTTTTGAGATAAGCGCTCACTTACTTTTTTACCAATTGTTCCATTACCTCCTATGACTAATATTTTCATTCTATCTTTTTAATTGAGACCTCTCGACTGCGCTCGAGGTGACACTATCTATTAATTTGTTTTTTCAATCACACAAGCATAACCTTGACCAACTCCAATACACATAGTGATTAGTGCATATTTTTTATTTTGTTCCTGCAGCTCTAAAGCTGCAGAATACGCAACTCTCGCTCCTGTAACTCCTAATGGATGACCAATTGCAATCGAGCCTCCATTTGGATTTAATCTTGGGTCGTTATCTGCTAATCCCCAAGCTCTTGTGCATGCTAAAGCTTGCGCAGCAAATGCTTCGTTAAGCTCAATCACATCCATATCATCCATGGTTAAGCCTGCTTTTTCTAAAGCTTTATTGGATGCTTGTACAGGACCTATTCCCATAATTCTTGGCTCGACACCAACAACTGCCGAACTTACGATTCGTGCTAAAGGTTTTAAATTGTATTTTTTTACTGCATCTTCTGAAGCTATGATTGTTGCTGCTGCTCCATCATTTAATCCTGAAGAATTTCCTGCTGTTACGCTTCCTCCTTCTTTTTTGAATGCTGCTCTTAATTTTCCTAATACTTCTAAAGATGTTGTTGGTTTTACAAATTCATCTTTTGAAAATTGAATTGGATCTTTTTTTCGTTGTGGGATTTCGACTATTACTATTTCTTTTGCTAATCTCCCGTTTTCTTGAGCTTTGGTTGCTTTCATTTGACTCCAATACGCGAACTTATCCTGGTCTTCTCTTGAAATATTATACTTCTCTACCAAATTCTCTGCAGTGACTCCCATGCCATCTATGCCATATAATTTTTGCATTTTTGGGTTGATAAAACGCCATCCAAAAGTTGAATCGTACATTTTAGAATCACCTCCAAATGCTGTAGATGGTTTTGCCATAACGTATGGTCCACGCGTCATATTCTCAACGCCTCCAGAAATGAAGACATCTCCATCTCCTGCTTTTATGGCGCGATTGGCGTGAATAATTGCCGATAAACCAGAACTACATAAGCGGTTTACGGTTTCTCCTGGAACTGTAAATGGCAATCCTGCTAATAGCGAGGACATTCTCGCCACATTACGATTATCTTCTCCTGCTTGATTGGCACAACCCATTATCACATCGTCATATGCTTCTTTTGGAATATTTGGATTTCGTTTTACGATTTCTGAAATTACTAATGCGCCTAAATCGTCTGTTCGAACAGTAGATAAGGTTCCTTTGTAGTTTCCTATTGGTGTTCTAATTCCGTCTATTATGTATGCGTTTCTCATGGTTTTAAATTTATAATGTTCATTTTGTCTTGAAACAAAACGAACCAAAAGTTCAAGTTGAAATGAGGAATTTTTCAATCTTATTTCACAGATTGAAAACCTAAAATTGAAATCTAAATTTTTTCCAAGGCTTCAAAAATTCTTAACGATTTCATTTTTTTATTCTGCATTTCAACGATGACTACTTGCTGTCTTTTTTCTAAATTCTAACAGCGTAGCGATCTATTATCTTATTTCTTTTTTATTCTTCCCAATCTTTTTGCGTTCTATATACGACACCTTTAAAAAGTGCTACTAATTCCTCTCCTCGTTTTACTTCTATAATATTAAAGCCTAGTTTTTTATTCACTTTTTCAATTACTGATTCAGCGATTAAATAATCACCTTCTTCTAATGCTTCAATATGATTAATACTTGTCTCGATAGAAACTGCATATTTACCATGTGTATTTGCTGCAAAACCAAAAGCTGTATCTGCAAGAGAATAACTAATTCCACCATGAGCTTTGTTCATGCTGTTTAGCATTTCCTTTCTAATGGTCATGGCTACTTTACAGCGACCTATATCACATTCTAAAATCTCAATACCTAGCCATTGACTGTAGGCATCTTGGGAAAGCATTTTGTGTGGAATTTGTTTTCCTTTCATAGTCTGTTTTGTCATTGCGAGGACGAAGGACGCGGCAATCTCATTATGAGATTCTTCGCTTCGCTCTGAATGACAGTGTTAATTAAAAAATGTTTTATTCTGTTTTTTCATTTTACGTAATAACGGACTGCATCGATATCTATCTTCGTGGTATTCGTCATACAATCTGTCTAATGCAGTAACACATTTATCGATGCCTATTTCATCTGCCCAAGCCAATAATCCTTTTGGATAATTAACACCTTTGGTCATGGCGTTATCAATATCTTCTGCTGATGCTATATTCCAGAATGAGGCATCTGCTGCTTCGTTGATTAGCATGACTAGGACTCTGTTAAAAATTGATTGTGCTAGTTCCTTATCGTGAGATTCTTCGCTATCGCTCTGAATGACACGCTTCCCGTTTTCATCATAGTTATAATAGCCCTTACCAGATTTACGACCTAAATAACCTGCTTCTGCAAAACGTTTTTGTGTAAATGCAGGTTTGTATCTTGGATCGAAATAGAAAGCTGTAAACACAGTTTCGGTTACTGTATAATTAACATCGTTTCCTATAAAATCCATAAGCTCAAATGGTCCCATTCTGAAACCACCTATAGTTTTTAAACTCCAATCTATGGTTGCAAAATCTGCAATACCTTCTTCATAGATTCGTAAGGCTTCTCCGTAAAATGGTCTTGCTACTCTATTTACAATAAAACCTGGTGTGTCTTTAGCAACTGCAACTACTTTTTTCCAATTCTTAATAGTTTGGATTGATTTTTCTAAAACAGCTTCTGATGTTTGAATTGCAGGAATTACCTCAACCAATTTCATTAAAGGTGCTGGATTGAAAAAATGAATTCCAACACAACGTTTTGGTTTTTCTAAAGATGCTGCAATAGACGCAATTGATAAACTTGAGGTGTTAGATGCTATGATGCAATCATCAGCAACATAGCTTTCTAATTCTGAAAATACTTTTTTCTTAATTTCAAGATTTTCGATAATTGCCTCAATCGTAAGATTTGAATCTGCTAAATCTTTTAAGTTATTGACATAACTAATATTACCTTGAATTCTATTTTTTTCAGTAGTATCAATTCTTCCTTTTTCAATTAAACGCAACATGATCTTCTCCAAACTTGCTTTAGCTTTATCTAAAGCCGCTTGATTGGTATCATATAATTTTACAACACAACCCGAAGTCGCAGCAACTTGTGCAATGCCACTTCCCATTGTTCCTGAACCAATAATTCCTACGTTCATAATTCTATATTAAAATGGCAGATTTTTTACATCTACATTGCCGCCAGACAAAATAATGCCGACGTTTTTATTTTTAAATTCTTCTTTATTCTTCAAAACTGCTGCAAAAGGCACTGCACATGAAGGCTCTATAATAATCTTCATTCGCTCCCATATCAACTGCATTGCATATACAATTTCGTCTTCTTCTACACGGATAATTTTATCGACATGCTTTTGGATAATCGGAAAATTATGATCACCTAAATGCGTGCGTAAGCCATCTGCAACGGTATGGAAACTATCATTCGTTTCTATTTTACCAGAAATTAAAGAACGATATGCATCATCTGCTTCCATGGGCTCACCGCCTATAACTTTACAATTATTCGAAAAATAATGTGCAGCTAAAGCTGTACCTGCTATCAGTCCACCTCCACCAACTGGTGTTAAAATTACGTCTAATTCTGGATATTCCTCAAGCAATTCCATAGCAGCTGTACTATTACCATAAATCACCTCATCTTGATTTGATGGATGCAAAAAAGACGCTCCTTTTTCTACTTTGATTTTATTTGCCGTTGCTTCTCTTGCTTGTGGTGTAGATTCACATTCTATAATCTCACCTGCATAGGTTTTTACACCATCCTTTTTGACTTGAGGTGCATTTTCTGGCATTACGATATACGCCTTAACATCTAATTTCTGAGCGGCTAATGAAACCGCTTGTGCAAAATTACCTGAAGAGTGTGTGACCACTCCGCGTTGTCTCTCTTCTTCTGAGAGCGATAGAATTGCATTGGCTGCACCACGCATTTTAAAGGCTCCCATTTTTTGGAAGTTCTCACATTTAAACACAACATCTGCACCTACTATTTCATTAATTAAGCTAGAACTTAGCACTGGTGTTTGGTGAATAAATGGTTTTATTCTGTTATGAACTTTTATGAGGGTTTGTTTATCCATATTTGATGAGATCCTGAAACAAGTTCAGGATGACAATAAATTGTCAGTTTCCATTAAAGTTAGGCTTTCGTTTCTCTATAAATGCCGCAACACCTTCTGCATAATCATTACTGTTGGCTGCTTCAATCTGTAATTTTGATTCTAAAGCCAATTGGTCTTCTAAAGTATTAGTCATTGACTTATTAAATAATTCTTTAATCAGACCTAATGCTTTAGTTGGCATATTCGCTAGTTTAATTGCTAGTTTAGATATTATTTCTTCAAATTCATCTAATCGAACTGATTTATAAATCATTCCCATTTTTTCTGCATCTTCAGCTGAAATTTTATCACCTAACATCGCTAAAGCTTGTGCTTTTTGAAAGCCAATTAATCGTGGTAAAAAAAATGTTCCTGCACTATCTGGTACTAAACCAATTAAACTAAAGGCTTGAATGAAACTCACCTTTTCATGCGCAACAACAATATCACAGGCTAGTGCAATATTTGCACCAGCTCCTGCAGCCACACCATTTACTGCTCCGATGATTGGTTTTTTAATCGCACGGATTCTTGTAATGATAGGATTGTAATGTTCTTCTAATATCTTCTTAAATCCAGGATTCAAATCTGGATCTGTTACCTCTTTTAAATCTTGGCCTGCACAAAATGCTTTTCCATTTCCGGTAAGTACAATTGCTCTTACATCTGCATTAGATTCACAATCGTCTAATATAGATTGAAGATTTAATGCCATCTCTCGATTGAAACTATTAAATACTTCTGGTCTATTTAGCGTTATGTGCGCTACTTTATTTTCAATTTTAAGCTGAATGCTTTCATTCATATTTTGTTTCTATTTTGAGACCTTTCAACTTACTTCGTAAGCTACTTTCAATCAAAATATTTTGATTTCAGTAATGCTCAAGGTGACATTTAGTTTCTTTTTATGAGATTCTTCGCTTTGCTCTGAATGACATTTACTTCAAACATTTAAAATAATCAAAAGGTTCTTGGCAATCATCACACTGAAATTGTGCTTTGCATGCTGTAGAACCAAATTGACTTACTAATCTGGTGTTCTGAGACCCACAATTAGTACATTTTACTATTCGTTTTCCATTAAGCAACACATCTTTGTCTGCCTCTGGATCTAAAGGCGCGGCAATCCCATAATCTTCTAAAGCTTTACGACCTCTTGGTGTAATCCAATCGGTTGTCCAAGCTGGATATAAAATTAAATCAATTTCAGATTCATATCCAGATTCTTTTAGTGCTATTTTAATATCATCGCCTATAATATCCATCGCTGGACAACCAC
>Ga0209828_1003318_pt1 | contig 12392 bp, 9 predicted proteins | sample MaitaG_FD_187429 | JGI IMG/M metagenome (GOLD analysis project Ga0209828, IMG submission 187429) | Marine algal microbial communities from Maine, USA - Maine_Asex2 metaG (SPAdes) (version 2) | ecosystem: Host-associated > Algae > Red algae > Unclassified | place: Maine, USA | collected 2015-01-05
GAAACATATATAAAACCAGTAATCGTATTGATTGCTGGTTTTTTTATTTCTACTCTATACAGAAGAATTGTAGTATATTTATTTCTAACGGTTAACCTCTAGAAAAATACTAAGATGAAAAATATAATATGTGTAGTACTGATTCTAATTTCTATTGTGATATTTGGAATGCGTATATATAAAGGAATAGTGTTTAAGCAGAATGTCTCTGGATACCTAAAAAGAGCAGCAACGGCTAACACAATACAACTCGCTCACGAACAATTGACCAAGGCGCTGGATTATTTAGAGGCTGAAAATTTGACCAGTGGATATACGTCTGTTTTGTATGAAACGCCAGATGAGGATATCGACTTCTGGTATAGAAACCTAAAAGCAAGTCAAATAGAACTAAAAAACTTAAATTCTGAAAGCGCCTTAGAAAAAACAAATGTACTTATAAAACTTAGAGAATCGCTTTTGTCAGGGGAGAAAGGTAGAGCTACAGTCCCGAAAGGATTATCTGTATATCCTAACAATAAAATGTGGGCAGCCCTGATGTTTTTTGCTTTGCTTACTAGTTTTTTCGCTATCATGATACCAGTCAGTGAGTCTGAAAAGAAAGCTAAAGAGAAAACTGCAGCTGATAAAAATAACACCATCTAATACTTATACCAATTCTAGTTTAGAATGACGGTAATTATTTATTTTGTTCTTCATGTTCCTTCGTTAAAAAGCCTCGCCGAACCTATGGGTTCTTTGCTAGCCCGCCCGCTTAGCGCTGTGCCTGCCGTATTCAAGGAGGCAGGGTTTTCTCATTTAAAGCACTTTCGTACTTTATTCGACTACGTCGAACTCATTCGTTCTTGCCTTGATCCATTTTGAACAATTCTAAATCTTTTTCCGTCATCTAAAAATAGAAATGGTATTAAGCATTAGAACTTAGTAATGAGGGTAGAAAGAAGAATAAAATATAGGATTTTCTGACTGCGGCGTAACGCGGCACGAGTATAGTGAAGGAAAAAAATCAAGCGTAGCGCTATATTATGCAGCTCATTCAGACCGAAATATGTTTTCCACTGCATGATAAGGGTTACATTGTATAAACTCGACTTCTGTCCGAATAGATAACCAGCCCATCTCCGAATCTCTACTCCATAAATAAAAATAGACACATAACTTTATAAAAAGCTATGTGTCTATTTTATAAAATAAATGCTTTACCTCTCTATTGCTTATATAGTTTTTCCGAAAATACGACTTCCCCTCTGTTGTTTCGACCAGTAATAATATATACACCAGGAGCTAAGTCATGAGTAGGTACTTTTATATATGAAGCATCTAATCCTTGGGAGTGAGACTTCACCGACTGACCAGCTATATCAAAAAATTGGATATGGTCTATCTCAGCTTCGTGCTCTATATAAAGAACATCCGATGCAGGATTCGGGTAATACTTGATAGTGGAATTGGTACTTATAAGATCGGAGCTAGAAGAACTATCGTCAATGATCTGAATACAATAATCTTCTGCTTCACCATCGCTGAATGGACTTCCATCACATGCTCCATTAATATTGTAAATATCGAAAACAATCCTGATTCTAGAACTTCCAGGTACTGCATCAGTTGGAATATCGATAGAGTTAGTGTATACATCAGTGATTTCCTCATCTACAATTACCTCTTCTGATCCAAATTCGCCATCTCCATTGAAGTCGATCCATACCTTAAGATTTCCATCATCATTAGATCCATAATAACCAGGAGTTACCTCTAAGTCGAATGTTTGTCCGAGCATAATCTCTATTACACTAGGTCCTACAAATTCGCCGTAACCTGAATTATCTCCTGAGGTACTTTCATAATCGTTTATTTTAACTTTGTCAACGAAACTGGTAAAAGCGGAATGACTTCCTACAGAACAATAAGCAAAGTCTACACAAGCCCCACATCCTTGCGTCGAGAACGTTTCTATTGCAGAGTAGGTAGAATTTTCTTCTCCACAAGCAACACTTAATCTGAACTCGTAGGTTGTGCAGGGGTTTAGACCATCTATAGTTTGTACCGCTGTAGGAGCTAGTACACTAGTCCAAGATTCAATACCCATTTCTCTGAATTGCAAAGTATCTACTGTACCAGTCGGAGCACCATTAAAGAATATTCCTGCACTTGTTTCAGTAATACTTACTGCAAGGCTGTTCGATGGGGCTAGACACTCGGTAGTAGTAAGATCAAACTTCCACATATCAGCATCATCATTGCCTACGTAAGTTACTCCTCCAAAATAATATAGTTCGTCATCGATGATGAAAGAAGAGCAAGCCCATCTGTGCATATGATCTTCGAAAGGTAGAGTGAACCACTCATCTGTTTCTGGAATATACATCAAGAACTGATTGTTTGCTAGAGCATTATGTTCGAATGTATCACCAGAAAGTGTAAACCCTTTTCCCTTATAGCTAAATTGCGTACCAGCTACTCTGCCTTCTGGAAAAGCATCCATGGAGGACCATGCTTCTGTAATAATATTGAATTTTGACCAGCTATCTTGATGACCCCCTCCTACAAAAATTTCATCTCCTATACCGAACTGAAATGGATGATGCCTATTAGGGCCTGGAATATTTGTCTTTTGAGCCCATATTTGATCTTCTATATCATACACCCACCAGTCTCTTAGATCTGAACTAGCACCAGAGCCGCTCCCCATATAAATTTTGCCTTTGTGAGCAACAAATGCAGGGTGAGCCCTAGGCGCACACGGGCATGTTGGTAGCTCTAAAAATGACTTGTCTACGGGGTCGAAAACCCAGAGATCATTAAGCCCATTTCCAAAACCAAAATAAAACTTTCCTTCGTGTTCCTCCCCAATAGAAAAAGTTCTACTAGGACCATCTACATTACCTAAAAGTGTCCATGTATCATTACTCGGTTCATACTCCCATAACTGATTTTGCATTACGTTTCCTGACTGATCTGGAAGTCCTTTTATTATATATCCTTTCCCATCTATGCCAAAACCATTGGAGTGATGTGCTTCGAAAGGAGCGTCAGATAGCTGTGTCCACTGAGCGTTGCAGGTTATTACGAATAGGAGTATAATTGTAGAGCATAAAATTTTTTGCATGGTAATGATGTGATTCTTATTAGTAAAAATTGTTTTTTAAAAAATCTCTTTGGGATGCTCTAAAGGTAATCTCTTATATGAAATGAAATGGTTAATTTTATTATTTTCATTACAATTTGTCTTCTTGAACAATATAGGTACAATATTTAAAGTATATACTGTTTGTCCATATTGTTAATTTCTAGTTCTTACTGTATATAATTCTGCATAAATATTGAAACCTGCACAAGAGCAGTTCATGTATAATAGCCTATAGCCTATAGCCTATAGCCAGCTCTTGTAATAGTTTTTATCTTCTATATCTACTGCTTCTGTCGTCATGAGAAGAGGTCTAAACGTATCTACCATAACAGCAAGCTCATGTGTTTCTTTAGCCCCGATACTCTTTTCTACAGTACCAGGGTGTGGTCCGTGAGGAATTCCCCCTGGGTGTAAGGTGATCATGCCTCGTTCTACATGTTTTCTACTCATGAAATCTCCATCGACATAATACAATACCTCATCACTATCTATATTGCTATGATTATAGGGCGCAGGTATGGATAGGGGATGATAGTCAAATAATCGGGGACAGAAAGAACAGATTACAAAATTACGTGCAGAGAAAGTCTGATGCACCGGTGGTGGCTGATGTATTCTTCCAGTTATGGGTTCGAAGTTGTGTATAGAAAAAGCATAGGGATATACATAACCATCCCATCCGACTACATCGAACGGATGTGCCAAGTAATGGTAAGGATACATGTTGTCTTGCTTTTTAATAAACAACTTATAATTTCCTTTCTGATCGTGAGATTCTAGTTCACTAGGTTTTCTGATGTCACGCTCACAGAAGGGAGAATGCTCTTGTAACTGACCAAACTTATTTCTATAACGATTAGGGGTAACTATAGCACTATAGGATTCTACGATAAAGAGTCTATTGTCTGTCGTATCAAAATGCATCTGATAAATGGTACCTCTAGGTATAATAAGATAGTCGCCGTAGCCAAATTTTAGATTGCCGTACATTGTTTTTAGCGTACCTGTACCTTCATGGACAAAAATACATTCGTCAGCATCCGCGTTTTTGTAAAAGTAATCTACCATACTGCTTCTAGGAGCAGCAAGGATAATTTTGCAATCACTATTAACAAGTACTGCCTTCCTACTTTCTAGGTAATCGTCATGCGGCGATACAGAAAAACCATTAAGGGAGCGATGCTTCAGCTGCTTATCATGAATCGTAGTTGGGGCTACCGAATATGGATCCCCTATCTGAACAATCTGCGTAGGGGGATGCGCATGATACAGCAAGGAATAAAGATCACTGAATCCCTCTGTACTAAATAATTGTTCACTATAGAGGCTGCCATCAGGCTTTCTAAATTGGGTGTGCCGCTTTGGTGGTATTTTTCCTAGTGTATGATAGTGCATATGTTTATATTATATTTTTGTAAATGGTATTCATGGTTTCCTCTAGCGCTTTAAGTTCTTGTTTTCCGATACCTTTGAATATTTTCTTTCTTAATTGGCGAATGTCTTTTTCTAGTGATAAGACTATTTTTCTTCCTTTACTTGTGAGTATTATTACCTGTCTCCTTCTATCTGAAGTATCTACTTTTCTAGTAAGAATTTTCTTATTGACTAGTAGGTCTATCATTCTAGTTAGGCTAGCCTTGTCTTTACTTGTTTTCTCCGCTAACTCTTTCTGTGAGATCTTACCTTGCTGATACATTGACTCCATAATAACCCACTGGTCTACAGTAATGTTTACCTTATTATTAGAGAGAACACTAGAGAAAGCTTGTTTCATCTTCTTTACAGATCTATCTATTATGATACCCTCTATATAAGATGAGTTAGCAGCAATTAAGTTAGATGACATAACAATTGTTGTTGTATCAACTAAATTAATCAATAATAAGGAAGAAAACAAATTGTAAAAAATAATTATGATTTATAATAATTAGTGTAGATTTTACATTACAAAAATTTTTATGCTAAAATTACCATAAGGTGTTTAGCCATTCGTAAAATATTTGCGTCTATATTTGTAGTCGACGAAGACAGAATTTCCCCCATTTTAATTTTCCCCCCATTTTTAGTCTGAACACGACCCTGTAAACCCAGGGTCTGTATTACTTATTTAATAACCAAAACTCATTTTACCTATGGTAAGAACCGATTTACCTATTATAGGTAGGTTCAGGGGTATCTTCTGGATACTCATGGTAACCTGCTTGTTTTCGCAAATCACTGTATATTCCAACGGGGATATAGATGGAGTGCTTGGTGCATTAGCATGTAATGATAATGTTCAGGTATCTCTTAACGGTAATTGCGAAGCTGTCATCTCTCCAGACATAATTCTGGAAGGAGAAGAGTCTATAGATATAGACAATGACGGCGTTCCGGACTATGATCCGGCTAATTATACTGTTACGATCAATGGTGTTACAGGTCCCACTGTAACGATTGACGAACTTGGAGTTTTCCAAGTAACGATTACTGAAGTACCTACGGGTAATTCATGTTGGGGATTTATAACGGTGGAAGACAAACTTCCGCCTGTACTCAATTGTGCTTGTCCTGAAGGAGGAGTGGAAGTTACTTCTTTCTCTGGAACATTTACAGATGCTAACGGACCTTCTATCACTAACTGTGTAGGTCTTGCTTCGGTAATAGCTAGTCCTACTTTATTTTACGAAACACATCACTTTACAGTAACGTCTGTAGCATCATTTAATATAAATTTTGGATCTCATACACTGGGATGCGACTTTGCTGCTGCAGTATACTCTGGCAAGTTCGATCCTAATAATCCATGCTCAGGATTAGTAGCTACCGGAAATACATCAGTTGCTGCTGTTGTGTCAGGATTGACACAAGGTGTGTACGAATTAGTCATTTTTACAGACTCATCTATATCTTGTTCTTATACGGTCAATACGACTGATGAGCTCGTAACTTACGATGATGAGTGTATGTACTTGTGTTCTGATGTAGATGGAATACTAGACGGTTCTATCAATACACCTGATCCGATGGTATCTGAATTCTGTACGCCTTTCACAACTGATTTTACTGATGATGTTGAAGACTTCGGATGTAGTACTAAGAAGGTTAAGCGTACTTGGTATTTTACAGATGGGTCTGGAAATACTTCTACTTGCACACAAGAATTTATTCTAAAGCCTATCGGCTTAGGAGACGTTGTGATGCCAGAGGAGCTTATCGTTCTTCCTTGTGCAAATGATTATGAGCCAGAAGATATCTTTGCTTTTTTCAGAGCTCAAGGATCTACTGTTGCTGAGGCCAATATGCAAGCTTATCCTACCATAGATGGCGTACCTCTTACGGGTGCTGTATGTGGATTAGCACTGACTAAGGAAGACACTAAGATTCCTTTATGTCCAGGTGAATATAAGGTTGTGAGAAAATGGATTATAGTAGATTGGTGTACGGCTGATATACTAGAGTTCACTCAGATAATCAAATTAGTAGATGATAATTTATTTGCAATCTGTCCAGAAGATGGTATAGTATTTAATGTCAATGGTTATTCTTGTATGGGAACAGCTATTTTACCTCCACCTATTGTAGGGCCATCTTGTTCTACGTTGACTTATGAAATAGGTTTTCTATTAGCGGATAATAGTGGAAATCCACCTGTAAATGGTATATACCAATCTACTGGAACAATAAATGCTATTACTGCTGATGCTGTAGTTCCTAATCTTCCTAAAGGAAGAACTTGGATAAGATATACGATCTATGACGAATGTGGAAGAACAGCTGAATGCTTTACTGAAATAGATGGTGTAGATCATACGCCACCTGTTGCGATAGCTAAGCAATTTATAGTTGTTTCTCTTACAGGAAGTCATAATGACGGAGAAGCAGGTATGGCTAAGATATTTCCTAACAGTGTAGATAATGATTCTTATGATTCTTGTACAGATGTATATTTAGAGATCAGAAGGGATACAGATAACTGTGGGGTTATAGGCAATAATACTTACAATAATGACGGTCATCCTGATGATAGAAATAATGATCCAGATGGCGGACAGTTTGTGAAATTCTGTTGTAACGACCTTACAGAAATCGGTGACAACGGAGTTCCTTACGGTATGGTCAAAGTATGGCTAAGAGTATGGGATGATGCTGATATGGATGGATTTTTCGGAACAGATGGAGATAACTATAACGAAACTTGGGCGGAGATCAGAGTAGAAGATAAGTTGGACCCATGGCTCATATGTCCTTCTGATGTAGACCTAGACTGTGAAGATGATTTCTATGATCTTTCTCTTACAGGTATCGCAGATGTAAATAGTAATTGTGATAACAGAGAAGTAGACTATATAGATGATAACAGACTGAACCAATGTGGAGTCGGATTTATATTAAGAAAATGGTTTGTAGTAGGAAGACCTGATATTTTCTGTACGCAGAGAATCGATATAGAATCTACAGATTTGTTTGATGGAAATATTAACTGGCCACAAGATCAGAATGTAGATTGTACAGATCTAGGTTTTGTTGAGCCTACATGGCCATCAGATCTTTGTGCATTAGTCGGGTACAGTTTAGATAGTGATACGTTCTTCATAGAAGCTGGAGGATGTTTCAAAATCTTAAATCACTTTACCGTAATAGACTGGTGTATATATGATTCTGATAATCCACTAGATCCACAGTTTCCAGGTGTATGGACTTACACGCAGGAAATAAAAGTAACGGATAATGATGCTCCGACGGTTATGTGCGAGGACGCTATGTATGAGGCGGATGACTATGGTGATATAGATAATGACGGAACAGAATGTGAAAATAGGAATGTTGTACTCACAGCAGTTGGACAAGATCTTGGAGACTGTATGAGTGATTGGCTAAAATGGAAAGTAGAAATAGATATATGGGGAGATGGAACTATAGATGAGACACACTCATCCTATTTATTCCACACATCACCTTTCTATATAGAACCTACATCTTCTATGGAAGAAGTACAAGTAACCTTAAGAGATGATGTGGCGGGCAGCATGGCCAACCATATTGTTAAGTGGTCCGTTACAGACGGCTGCGGAAATTACGGTTCTTGCGACGCCACTTTCATGGTAGTCGATAAAAAGCCCCCTACGCCCTATTGTATAAACTTGAGTACTGCATTAATGGAAAATGGCCAAATAGAATTATGGGCCTGCGATTTTGATCTAGGAAGTTTTGATAACTGTTCTAGTGAACTGAAATTTACTTTTGATGGTGATTTTGATCGTCCTGAAGATGATCCTGATTATAATCCTAATACCATGTGTTCAGCCAGAGTCTTTGACTGTGATGATCTACCAGAAGTAGCCGGCGAAGCTATTCCAGTAACGGTATATGTATGGGATGATAAAAACAATAAAGATTTTTGTACAGTTATGTTGACACTTGTTGACAATAACGGTGCATGCGATGGTGGTCCACAATCAAAAGCTACAATATCTGGTCAAGTTTTCACTGAGTCTGGCCAGGTGATAAAGAACGTTGAAATTACTACATCTGCTTCTCTAGCGGAATATTCTATCGTTGATATGACCAACGATAATGGCATGTACGCTTTTCATGATAATCCTATGTATATAGATTATCACATAGAAGCAGAAAAAAATGATGAATACTTAAATGGGGTAAGTACACTCGATCTAGTATTGATTCAGAGACATATTCTAGGACTACACGATCTTACAAGTCCATATAGACTTATTGCAGCTGATGTCAATAGTGATGAGAAAGTATCCGCTATAGATCTGGTAGAGTTAAGAAAACTTATCCTAGGTTTATATGATGAACTACCTACGAATGAAAGCTGGAGATTTGTAGATGCTTTCCAGGTACTGGATAGCGATAGTCCATGGCCATTCATAGAGTTGAGAGAGATTAATCCTCTGGATCAGAACATGATCGATGAAGACTGGATAGGTGTAAAAATAGGTGATGTCAATGAAAGTGCAAGCCTTAATTTTACAGCTCCAGAAGTAGAGGAGAGAGGTAATGAGTCATTAGAATTAGTCATAGAATATGTGGATCCTCAAACGGTTGCAGTGAAAGCTGGAAAGAATTTTGAGCAGATCTATGGTTATCAGTTTAGCCTAACTACAGGAGCGTCACTTTCTGAAGTGAGGGCAGGTGTAATAGACGTTACTGAAACTAATTTCGGACTATTAGCTGATAAGAATCTTTCTACAAGTTATCATACGGCGACTGGAAAAACAATACCAGAAGGAATGGTATTATTCACACTTGTATTTGATGATCCTGCTAACCTTAATCTTGTGGAAACTATTTTAGAAGCCGAGGCTTATAAAGGAAATTCATTAGAAGTGTTATCTGTAAATCTAAGAAATGCAGATCAATCTTACCAGTTTAGTCTGGCTCAGAACCAACCGAATCCATTTGGAAATAAAACAGTAATTAATTTCTCTCTAGCGAAAGCTGGACAAGCTAAGTTATCTGTTTATGATCTTAATGGAAAAGTTATAAGAACGAAAGAAGCTTATTATGAGAAAGGTCCACAAGCTATCGTACTGACTAAGGAGGAACTGAATAGTAATGGAGTATTGTACTATCAATTAGAAAGCGGTAATTATACGGCAACTAAGAAGATGATTATAATACAATAATATACGCAAACCGACTTAAACTCAATACTGAGGCAGTTCCTGACGGAGCTGCCTCTTTTTTATGTACAACTAATACCAATTCTGGTTTAGAATTACGGCAATTATATATTTTGTTCTTCATGTTCCTTCGTTATAAAGCCTCGCCGAACCTATGGGTTCTTTGCTAGCCCGCCCGCTTCGTGCTGTGCCTGCCGTATGCAAGGATGCAAGATTCTCATTTAAAGCACTTTCGTACTTTATTCGACTACGTCGAACTCATTCGTTCTTGCCTTGATCCATTTTGAACAATTCTAAATCCTTTTCCGTCATCTAAAAATAGAAATGGTATTACAATCTCTTAAGTATAGAGCTGTTTTCTATGGAAAATTGCTTCATTCTGACCGCAGTCCGTGTGAGTTACCTGGAAGAGATGGACGTATGTCCATAGTCCGCGATGAGCCTTTTTTAGCGTGCATAGCTAGGGACCGAGTGAGCAACGAGTCTGTAAGACAACGACCCGAGGTACGAGGGGCACACCCAAGAACTTATACCAATTCTAGTTTAGAATGACGGTAATTATTTATTTTGTTCTTCATGTTCCTTCGTTAAAAAGCCTCGCCGAACCTATGGGTTCGCCTACGTTTTTTGCCTTGATCCATTTTGAACAATTCTAAATCCTTTTCCGTCATCTAAAAATAGAAATGGTATTAGAACGTTTCATTTAATAATTAGTATCTTAGGGAAAAACCCACGTATGATAAATAAATTTTTACTATTGCTTTTGTGCTTTTTGATTACTGATCTTACAGCACAAAAACCGTCGCCGCAGATGGCACAATTAGAAGAGGAGGTCAAGGAGTGGCGTCATCATTTTCATCAGTATCCGGAGTTGTCTAATAGGGAATTCAATACTGCAAAATATATTTCTGAGCAGCTCAAAAAAATGGATATAGAGCATGAGACAGGTGTTGCTCATACTGGAGTAATAGGTTATATAAAGGGAGGCAAGGCTGGACCTACTGTTGCTCTAAGAGCCGATATAGATGGTCTGCCAGTAAAGGAGCGGGTAGATCTTGCATGGGCTTCTAAGGAGACAACAGAATATCTAGGAGAGAAAGTAGGTGTTATGCATGCATGTGGGCATGACACACATACGGCAATGTTGCTCGGCGCTGCTAAATTACTGAAGGCTGACCAGGCGAATTTACAGGGTAATATTGTGCTTATTTTTCAGCCTGCCGAGGAAGGTGCTCCTCCTGGTGAAGAGGGTGGAGCTAAGCTGATGGTAAAGGAAGGTGTTCTGGAAAAATATAAAGTGGATGTGGTGTTCGGCCAACACATAAGTTCGGGATTAGATGTAGGGAAAATAACTTATAAGGTAGGTGGTACGATGGCAGCAGCGGATCGGTTTGTCATCAAAGTAAAAGGAAAGCAAGCCCACGGATCTAGACCGTGGAGTGGGGTAGATCCTATAACGATATCAGCTCAAATTATTATGGGATTGCAGACGATAGTTAGTCGTCAGACGGAACTGACAAAGGAAGCGGCTGTTATCACAGTAGGAAAAATATCTGGTGGTGTACGTAATAATATTATTCCTGAAGAGGTAGAAATGGTAGGCACTATACGAACCCTGGATGTGGAGATGCAAGATATAATACATGAAAAAATCAGGAAGACAGCTACTTTGATAGCTGAGGCTGGAGGAGCTGAAGCTGAGGTAGAAATCGATATAGGATACCCTGTAACTTACAATGATCCAGAACTAACACGGAAGATGATCCAGACCCTGTTCGATACTGCTGGAGAGGATAATGTACATGTCGTAGCAGCAAGAACTGGTGCGGAGGACTTTTCCTTTTTTGCGCAGAAGGTGCCAGGACTATATTGGTTTCTAGGTGGACGGCCGACTTCTGTGAATCAGGAGAATACAACAGGTCACCATACTCCAGATTTCTTTGTGGATGATGCTTCGCTTATGCTAGGTGTAAAAACATTGAGACAGGTTGCTTTAGATTATATGAGTGCAGATCAGGGTGATATGGGTAGATAGAATTAGCCATAAAAACATAGAAAAAAGAGGAGTTAATTATAATAATTAGCTCCTCTTTTTTTATGTTTTTACAAACTAAAATGGTTCATCATAGAAAAATTGCTCCTTTACGATCTTGCCATCTTGAACTTGGTAGACACAGATCTCTCGGAAATCTGTGTGTTGTTCTGCGCCTTTAAACTTTAGAGTCATGCTCATAGGTACAGAAAAATAGTTGCCACTTACAACAGGGTCACCGACTGAGGAATCCTTAAATTCTTCTATTCCCTCGTTCCAGTCTTTGCCTTTTTTCTGGATACCATCGAACCCTTTTACCTGCGTACCATCGTTTTCTACACTTACGATATCAGGACTATATAATTCTTGGTAGCATTCCTCATAAGATCCTTTACGACAGTGTTCTACTAGTTTGTTAGCAATTTCTTGTGTTGTCATTTTTATTGTTTTTTATAGAAGTAATACCAATTCTAGATTAGAATGACGGTAATTATTTATTTTGTTCTTCATGTTCCTTCGTTAAAAAGCCTCGCCGAACCTATGGGTTCGCCTACGTTTTTTGCCTTGATCCATTTTGAACAATTCTAAATCCTTTTCCGTC
>Ga0209828_1003320_pt1 | contig 12384 bp, 9 predicted proteins | sample MaitaG_FD_187429 | JGI IMG/M metagenome (GOLD analysis project Ga0209828, IMG submission 187429) | Marine algal microbial communities from Maine, USA - Maine_Asex2 metaG (SPAdes) (version 2) | ecosystem: Host-associated > Algae > Red algae > Unclassified | place: Maine, USA | collected 2015-01-05
ACAAATCCTGGTAATGTTTGCCAGGATTTTTTTATTTTAAACATTAAACTAAAAATGAGACAAGCTTGCTTATATTTGCTGTTTCATGAGTTTTTTACAACTACATATTGAGGCATTAATTTTTACAGCTACTGCACCTGTAAAACTTAGTGATATAGTAACTACATTAAATAAAACTTTTAACCCAGAAAGAAGTGGAAAAGTAGAGGAAGTTACTAAAGAAGAAACAAAAGAAATTAGTGAGGAACAAGTAATAGAATTACTTAAAGCCATTCAACAAAAATACAGTAACGACCAATATAGTTGGGAGTTTAAAAAAAGTGGTGGTGGCTTTCAGTTTTTAACAAAACCAATTTATTATGATACTGTTGCCAATTTATTAAACTTAAAAACCAAACGAAAACTAACCCGTTCGGCTATGGAAACTTTGGCCATAATTGCATATAAACAGCCAGCAACAAAATCGGAATTGGAACACATAAGAGGCGTAAGTTGCGATTATGCCATTCAAAAATTATTAGATAAAGAATTGGTAGTGGTAAGTGGTAGAAGTGATGGGCCCGGCAAACCACTTTTATATGCTACCAGTCAAACATTTATGGATTATTTTGGTATTAATTCGCCAAATGATATGCCTACATTAAAAGAATTTCAAACTGCCGAACAAGAAATTGGCACGCCACAAGAATAATTAATTGCCTTTGAAAAAGCTAACCGTAGAAGGTACAAGAATAAACAAATTTATTGCAAATGCAGGTATTTGTAACCGCAGACAAGCTGATAAACACATATTGGCTGGTAAAATAAAAATAAATGGTAAAGTAGTAACTGAGTTAGGATTGAAAGTAATGCCTAATGATGAGGTATTTTTTGAAAGTCAATTAATTTCGGCAGAACAAAAATTAACCTACATACTAATTAACAAACCTCAAGATTTTACCACAAAAAAAATATCGAAAAATAGTATTTGGCAAATTGCTGGTAACATAAATTCCAAAAACTTTGAAGCTGTTCACCATCTTTCTTCAGTAAGTTGTGGTTTATGTATGATAACCAACGACAATGTTTTAGTTGATAAATTTAAAAACCTTCCTACAAAAAAACTTTATTATTTGCAGTTAAAAGAGGAGTTAACTACAGAAGAATTGAAAAACTTAGAAACTCAACTTAACAAAGCTAAACTAAAAGTACAAGATATTAATTTTGTGCAAAATAAACCTCAATCGCACATCGGTATTAAACTTTACGACAAAACAGACATATCATTGTTTAATATATTTGAAAAATTAAACTTAAAAGTAGTAAAGTTAGATAGAGTAATGTTTGCCAACATTACAAAAAAAGATTTATCGCGCGGGCGTAGCCGGCATTTAACAACAAAAGAAGTAATTACGCTAAAACATTTTTAAACATTATATTGATAAAGCTATGCTTAAAAATTACAAATTTTTGATTGGTTTATTTTGTTTAACCATTTTTTTAGGAAGCCTTATTTTTACCAAAACAGCAAATGCGTGGGGTTTTTGGGCGCACAAACGCATTAACCGCATTGCCGTGTTTACGCTTCCGGTAGATATTATTGGCTTTTTTAAAGAAAACATTGATTACATAACCGATCATTCGGTTGATGCAGACAAAAGGCGACACGGAGTGGAAGGTGAGGCACCAAAACATTATATTGATATTGATCATTATTGTGCCTTCCCCCACGGTTGTGTACCTAAAAATTGGGAAGAAGCAGTAGAAAAATTTAGTGCCGATACCTTAGAAGCTTACGGTACCTCGCCTTGGAATTTAAAAGAAAATTATAAAGATTTAGTGTACGCTTTTAAATCTTTAAATACTAATAGAATATTAAAAGAATGTGCTGACTTTGGACATTATTTGGCCGACATACACGTGCCCTTGCATACTACAGTTAATTACAACGGGCAGTTAAGTGAGCAAAAAGGCATTCACGCTTTTTGGGAAACCCGTATACCTGAGTTACTTGGTGAAGATTACGATTACTTTGTTGGAAAGGCAGCTTATATAACTAATATTGAAGAAAAAATTTGGGAAATTGTTTACGAAAGCTCTGCTGCGGTTGACTCTGTTTTAAATTTTGAGAAACAGTTGAGTCAATCTTTCGAAAGCGATAAAATAAAAACCTATGAAGAAAGAGCGCAAACCGTATCAGAAACATACTCGCAAGAATATACCTTGGCATATAATAATATGCTATTAAATATGTCGGAAAGAAGATTGAGAACTTCTATAATTAACCTTGGCAGTTTTTGGCTAACCGCTTGGGTAGATGCAGGACAGCCAGATTTAAGTAAACTAACAGCTTATAAAGTTACCGAAGAAGAAATAAAACAACAAGAAGAATTAGAGCGACAATATCAAAACGAAAAAATTAAAGGTAGGGAACATCCACATTAAATAAAAACCGTATTATTACACAGCATGAAAAAAGAAGTCAGGCCAGGTGAATTTATTCAAAAACCCAAATATATTGGTGGTAAAGCAGCTTGGCAAAAATTGTTAAAAGAAAATTTAAAGTACCCCACCAAAGCCTTAGAAAAAAAAGTGGAAGGCACAGTTAACCTTAGCTATGAGGTAAACGGAAACGGTAAAGTAATGAGACCCAAAGTAACCAAAGGAATTGGTTATGGTTGCGATGAAGAAGCTATACGCTTGGTAAAAATGATGAAGTATCAAAAAGTAAACAACCGTAATGTTAAAATAATTTCACATCATAAAATTGCCATTCAGTTTAAAATACCCAAACAAAAAAAACAGATTGCAAAATTTAGTTATGCCCTAACTTCAACCAAAAAAAGTGTTGCTAAAAAAGGTATGCCAAAAAAATCTTACACTTACACCATCAAATTTTAAAATTTTTTTTATATGAAAAAAACTATATTCAATTTAATATTAGCCATCATCGTTTTATTCCACTTTCAAACAATTGCTCAAACAGAAACAATTGAACAAAGCACCACTTTTAACACTCTAATAAAGCAAATAGATGACTTTAGCGGCTTTGGTAGTTTTATACTCAACTTTGGCTCTAACAATAAAGATGGTTATGTGCTCTCAGGCGGAGGCGGTGCTGCTTTACTCAATAAAAAGTATTACATAGGTGGTTTTGGTATGAGTGGCAGCATCAACGCAGTTTCAAAAACCAATGCGCCATTACCAATTGATATAAATTATGGCGGTTTTTGGTTAGGCTATATTTATAATAAAGATATGTTGATACACCCAACTGCCAGCTTAAAATTAGGTTGGGGCAGTGCCACACTACAAAACGGCGATTTATCTGATAATATTTTTGCTTTTATACCGCAAGTTGGTGCCGAAGTAAATATTGCCAAATGGATTAAAGTTGAGCTTGGGCTTAGCTATCAAGTAGTTACTGGTATTAGTTTAATTAACATAGAGGCTTCACAGCTTAGAAAACCGCACATCGGTTTAGATTTTAAGTTTGGTTGGTTTAAATAATGTAATATCAATTACACAATAAGTTGTAAAAGATGTTGAAATGAGCGTTAAATATCAGTTCAAATAAATAAATATTGGCTGCATCAGCTCTGGCTATCAACACAGTATTTGAAGCGGTGTCTCCTTTTATTTCAGTTTATTTAAACCATTATTATTATATTTTTTTATAAGAAAGTCTTTATTTTTTTTGGTTATTTGATAACTGAATATTTAATAAGTCGTTTTAAGGTGTTTGTTAGAATGTAAAATTATACTTTATAAATATTGTAGCAGTTCATTTTTTCATTATTAGATGATACGATGCTTAACCCGTTGCGGCAACCAATCCAATTTTACCATTTTTACTATAAATCTACCCAATGTTTATAAAAACCTTCCACAAATCATATAAAAACCGAGCATTCCATTAAATTTACGTCAATCTATTTTTTGTAGAAATTTTGGCAAAACAAGCAACACAAAAAACTAAGGCCACCAAGCAAACGCCTTTAATGCAGCAATACAATGCTATTAAAACTAAGCACCCTTCTGCATTGCTATTGTTTAGGGTAGGCGATTTTTACGAAACCTTTGGCGACGATGCTATTAAGGCTGCCAAAGTATTGGGCATCACCTTAACCAAAAGAGCCAATGGTTCGGCAGCACATATTGAGTTGGCGGGTTTCCCTTATCACGCTTTAGATACTTATTTGCCAAAGTTAATTCGTTTTGGGCTTAGGGTAGCGATATGTGAACAATTAGAAGATCCTAAAAAAACGAAGCAGATAGTAAAGCGTGGCGTAACAGAATTGGTAACCCCAGGAGTTGCCATTAACGATAAAATTTTAGATCATAAACAAAACAACTTTTTAGCTGCAATTGCTTTTGATAAACGCACAACAGGTGTCGCTTTTTTAGATGTTTCTACTGGCGAGTTTTTAGTAGCAGAAGGCCAAGCCAATTACATTGAAAAGTTAATGCAAAGTTTTCAGCCCTCCGAAACTATATTTGCAAAACCCGAAACACAAAAGTTTAAAGAACAAATTGGCAGCAACTTTTATACCTACACTTTAGATGATTGGGTTTTCGGTAAAGATTATGCGCTCGAAAAACTCCTTACACATTTTAAAGTAAGTTCACTAAAAGGTTTTGGTATTGAAGAGTTAGAAGTGGCCAACATTGCTGCCGGTGCCATCTTACATTATCTAAATGAAAATCAACTCAGCAATCTCAACCAAATAACCAACATACAACGTATTGCTAAAGAAGAAAATGTTTGGTTAGATCGTTTTACGATTCGCAATTTGGAGTTGCTATACCCTTTGCAGCCCGATGGGAAATCGTTGTTAGATGTTTTGGATTATACACTTTCACCGATGGGCGCACGCTTGCTTAAAAAGTGGATCGCCTTGCCATTAAAAGGACTAAAAAAAATAAACAACCGATTAAATGCGGTAGAAGCGGTTTTAAAAGATGCCGATTTAGCCGACAAGTTGCGTGAAGAAGTAAAACGAATTGGCGACCTTGAAAGATTGATTACCCGAATAGCTTTACAAAAAGCACATCCACGAGAAGTGTTGCAATTGGCTAAAGGCTTAGCCGCAAGTGCTAAAATAAGTGAAATATTATCTAAAGCCGATTTTGATATACTAAAAATGATTGGCAAAAAAATTACTTCAACCCAAGAAGTATTGGAAAAGATAAACACCTCCCTCCTACCCGATGCGCCCGCTCAATTGAATAAAGGCAATGTAATGGCAGCAGGCATCTCTAAAGAGTTAGATGAGTTGCGCGGTATTAGCACTTCTGGTAAAGATCATTTGTTAAAAATACAACAAGAAGAAACTATAAAAACAGGTATCAGTTCTTTAAAAATAGGTTTTAATAATGTGTTTGGCTATTATTTAGAAGTTACCAATGCCCATAAAAACAAAGTGCCAGAAGGTTGGATAAGAAAGCAAACCTTAACCAATGCAGAACGCTACATTACCGAAGAACTAAAAGTTTACGAAGAAAAAATACTAAATGCCCAAGAACATATTTCGGCTTTAGAGCAGCAATTGTTTACTAAGTTATTAGAATATATTGGCGGTTATATTGGCGACATTCAGCATAATGCAAAGCTGGTTGCAACTTTAGATTGCTTATTATGTTTTGCTACCGTTGCATTAAAAAATGAATATTGTAAGCCTGTTGTAGATGATACATTAGCGATAAAAATAGTACAAGGTCGCCACCCAGTAATAGAAAAACAATTACCTATTGATGAACAGTATGTGCCTAATGATGTGGAATTAGATACCGAAAATCAACAATTAATTTTGATTACGGGCCCTAATATGTCGGGTAAATCTGCTTTGTTACGGCAGACAGCCTTAGTTTGTTTAATGGCACAAATGGGCTGTTTTGTGCCGGCCAAAAGTGCGACAATTGGTTTGTTAGACAGTGTGTTTACCCGTGTTGGTGCAAGCGATAATATTTCGAGCGGCGAAAGTACTTTTATGGTAGAGATGAATGAAACGGCCAGCATAGTAAACAACATTACACAACGCAGTTTAATTTTGTTAGATGAAATTGGCCGAGGCACCAGCACTTACGATGGTATTTCTATTGCTTGGAGCTTGGCGCAATATTTACATAACAACCCAACAGCAAAACCTAAAACTTTGTTTGCAACACATTATCACGAACTTACAGAGTTAAGCAAACACCACGAACGTATAAAAAATTATAGCGTACAAACTAAAGTGTTAGGCGATAGCGTTGTTTTTTTAAGAAAACTAATACCCGAAGCAACTAAGCACAGCTTTGGTATTCACGTAGCGCAAATGGCTGGCATGCCGAAAGAAATTATAAAACAAGCCAACAAAATTTTAAAACAATTGGAAAGCAAAAACGTAGAAGAAAACATTAGTAAAACACTACAAGCTTTACCAAAAGAAGAAATGCAACTGAGCTTTTTTCAGCTAGATGATCCACTATTGTTAGCGTGTAAAAAAGTATTGGAAAACTTAGACATTAATACTTTAACCCCGGTTGAAGCTTTACTAAAACTAAATGAGTTGCAAAAAATGTTGACTGGCAAGCAATAAAAAAACAGGACTATAAAGCCCTGTATGTTATAAAAAATTTTTACTTGTTTAATTGTTTAGCTCATCCATCTGCGTAAAACATTTAAGCCTAAACTGGCAATATCGTCACTTATTGAACCATCTTTATCGCTGTCTAACATTCGCTCAATAAGTCCAATTTCTTTTTCACTTTTTTGTCGTAAGTCGTGGTTTGTTTTGCTTAACGCATCTGATAAGCCTGTTTGATCCCAATTGTTTTGCTTACGCTGGCGACCCAAAATACCCATTATTATTGGCGCAGCAATAGCAAATATTTTGGCAATCTTTTGCGTGTCAATATTATTGGTTTTACCAATCTGGTTTTCTAAAGTATTTTTTTTATTACCTAATATATGGCCCAACATTCCTTCGCCTTTTGCTACGCTTGGGTTTTTTATTAGATCGCTCATTTGGCCCAAAATACCGCCATCGTGGTCGCGCACTAAGGCAGAAAACAAATCGGATAAACCGTTTTGACTTTGAGTGTTTTTCATTAAACCTTTTAGTATTAATGGTACTGCTTGGCCTAAAATATTTTGTGTTTGTGCAGGTTGCAAATCAACATTTTTGCTAATCTGTTCAATGCTCATTTGGTTAAATAGGCTGGCACCCAATTGTTCAATTAAATAATTCATTATTTTTATTTAGTTATTTTTATTTTTTTTGAATAGGTGTTTCCTTCTACATTAATTATTAAGTAATAATAGTTTGAGCCGATGTTGTTTAACGATATGTTGAAATTAGAGTTGGAAAAAATAGTAGTTTGTAAATGTTGCCCTTGCATATTATACAAGCTGCCATTTGCAGTTAATTTGTTTTCTTGTTTCAGTTTTATATTTAACGCTTTATTTTTTGACTGTAAAGTTGTAATAAAGTGACTATCAAATAATTGATCGCTTTTTAATTTATTGCGTTGTAATGATGCTACAATTTTTTTTGGCATTTCTATTGTTGGGTGTTCTCGTGTTTTGTACCAATTATTTAGGGTTACGTTTAATCCGCTATTGCTTTCCTGTTCTACCAAACCATAAGTTGGTGGAAATACTATGCAAAGTATAGTTGGTACTAAACCTAATAATAAGAAACCGATAAATAAAAAGTTTCTGGTTATTTTTGCCATATTGCAAAATTACTATTTATTACACCAATTAAATAACGGATAAACAAATTGAACTAAAAATATAAGTAATTTACGGGTAGTGGAGTTTAAGTTTTAGCCCCGATAGTAACGGAAAGCCCACAGCTGTAGGCAGGCTTTTGTGCGTGGGCAGGCGAGGACTTGGAGTGGATAGCGGGACTGCTGTTTTTGCGAAGTCTAACTGTTTCGCTTCCTTAATTTTCTGTTAATTTTTTTTTTATGATAAAGACAACAGTTGATAAAGCAAAATAGCATAGAACAAGTTTTTGATATTGCTGCCATTGAAGATGTGGTGGGCGAGTTTGTAAACCTAAAAAGGCGAGGCGCAAATATGTTAGGCTTATGTCCTTTTCATAATGAAAAAACGCCATCGTTTACGGTTTCGCCAACTAAGGGTTTGTATAAATGTTTCGGCTGTGGAAAAGGTGGCAATGCTGCCGGCTTTATAATGGAACACGAAAAATTGAGCTACCCAGAAGCGATTAGATGGTTGGCGCAAAAATATAATATTCAGTTAGAAGAAACAAAGCCGAGTTTAGATGCGGAAGAACAATCGGTTATTGACAGTTTATACATTGTAAACGAGTTTGCGAAAAAATATTTTATTGAGCAATTATGGGAAAGCGAAGAAGGGAAAGCTGTTGGCTTAACTTATTTTAAAGAAAGAGGTTTTAGAGAAGATATTATTAAAAAATTTGAACTGGGTTACAGCAATAGTTCTTGGGATGGTTTTATAAAAGCGGCCACCAAAGCAGGCTATAAATTGGAATACGGTGAGCAGTTGGGCTTAATAAGAAGCAAAGGGGAAGATGCGGCGACCAAAAGGCAATTTGATTTTTTTAGAAACCGCATTATGTTTACGATACATAGCATTAGTGGCAAACCTATTGCTTTTGCTGGGCGTACTTTATTGCAAGATAAAAAAGTACCGAAATATATTAACTCGCCCGAAACAGAAATTTACCATAAAAGCCGAGTGTTGTACGGCATGGCTTTTGCTAAAAATGCAATTAGAAAGGCTAATAAATGTTACATAGTTGAAGGTTATACAGATGTGATTTCGCTTCATCAAGCGGGTATTGAAAACGTGGTGGCTGCTAGTGGAACTTCTTTTACGGAGCAGCAGATTAAACAAATAAAACGGTTTACTAACAATATTTCGGTTTTGTTTGATGGTGATGCGGCTGGCTTAAAAGCGGCCAATAGAAGTGTTGAAATGATTTTGGAGCAAGACATGAATGTAAAGATTGTGGTGTTGCCAGAAGGGGAAGATCCGGATTCGTTTGTGCAAAAAAATGGCTTAACAGGTTTTGAAAAATTTGTAGCTGAAAGCGAAACAGACTTTATATTTTTTACGATTAATTTGCTGGAAAGCGAAGCCGAAAATGATCCGGTGGCTAAGGCCGCAATGATTCAAAATATTGTTCGATTGTTGGCTAAAATACCAGATCCTATTAAGCGGAATTTGTACATTCAATCGGCAGCAGCACAGTTAAATATTAGAGAACGAATTTTAATTGAGCAAACCAATAAAATACAACGGGAGTTATTTAGAAAACATTCTTTCGCTAAAAAAGATGATGCGGAGTTATTGCAGCAGCATACAGCCGATGACGCAACTGCCGAGCCGCAAGATCAGCTGATTACGAACAGAACAGAAGTTTTAGAAAAACATTTGGCAGGTTTGTTTATTGAATTTGGTGATAAAAATTATGATCACGATATTTTAGTAAGCAACTATTTATTAGGTGCTATACAACAAATTAATATTGAAAATAATTTATATAATGAAATTGTAGATTACTATAAAAAGAAAGAGGAGGGAACTATTAATTCCGAATTTTTTATCAATCATCAAAAATTGGAGATTGCCACTTTTGCAGTTGATGTGCTTACTTCGCCTTATGTGTTAAGTAACAACTGGAAAGATTTGTACGAAATTTTTATTACCGATAGAACCATTAATTTTAAACAAGATATTGACGATTTTATGTACAAGTTTCAAATGAATTATTTAATGAAAAATATTGAAGCGGTACAAAAGCGTATGAAAGATCAACAGGCAATAGATGCATCGCCTGAAACTGAAAAAGAGTTAATAAAGTTAATTAAAATGAATAAAGAACTATTGGACTTAAAAACGCAACTCGCCGAGCAATTTGGTATGGTAACGGTGAAATAGTATTTGGTGTTTACAACTCCAAAAAATGACATTTCCCAAAAAATGACATTTCTTTAAGAAATGTCATTTTTTTAATTTTTTAGATCAACGTATAATGAGCGTTTAAATATAAGCGATAGCATTTAAAAAATACAATTTTTGAAAAAGTAAGCAATTTACATAATTACTTTACTTTAGTAGTGTTATTTAAAACCATTTTAGTATCTTTATCATTATTATATAATTCATAATTTGATGAAGCATTTTAACTTAGGTTTACTTTTCCTTTCACTATTTTTTTGTTGTGTGGCATTTTCTGTAAATGGGCAACAGGCAATTTTAAATAAGGTAAACCAACAAGCCTTTGAGTTTAGCAAAGCAAAAACTATTCAGCCCTTTTCGCAAGTTTTAGGTAATCGATTGCCCGAGCCAATTTCTGCAAAAATTTTAAAAGAAAAACAAGTTTTAAAGCTCAACAAACAAAGTGTAAAAAATTTAAAAAGAAAAACAGAAGCAAACATTAAGTTAGCTTTCAATATTAACAATGAACCTATTTTACTAAAATTATTTGAAGTAGATATTTTTAGTGATAATTTTAAAGCGGCTACCTCCACCTTAACCTCTCGCAATAATTTCAATATTGAAAAAGGCTTGCATTATTGGGGTGTTGTTGATGGTAAAAGTAACAGTTTAGCTTGTATTTCCTTTTTTAATAATGAAGTTAGTGGTTTTATTGCATACGGTGGCAACACTTATTTATTGGGTAAGATGAAAAACCAAGAGTACCATGTTTTATATAAAAATACCGATTTAAACTTTAATAATAATTTTACTTGTAATGTTCAATTACCAGCAAATGGAGTTGAAAAACAAATTCAACAACAGGTAAGTCAAAAAAAATCAGCTACTATTTATTGCGTTGATATACACATTGAGGCAGATTATGATTTATACCTTGATTTAGGAAGCTCTGTAAACTCAACAACTAACTATGTTAATGGCTTAATGGCACAATGCATTATTCAATTTGCTAACGACAATATTGATATACAAGTTAGTTATATTAATGTTTGGACGAACACCTCGCCTTATGATGCTGCTTCTGCCGACGTTGGCATTATGTTAGATGAACTGCGAAATTATGGTTGGGGGCAAACCAACGGCAACTTAGTACACCTAATTACTACTATTGGTGGCGGTGGCGTTGCCTATTTAGATGTACTTTGTAACAACAGTAATTACAATACAGGTGTGAGTAATGTTTTTACCAATTTTAATAATGTACCTGTTTATAGTTGGGATGTGAATGTGGTTACCCACGAACTGGGACATAACTTAGCATCACCACACACACACGATTGTGCTTGGAATGGCAACAATACTGCTATTGACGATTGTGGTTACAACTATAGCGGAGGTACCGATGGCTGCGACGGCCCTACCCCAGCAGCAGGAACTATAATGAGTTACTGCCATCTTTACGGAGCTATTGGCGTTGATTTTACATTGGGCTTTGGTCCTCAACCAAAAAGCCTAATTGTAAGTACAATTAACAATCAATTTTGTTTAAGTAATTGTGCAGCACCAACTTGTACCGATGGTATTTTAAATGGTAGCGAACAAGGTATAGATTGTGGAGGCGACTGTTTACCTTGTCCAGATGAAATTTGTGATGACATTAACTTTAACAGTTATAATATAGTGAGTTATGCAGATCAAGATAATGGTACTGCAACAATTAATAGTGGTGGTACAGAAATTTACATTACAGGCAACGCTTGGAAAGCCATTGCTTACCCAGTAACAATAACTCCAGCAACGGTTATTAGCTTCGATTTTAAAAGTACCATACAAGGCGAAATACATGAAATTGCTTTTGATTCTGATTTAACTTTTGATAGAGAACAATCTATGGTGGTTTATGGGTCACAGGGTTATGCTGGCACACTTACCAATGCTACTTATAATGGTAGTGGTAATTGGCAATCCTTTACTGTTGATTTAGGTAGCCAAGTTACTGGTACTTACAATTATTTAATTTTCACTTGCGATGATGATGCCAACGCTACAGGCAATTCTTACTTTAGAAACATAAAAATTTGGGAAGATTATAATGATGATTTAGAATGTAATACCTCGGCGAGCTGTGCAACTGTAAATTTAGACATCTTTTTTGATAGTTTCCCCAGCCAAACAAGTTGGGATATACAAGACAATAATGGCAATGTAATGCTCGATTCAAACGGTAATTATAGCACACAGAACGCCAATACTTCTATCAATTCTCAAATTGGTTGTTTGGCAGATGGCTGTTATACCTTTAATATGTACGATGCCCTCAATAATGGTATGTGTCCGTTTCAAAGCAGTGCCATAGGTGCTTCAACCTTTATTACCCCTGGTACATTAATAACATCGGGTAGTGTTGTTGGTACTTTAAGTTTAGTTTCAGCCCCTGGTTTATGCGGCAACTACCAATTAACCAATACAGCTGGTGAAACATTAGC
>Ga0209828_1003323_pt1 | contig 12378 bp, 10 predicted proteins | sample MaitaG_FD_187429 | JGI IMG/M metagenome (GOLD analysis project Ga0209828, IMG submission 187429) | Marine algal microbial communities from Maine, USA - Maine_Asex2 metaG (SPAdes) (version 2) | ecosystem: Host-associated > Algae > Red algae > Unclassified | place: Maine, USA | collected 2015-01-05
TTTCAGGTACTTCTATAAAGAAAAGCGAGAGAGGCAAAGGACTCCTCATTGCCAGTATCTTATCCCAAGATCTTAAGGATGGTAATGAGCCAAGAATGTACTTGCATAAGGAGCCTGTAGATCAAGTGATCATATTGGCACATGGATTATCTGACTCACCTTATTATATGACTGCAATCGCAAAGGAATTCTTCTATGCCGGTGCAAATGTCATTATTCCTCTCATGCCAGCTCATGGCCTTAAGCAACCAGATGGCCACATGGAAGACTTAAAAATGGATACCAAATGGAAAGAAGAAATAGATACGGTAGTGGAGATAGCATCCATCATCGGTCATAACATATCTCTTGGTGGATTCTCAAGTGGTGGAGCACTTTGCTATAACAAAATACTTAGAGACCCTGAGCTAATTAATGGTGCCTTATTCCTCTTTGCTGCCGCAATAGATGTCAGACTGATTAGTGACTTAGGCCAGTCGCGATTTGTGTCCATGCTGGCTAAGATATCCGACGGTCATACTAAAGGCTATGGAATGGACCCATTCAAATATCCTAAGCTGCCGCTTTTTGCAGCATTAGAGTTGGGACAAATCATTAACCAAAATGAAGAGTTATCACAAGGAATTAGAATTAGCCAACCCGTATTTGCAGCACATGCAGTAGATGATAAGACAGCTAAGCTAGCTGCTATTAAAAACCTGATCCACAAACATACAGAGACTGGCATCTTGTATACAATATATAATGGAATGGCTCACGCAGAATTACCACTCAAAGAAGATATTGAATTAGATGATAATCACGAGGACGGCAAACCTGCTTATGCTAATAAGGATTTCGATATTATGATGGAAAGTTGTCTTTCTTTCTATCGGAAGTTTGTCGTAGGAAATTACGTCGCTTGAGGCAAAGTAATATCCATTATTGCTTTATTAATCGATGTACCTCATTTCCAGTCTTAAGTATGTAAGTACCAGAAGGTAAATCAGAAACATCTAATCGATTATCGATCAATTCCTGTCGTCGGATCACCTTGCCTGTAGAGTCATATATTAATACTTCAAGATATTTAGTCACTTCCTTAAAGTGAACGAAACCGGATGTTGGATTAGGAAAAATAGAATGGCTTACCACTTCGGCTTCTTCGATATCACTGCTGATACTGGATATGTCATATACACGGACGAGACCATTATTAGTCTCTCCGACTGCACTATAGCCAGAATAACTTATTGTGACAAAATCATTATCTGATATAACTATATCTGATGGGCCAAATGCATCTTCTAAATCAATTGTATAATCTAATTCTAATTGCCAATCTTCATTTCTAAACTGATAGACTCTACAGTAATTATTAAAGATAGCTGGTTGCCCTGTGACCGAGGATTCTTCAGACTCCACCCCAGCCACTGCCACATAACTACCATCAGATGATATGGCAATTTTTTCATTTACAGTATTACGATCATTAATTTGAATGGAACTTCCTTTTCTTTCCCATTCATTATTCAATTTATAAACAGAAAAGTGATTAGCAGTATCTATTAAACTTGTGTAAACTATATGATTTTGATCATTAGAATACTTTATATTTCTTCCATTATTGACGTTGTTTGTGATAGTTGATAGAACTTCCCATTGTTGACTTAGATTACCGAACTCATAGAACTCTATTAATCCTTCTGTATTAATAAAAGTCAACTGTTGCCCATCACCGGACAGTCCTGCAGACCAAAGTAAATCATCCTTCAGAATATCCCCTCCTATCTGTATCCATCTATCATCGATCAGATCGTATATCTGTACTCTTCCTTGTCGAGTGTTAGATCCTTCCATCTGAGAGTAGACTCTATTACGTACCATTATTCTACTACCATGATTAGTAATTTCTACGCCATAACCATAATCTCCTAGACCATTACCTATCAGAGGTTGGCCGACTTGATTCCAATTATTCCCGTCAAAATCGTATACTTCCACTAGTCCTGTACTTACGTTTGCATCATTGACGTAATATGGAACGCCTCTAACTAATCGAGAACCATCAGCTGATAATCTTACACTACACTCTGAGGATCTGTCTATAAATCTATCTTCGATCGCATCACCTATGATCTGCCACTGTTCATCATCTTGTAATACATAGACAATTGTTTTCCCTATATTTTCACCACCTACATTACTCCCTATAGATAGTATCTGACCATTTGATGATAGATCAATAGAGAAACCATATAGATCGGATGCGTTGCCGATTATATCATCTCCGACTTGGACTTGACTATAAGAGAGAGGAATAAAAAGGATACTGATCAGGAATAGCAATTTTACTTTCTGGTATATATGCATAATACAGGTTTTTCATTTATCTATAGTAAGATAGAAAAACATAAGTGCAAAAACAAAATGTGAGGTAGGAGCTTCCTACGCCTTCACCGCTTTAGGATCGGTGAATAACACTAATAGATCACTTAACTTACTTCTCAGTTCACTTCGATGTACTATAAAGTCTAAGAATCCATGTTCCATCAGAAACTCGGAACTTTGGAATCCTTCGGGTAGGTCTTGCTTAATCGTTTCCTTAATTACTCTCGGTCCTGCGAATCCTAATAAGGCGCCTGGCTCAGAAAAATTAACATCCCCTAACATGGCAAAAGAAGCCGTGACTCCTCCTGTCGTAGGGTCTGTGAGAAAAGAAAAGTATGGTAGTTGTGCCTTGGCTAATTGTGATAGTTTGGCAGAGGTCTTAGCCATCTGCATCAGGGAGAAGGCAGATTCCATCATCCTTGCACCTCCTGACTTAGAGATGATCATGAATGGCGACCTGTTCTTAATACAGAAGTCTATAGATCGAGCAATCTTCTCACCGACCACAGATCCCATAGATCCTCCTATAAAACTGAAGTCCATTGCTGCAATAACAAGCGGCTTCTTAGCCACTAATCCTGCTGCTACAGTGATGGATTCATTAAGATTAGTTTTCTCTTTTGCCTTGATCAGCCGATCTTCATACTTAACTAAATCAGAGAAATCAAGAAAGTCCTCTGATATCAACTCGTCAAACATCACCTCAAATTTCCCATCAAAAATAAGATCGAAATAATCATAAGACCCGATACGAGTATGGTAATCACACTTGGGGCATATATAGAAATTAGAGCGGAGTTCCTTGATCGTAATGGTCTCATTACACTTCTTACACTTATACCATAAGCCATCAGGTGCTTCCTTCTTGTGCTTAGTCGCAGTCTGTATACCTTCCTTGAATCTCTTGAACCAACCCATAGGCCTTAAATTAGTGACATTATTGTGGGGAGAACAATGTTTTTATTGATAGGACGTAATTTGCAAAATGTAAAGTTAGAAGATAAGCTCTATCTCACAAGAAAACCGTGGATTAAAAACTGAAAAACATTGCAGCTCAGGACATAACTTATTGATTATCTTTAATTTACAGAGTTATATCGACTGACTATTCATATATACTTACCACCCTCTCGCTTAGTCAATCCAGACAATTGATCTCCGTGTATCGCTAAAAATTCTCTTACGAATACCTTATCGGTTCTAGAGTATTGTCTCAGTGCCCAGCCAGAAGCTTTATTGATAAAAAACTCCTTAGAACCTACTGTCTTCAGTACCAATTCAGATAATAGTGAAGCTTCAGTCTTGTCTTTATAAAATAACTGAAATATCAGTGCCGTCCTCTGTAACCACATATTCTCCGTATCCATGTAGTCATGTGCAATCTTAGAAGATTTTGCAGGTTGTTGGATAAGTATATGGCCTACTGCATGAGAGGCCAAAAAGTCAACTGTGTCCCACCAAGATTCTTCTACTATAAGGTTCTCTATAAATGGAAGATCATCCAAAATTAATTGCTTTTCTACCTTACGAATTATCTCCATTGCGAAATATTTAGATTCTCGATAAGTATCATTCCATAACAACTGCACTATCCCCTTCCAATCCGCAAGAATCATCCTCTTATACTGTGCCCATAACTCACGAAAAATGACCTTACGTATTGGTGCAGTAATTCCCAAAAACTTATATCTATCTTTCATATATGCTTTCATCTGAATTGCTCTTTCCGCCTGTCGGGCATCCTCTTGCAACTCTTGTATGATTGCATATAATTCTTGTGACTTCATATCGATCAATTTGCATAACAAAACTTACTCAAAATTTTATAATATAAATGATACTTTATTAAGAATTGTAATATAAGCTAACAAACATTTAATTTCGCAACTTACAATTGCTAAACCTTCATTATTCTATACACTCAACTATGTCCATAACACATTCTATTAATATAAGTCACAAGTTAATACTTGCCTCAGCAATACTTCTAATGCCTATATGTATGATGGCTCATGGAGTATCTGCAAGTGACCAAGCACAGTTATCAGAAGGTGGATTGCTAGCATATATTCTTGTAGGTGCTAAGCATATGGTGACAGGATACGATCATCTGCTTTTCTTAGTAGGCGTAATATTTTTTCTCAGGGATTTTAAGGATGTTGTGAAGTTCGTTTCCATCTTTACATTGGGTCATAGTATCACTTTGATCTTCGCCACATTGTGGGGTATCAAAGCGGATGAGCATCTAATCGATGCAGTAATAGCATTAAGTGTCTTGTACAAAGGTTTCGAAAACTTAGGTGGTTTCTCCAAATTATTAAAAACAAAGTCTCCTAATTTACTAATGATGGTCTTTATATTTGGATTGATACATGGATTTGGCTTATCTACTCGTTTGCAATCTTTTGACATGGGAGAAGGTAGCATCTTAGCTAAGATAGTATGCTTTAATGTAGGTGTGGAATTGGGTCAGATCACTGCATTAATACCCATCATATTTATTATCAACTTTTGGAAAAACAGAAGTGGATATTCTGCATTTTATAAAATCACAAATTGGTTCTTAGTGGCGGCTGGTATTGGCTTATTCATATTCCAGATATATGGATATTTCTCTGCACACTAAGCTACACATCGATTGTCCTAATTTATGAAAACCTAATCTTAATTACATGCAGCCATTAGCAGAAAGAATGAGGCCTCAGACATTGGATGATTACGTCGGTCAGGAACAGTTATTAGGTGAGCAAGGAACACTTCGGAAAGTTATCAATGCGGGTCGAGTGCCATCGCTGATATTATGGGGTCCACCGGGTGTAGGCAAGACAACCTTAGCTCAGATCATAGCACAGAGTTCTAAGACCACTTTCTATAAATTAAGTGCCATAAATTCTGGTGTAAAAGATATCAGGGAAGTCATTAGCAAAGCTCAGAATCAGAAGTTTTTTGATGCCGCCTCTCCTATATTGTTTATAGATGAGATACATCGATTCAGTAAGTCACAGCAAGATGCACTACTCGGCGCAGTCGAGAAAGGTACGGTTACACTCATAGGGGCCACTACAGAGAATCCATCTTTCGAAGTGATCTCTGCATTATTATCCAGATGCCAAGTCTATATCCTCAAACATCTCAAAAAAGAGAACCTTATAGATATGGTAGACAAAGCGATAAGCTCTGATAGCTATCTTAAGAAAAAGGATATCACGATTACTGAATATGAAGCGTTGCTAAAGTTCAGCTCAGGAGATGGTAGACGTCTGTATAATCTATTAGAGCTGATAATTAATAGTTATGATGATGACGAAAAAATCATCATAGACAATGCATCAGTAGAAGAAAGGATACAACAGAATATGGCTCTCTATGATAAGTCTGGAGAGATGCATTACGATATCATATCTGCATTTATCAAATCCATCAGAGGCAGTGATCCCAATGCTGCAGTGTACTATCTCGCAAGGATGATCGACGGTGGAGAAGAACCACGATTTATCTGTCGGCGGATGATTATACTGGCCTCAGAAGACATCGGATTAGCTAATCCTAATGCTCTCTTATTAGCTAATAATTGCTTCCAAGCTGTACATAATATCGGGATGCCAGAAGGTAGAATCATCATGAGTCAGTGTGCTATATACCTCGCTGCATCTCCTAAAAGTAATGCCTCTTATATGGCTATCAATGAGGCTATGGCAACTGTCAAACAAACTGGTAATCTAAGCATCCCACTACATCTAAGAAATGCACCAACTAAGCTGATGAAAAACTTAGATTATGGGAAGGACTACAAGTATGCACATAATTATGACAACAATTTCGCAGCTGAGGAGTACCTACCTGATGAGATATCTAAATCTGCATTCTACAAACCAGGAAGTAACGCAAGCGAAGAAAAGATGAAGAATCACCTTAATAATCTATGGGGAGGAAAGTACGGTGACTATTGATCCTTGTAGAAATAGATTTATCTATAGTACTTCTTTACTTCCTAATTAAAATTTAAATTTGCAGCATTAATTAACTCATAAAAACTATAAAACAAATGGGCTTATTTTCATTTATCAAAGGAGCTGGTAAGAAATTATTTGGCAAGAAAGAAGAAAAAACTGTCAATGCACCAACGGGAGAAATCAATGCACCAAGTAGGGAGGATCTACTTAAGGCAGAAATATCAAGATTAGGACTTCCTGTACAGAACTTGGGCGTAGAAATATCAGAGATGGTCACGGTTACTGGTCAGACAGAGACTAATGCTGACAGAGAAAAAGTAATATTAGCGCTAGGGAATGTAGATTGTATTGGATGTGTGGAAGATGAAATCACAGTCACTAATCCTGAGCCAGAAGCAACTTTCCATGTCGTGCAATCTGGTGATACACTTTCTAAGATTTCTAAAGATGTCTATGGAGATCCTATGAAGTACAATACTATATTCGAAGCTAATAAGCCGATGCTTGAGCATCCTGACAAGATCTATCCAGGTCAGACACTTAGGATTCCTGCGCAATAATAACACAGAAATATAATGTACAGAAAAGACCACTATAAACTATAGCGGTCTTTTTTTATATAAGTCCAGCCTTAAGAAATAATCGTTTGCTATCTTCCTATTATTGTAAATTCACATAAGAATATGTAGTCTACTAAATGACGATCAACAAAGAAATATTCAGAATCGCATTGCCTAATATCATTGCTAATATTTCGATTCCATTGTTAGGAATTGTAGATACAGCACTGATGGGCAGAATGGATGATCCAGCTTTCATAGGAGCTATAGCTTTGGGTGGTATTATATTTAATATTCTGTATTGGGGACTCGGATTTCTCAGACCTGGAACAACTGGACTCACGGCACAGTCTTACGGTAGAGAAGATATGCAAGAGTGCTATCGCTTACTATTCAGATCTACAATTATAGGATTCACCTTTGGATTATTGATACTCATATTTCATAGGCCGCTTGGTGAATTTTGCTTTTCACTTCTGAGTGGTTCTGACAAGGTAGAATCATTAGCGTATGAATACTTTTCGATCAGAGTATTGGCAGCGCCATTTGTTATTTGTGTATTTGCGTTGCGGGGATGGTTCTTCGGAATGCAAGATGCCATCTCTCCTATGATACTCACAATCAGCTCTAATGTTCTTAATATTATTATCAGCTATTACCTAGTCATGATAAAGGGCATGTCAGTCGCAGGCGTCGCTTATGGAACGTTTGCAGCTCAGACGATTACATTTCTTGTAGCAATTGGTATAATCTTATTTAAGTATCGCAGCAATATCCTTATCTATTTTGACAGAGCTATATTCCAAGCTAAGGAGATGATGAGATTCTTAAGTGTCAATCGAGACATGTTCATCAGAAACATGGGAATGATACTCGTCTTTAGTTATTATACTAACTACTCCTCACAGATGAGTGACGACTATCTAGCGATCAACCAGATGATGCTTCAGTTATTTTACTTTATGGCTTATGCAGTGGATGGATTTGCATATGCTTCCGAAAGTCTTGTCGGAAAATACTTAGGAGAAAGCAATATTCCAAAAGTCAAGATTGTAATCAAAAAATGTCTGATCTATGGACTGGCTTTTGGATCATTATTTTCCATCGCTTTTCTAATTTCAGGTTCCAGTATCTTACGAGTCATGACAGATAACGCTTCGCTTATAGCTGACTCTCAACCTTACTTCATCTGGTTAGCATTGGTGTCTATTTCTGGCGCCTTAGCATTTATATGGGACGGTGTGTATAGTGGCGCTACCGCTTCTACAGAGCTGCGTGATAGTATGATTATATCTACGATTGTGTTCTTTGCTGTATTCTATGTTATGCGAGCTGCTTATCCGTACACAGCCATATGGGCAGCCATGGTTGGGTTTATGTTATCACGATCTGTATTCCAGATTGTCTTATATAAGATGAGGATTGTCAATAGATGGCAACGAGGTGAAATATGACATACGATCTATTGCTCTTTTATAATCTTGTGTACCGAAAGCTGGTTATGAAGATTACTTATGACATTTACAAAATAAAGACCTGAACCTAAACTACTTAAGACAATCTCAAAAGGAACAGAACTACCCGAAAAATCTGCAACCATCTGACCAGAGCTATCCAATACCTCAATCGTGAAGTCACTAATATCACCATCTAATACGACTCTATCTGTAAATGGATTAGGGAATATTTCTATGCAATCGTCAGACATGACAATATGAGCATCTGTGCTTATATCAAATAGGTGACCATACCTCGGTACAGCTTGTCCAAATTCTAATGCCCCCATATCTGGTAAACCGTCGGTAAGGTATGGCTCATTGATCAGACTAATATTATCTCCATTATCCAATCCAGCCGAATTAAGAATAGGTCTGAAGTCATTCTCCATAGGATCATATTCTATTGTATAAGCGGTAGGTAATGCCATATCATCAAAATCTGAAGGCGTTACAGCTATGGCATTGGACTCTATTATTCCACTATTATTTAGTACTGGCACATCTGCATATCTAAGATTATCCCACTTAAACCATTCTGTGCCTGAGCCACCAGCTCTGGATGAGTAATAAGCTCCATAATCCCAATTATCATCACTACCAGATACCAACCCAAAAAACTCAAAACAGTATCGAGCAGATAAGATCACATTATTTCTATAGAAAGTATTCTGCCATCCATTCGGAGAACTCATGGCATTACCTTCTGCTACTGCTGTATTGTGGACCACCACCATTCCTGATGGGCCTCTATTCATCTTAAAAGCTGAATTCTCTAAATTGTAAAATATATTTCTGAAGACATATGCAGGACCACCAAATATAGGGGCCAGACTGACACCAGCTCTTCCATTATAGCAGCGGTTCTCATAGACTCTGCTATTAGAAATCATTCCGTCTACTTCTATCAGGTCATCTACTATATTTTGGATATCATTATTATGTATGTCTAATGAGTATGAAGTTTCATACGGTGGACCATCTGTGGAGATACCATCACCGAAATCTCTAATAGTGTTATAACTGACTACATTATTATTTCCTCTTAAATCGATGCCTCTTTCTCCTGGGATACCACTTCCTGGCCAGATTGTCGTACCTAATATTAGATTATTTGTAATATACTGATCGCTCTCATTCCCGTTAGCTCTTCTGTTCAGGTATCCATATTCCACCTCTTGGATGACGTTATTACGAATTGTGACATGTTGTGTATTCTGGGCATCGATACCCCACTTGCCATCTTCTATCACAAATCCATTAATTATGATATGACTTAGAATAGACGAAAATTCCCCTAAGGTAACGACACCTCGATCAGTTCCATCTCCATCTATCACGGCACCATGTTGTACTTCACTGATAAAACTTATAGGATCACTTAGGTTACCGCTTATGAGTATTGTAAATGCATCGTACGTACCAGTAGCTACTATAAAGTGGTCCCCTGGTTGTGCATTATCAGCAGCTGATTGCAATCCTAAGTATGGTGAAGCTTGAGTACCTATACCTCCACCATTTCCTGGAGATACATATTTGACATTAGCGGATGATGGGACTACTGGAATATCTTTAGTAGATACAGTATGCATGGTAGTCAAGCTTCCTCCATCAGGATCTAAGAGCTCACATTCTATATCGTAAGTAATGCCTGGCGCTAAAAACAAAATACTGCCTGCATGAAAGTTCTTGCTGGTTGTATTACCGTCGATGACTAAGCCTGGATATGCTCGCATGGTCATTGCTCCTTGCTCGTAGGGCGTTGTTCCAGATAATCGATATCTTATATTAAGCTCACTATCATTATCTGCATCACCAGTGATCGAGTAGTTGATACTGATGTGATTATAGGTGGCATCTATTCTTACTATGCCTGGCGTAACTGCCACTTGAGATTGCACATAAGAGGACAAAACTAAGAAGAAAGCGATAAGGGATAACTTAGAGATATGTGTCATAATAGATAATTCTATCCAAAACTACTCCAAATAAAAAACAGTAAACTAATGGTATCCCCTACAAGCCTAAATAAGAATAATAATGCTAAAGACTAATTACTTATCTTCATAATCACCAAAAGTATAATCACTCTTACTCAAGACCATCCCAAATATATTAACATCTTTGGCTTCAGATTTACTGACTTGCTTACCATTTTCTTTTGTTTCTGACTTTAGCATCATCCCTTCTATTTCATTCCACTTACCAAGGTCTAAGGTTGGTGCCATTTCGGAAAACATAGCACTATATGATTCTACCCAGCTGATCGGGAAATCTTCTGCCATGTATAGCTTATAAGATTCTTCGTCAATCGTCCCTTTATACTCATATGTTTTATAACCACATATTTTCTTAGTCTTACCTGTTTTCTCATAAGTAAATTTCTCAGCTTCTTCATTGATCTCATGGCTCATCATCGCAGCACCCATACTCATCATATTAGGTAGAGCCATTGCAGAGTCATCTTTCTTATTATAGGTGACCATGATGTCATTTTTTGTATCCATGACGAGTATGCTTTCGGTTTGTTCTATACCTAAGTAATCACCAGAGTCTGTATAGTGGAAGGTGACTTCCGTTTTCTTCTTCTTGTCATCTTCTACCTCAGATCGTATACTTAGATTAAATACATATTGGTCCGGTACATCAGCATTACGATTCATATCACCTAAGAAGGCAGAGTAGTCTCTATACTTTCGGTTACCACTTAATGAATCTTGTTCATAAGAGTGGCGCAACATAGAATCTAATGCCTTATCTATTGGCTTCATGATAGCATAAGCTATCTCTTCTGCTATCCTATCTGATAATTTGTCAGCCATTTTATCAGCGACTTTATCAGTGGTTTCATCCATTAATTTTTTAAGGAACTGAGCTTGAAGCGAAGAAGTGGATGACAAGATTGCCATCAATGTCACAGTGATGATTGTTTTCATATTCATATTAAGGGGTTTTAAAGTAAAGACAAAGGTAATACCCTATCTATTCTAATGTTATCCCACTTTAGGGTGATTATGAAGCATTCTCTTCCTTTGGTTTTTTTACAAAATGAAATATGATGGCAACTACACAAATGACTATAGTTATAATTTTCGTCACGTTATTTCTATTAAATTGAAAATTTTCAAAAATAGAATAATCAAAATTCAATAAGGTTACAGCTAACAATATCGCCCAGATAATTAACTTAAAATTTCTCATGTAGATATCTATTTATTTGAATAATTTAAGTTCTATTTATCAACTAATTATTTTCAGTACTTATATGCCACTCATTCCTTCTAATGCTAAGCTCAATGCTTGAGTTCCTTTTCTTCCATGTCCCTGAGCCATGACAGCTCGATACAACTGATGCACTAATGCGAGGCCTGGCAATGAGATATTCATCTCTCGGCAGGCATCTAATGCAATCTCCATATCCTTGACAAAATGCTCTACATAGAACCCTGGATCAAAATTGCGGTCGATAATTCTGGGAGCTAAGTTATCCAGTGTCCAGCAAGCAGCAGCTCCCCCTCCGATAGACTTCAAAACTGTCGTTGCATCCAGACCACTCTTATGAGCATAGAACAAGCTCTCGCATACGCCTATCATTGTACCTGCAATCGCAATCTGATTGCACATTTTAGTATGCTGACCAGAGCCTGCTACACCTTGATATACGATATTTTTTCCCATGATCGATAGCAGTGGCATAGCATAAGTAATATCATCTTCTAATCCACCCGTCATAATAGATAATCCACCATTGCGAGCGCCGACATCACCACCCGATACTGGAGCGTCTATACTCGAAGCGTTTTTACTTACCGCCGTATCATAGATCTTCTTTGCTAGGCTTGGACGTGTCGTCGTCATATCTATCAATAATGTATGATCTTGTATACCTTCTAAAATTCCATCCTTTCCAAAATAAACTGCCTCTACATCCTCAGGATAACCCACTATTGTAAAAAGGATATCTGAATTCTGAGTAACTTCAGATGGAGTACTACACCG
>Ga0209828_1003329_pt1 | contig 12360 bp, 6 predicted proteins | sample MaitaG_FD_187429 | JGI IMG/M metagenome (GOLD analysis project Ga0209828, IMG submission 187429) | Marine algal microbial communities from Maine, USA - Maine_Asex2 metaG (SPAdes) (version 2) | ecosystem: Host-associated > Algae > Red algae > Unclassified | place: Maine, USA | collected 2015-01-05
TGTTCTTCACACCATCAATTGTCATAGTTAGACTCGGATGATCTTGAGCATAACACCCATAACTAATCATAGTACATAGCAATAATATTTGAGTTAGATGCTTCACACTTAAATGATTGATTTATTAATTTGTGTTACAAGAAGAAAATAGATTACTGAAATTAGAACTTGTAAAAATTATAATTCTGAGAGATCTTGGTTAAATGAATGACAGTAAGAAGTTGGATTATAAAAAATCACCAGAGACATAAGTGCCTCTGATGATACTATGAAAAAACTATTTGATCAATTCAATTAACTACTTATTGATATTAATATCCTGCATTTTGAGTAATAACTCCATTAGTTGCATTTATTTCCGATTGTGGAATTGGAAATATGTGGTACTGACTGTTTACAGGGACACCCATTTCTTCATCTACAGTTCCTGTTCTCACCAAATCAAACCATCTCTGACCTTCTAATGCTAACTCAAGTCTTCTCTCGTCTGCGATAGCTGATCTAACTTCAGATTGTGATGCAGCTGTAGAATTCGCTAAACCTGCTCTTGTTCTTATCTTATCAAGTTCTGCTAATGCACCAGTAGAATTTCCTGTTTCATTTAGTGCTTCTGCATATAGCAATATAACATCACCTAATCTTAGCTCTATAAAATCTTGCTCAAGACCACCACCCCATTTAGGACCTGTCATAGTTGCAGCGTCGATAGTTAAGTCTCTTCTTAGATCTCCTGGACTATCATCAAAAGCATCAACCAAGTCCTGGTCAAGTGGCATTAGAGATTTAGTGTCACCTCCAGCAAACCATCCAGGGAATAGTGTAAAGCCATATAAATCGTCTATAGACGATGACTGTTGAGTTGCAAATATAATTTCTGAATTTAGATCTGTATCTGCAGCAAAAATATCCGCAAAGTTTGGTAGTAGAGTGATTCCTGCACCATCTGCGCCGTTGACGACTGCTGCAAGCTGAGATTGTGCACTAGTGAAATCACCTATTTGCATATATACTTTACCCAACATTCCTTGAGCTGCAATTTGTGTTGCTCTACCGCTACCTTGACCAGAATTATCCAGTCCAGCTATCGCTCCTTGAAGATCAGGAATAATTACTTCATTATAGACACTTGTCGCTGATTGACGTGTCAATAACGATAAATCATCGACGCTTGGTGTAGGACTTAAGTTCACTGTTACATCACCGAAAACTTTAACAAGCTTAAAGTAAGATAAACCTCTTAAAAACTGAGCTTCAGCCACTTCAGTTGCATCAGTAGAGTTATCGATGACGTTATTAGCACTTAATATTGCTTTGTATAAATTAGTATAGTATGGTCCAAAAAATTGACCTACTAAATCACCACCTGCAAGATCCGAATCGAATCTATCAAACGAAGGATAAGGCTCTTCTGCCATCAACATATTGTCAGCTCTAAAGTCGCCCATAATTGCTAATGGCGTTGTAGTCGCTTGTTGATAGAAATATGCAGCATTTAATACCCCTCTAAAATCTGTCAAAGAAGCAGATCCAGCCTCTAAAGGTGGTGTTTGATCAAGGTCACTACTGCATGATGATACAAGCAGTAATGAAACCAATATTATATATAAATTTTTCATTGTTTTATTTTTTAGAAATTAACATTTAGACCTAATGTGTAACTTTTTACTATTGGACTTGCTCCTTCTTGGTATCCGTAAGTAGTTGGTCCTAAGTAATTATTGTTAGTAATTTCAACACCTTCTGGATTGAAAGAAGTATAGTTATCCGCCATCAAGTATAACAAGTTAGATCCAGCTACAAATATTCTAGCTGAAGATAATCCAACTTTGCCTACAGTATTAGCTCCAAGAGTGTAACCTAAGGTCAAGTTTCTTAATGCGATATAAGATGCATCTTGGATCAATGCACCATGTGCATTTCTTGTCTGCTCATAGAATCTTCCTGAAACATCTGCTATACCATCACCGTTCTCATCAAAACTAGATCTTAATCTGCCACCAAATTGTGACTCCCAGTAGATATTATCTATGTTATATACTTCTGCTCCTTGAGATCCTTGGAATTGTAAGCCAAAATCAAAGTCACTAAAAGTTACAGAACTACTTAATCCCCAGTAGAAATCTGGAGTTGCTGATCCTAATTTCACATAATCACCTTCTTCTGTAATTTCGCCATCATCATTTTGATCTATTACATAATACTCTGAACTAGTGAATCCAATATTTCTTGTTGGGTCTTTAATATGGATGGACTCTACTTGTCCATCAGTTTCGTAGCCCCACATTTCACCTACTTCACCCCCTACATAATTTCTAAACTGTGGACCTCTACCACTTGGACCTCCATACACTGCATTAGGCAGTGCATCTAATGCTCCTAGACTTGTTATTTCTGTATTAACTGTAGATAGGTTAGCATTGACATTCCATCTAAGTTTTCCATTGTTGATAATATTAGCGCCAACTTCAATTTCTATACCTGAACTTGTTACATCTCCTCTATTTAACACAATAGATGATGTACCAAGTACTTCAGAAACACTCTGATTAATTAACATGTCTTCGATATCAGACGTGTAGTAATCTATCCCTAATGTAAATCTGTTACCTAAGAATCCTAAGTTAACTCCGAAATTGGTTTCAGTGTTTGTTTGCCATGTAAGATCCGGGTTAGATACATTAGATGGAATAAGGAAACCAGTACCGAAAACAGTTGGTTGTGCTTGTAATAAACTTAATGCATCATAAGCTCCTAAAAATGAAGTTGTTCCTAGTGTACCTCTACTTACACGAAGTTTGATATTAGAAAGAAATTCTGAGTTGTAAAATGCTTCATTGTGTACATTCCAACCAAAAGAAAATGCAGGGAAAACTTCGTATCTGTTATTAGCCCCGAAACGTGAATCACCATCTCTTCTTACAGATACTGATGCCAAGTATCTATTGTCATATGCATATTGTATTCTACCGAATACACTTCTTCTGTTAACTGTCTCATCTCTAAGAGTTGTAGAGATGTCCTCAGGTGCTAAAAATGAATAATTTACTGGTAATCCAACTGGTACATTAGTACCCACTATTGATGTTCCTTTATTATAGAAATTTTGGAACTCAATACCAGCAACGACTCCAATGTCATGATTACCAAGAACTTTTGCATAATTTACTGTTGTCTCACTTAATACTGAAGTTCTTTTTAGATCTACTTGATCAAGGTCAGATTGATTACTTCGCTCGCGAGAATCAGCTAATACCCCTTGATAGTAGTATGCTTGTGTATCATTTATATCAGCACCTACTAAAGTTTTTACACTTAAACCATCCATAATGCTATATTGTAAATATGCGTTAGCGTTTCCGAAGAAAGTTTTCTGATATCTTCGTGCATTATCAAACTTTACTGCAGGACCTGCATCTCCACTTCCACCAATACCATCACGGTTTCTACCATAATGCCATTCTTGTGCAGCATCTCCTACTTCTAATGTATAGATACTTGAATTACTTAAGCCTACTCCTCTGTAACCAGAGTCAAATGAATTAGCAAGTCTTGCATTCCCATCTGGAGTTAAGACGCCTGCATCGTGCAGTGCTTGTCTCTTAGCATCTAAGTCTTGTACAAATGCAATAGACTCTGCTGTATGATAAATAGGGTGGATACTATATGCTCTCAAGAGATCTCTCATATCATGAGGTACGATTTCTTGGTGACTGAAGTTACCATTAAGACTTACTCCAGTCTTGAACTTGTCGCCTAAGTTAGCGTCTAGATTAAGACGACCATTGTATCTCTCGAAAGCTTGCTCTCTCACCACACCTTCAGTATCAAGATAACCGATAGAACCAAAAACTCTCACATCCTCACTACCTGCAGTAACACTGAAGTCATGACCTTGAGAACTTCCATTTTGGAATAACCAATCTTGCATACTTACCACATCTGGGGCATTAGCTAAAGCATTTATTCTATAATCAACTAATCTTGGATCTATTTCAGAAAGGTCATAAGCATCTGTTCTTAATTCTGTAGCCCATTCTCCGGCAGTTTTTAGTGATGGTGCATCACCTCTATATCTGCTTGATAAACTTGTGTATCCATTATAGCTGAATTGAGCCTTACCAGATTTACCTTGCTTAGTTGTTACAAGGATAACACCATTGGCTCCTCTTGACCCATAGATGGCAGCAGAAGCGGCATCTTTCAATACTTCTAAGCTTTGAATATCGTTAGGGTTTACAGTAGCTAAGCTTCCACTAATAGGAAAACCGTCAACAACAATTAAAGGATTAGAATCTCCTGAAAGTGAAGAAGCTGCTCTGACTTGTATTTTAGGATCTGAGCCAGGTTCTCCTGTCTGATTTTGGATTAAAACACCAGATAACTTACCTGCTAAGGCATCATCTACACGGTTAGCTTGTATAGCTGCTATATCTCGCCCACCAACCTGAGCAATGGCTCCAGTATTGTGTGATTTTTTTCGTGTTCCATAACCGACGATAACGACGTCATCAAGAGTATTGTTACCTAATCCAAGGCTAACATTTACTGTTTTTTGATCTGATACAGTTATTGACTGTGGTGCATAACCGAGATAAGAAAATTGGAGTACTTCTCCAGGGTTGGCTTCAAGTGTGTAAGACCCATCGATATCTGTGATAGTTCCCCTCGTTGTGCCTTCGACAAGTACATTGACTCCAATAATAGATACATTATCTGCATCTGTTACTATACCTGAGACTATGTTCTGTCCGAATAATGATGCACTGCACATCAGTGTCATCAGCAATAATAGTTTAGTTTTTAAGTACATAAGTTAGATAGATTTTTTCATTAATTGTGATTCGAATGTTGAGGAAGATTATCTTCCTCTTAATTTTTTATGATTGATTTAGAAATTGTCACTAAATTTTTTAATATCCTTCAGATGATCATCCATTGCTTGGAATGCACCTTCAGGATTCTGATCTATAATCATTTCCATGATTTTTTTGTGTTCTATTAAGGTTTGTTTGTTATTGTTTTCATCACATACTTTAAAGTCTATGAAGTTTTTTACGATATCAGGTGTTATAATCAGCATTAAAGATTTTAGCACATTATTCTTTCCTGCTTCAGCTATTTTGATATGGAATAGTAGATCTTCTTCTATGGCTTGTCCATTCTCCAATAGTTTCTTCTCGTAGTCATTTAGGGTAAGATTTAATTGAACCAAGTCATCTTTGGTTCGATTAATAGCGGCAAGGCGAGCGGCTTCTTTTTCTAATAAGATTCTGGTATCTACTAAAGATTTTAAGTCTGACTTTTCTACTCTTAATATATCTGTGATTAACCCTTGTAATGCTGTAATACCTATACCAGTGACAACGGTGCCACTTTGAGGATGTACCTTGACAATACCGTAGAATTGTAGCTTATTGATGGCTTCTCTCACTTGATTTCGGCTTACGCCAAAATGCTCTGCAAGTTTTCTTTCTGGAGGTAACTTTTCACCTGGATTGATAGATCCAGAACTGATTAGATCTCTGATCTGAGATATAATAAGATCGACAGGGTTTCTTAATTCTATTTTACTAAGATTCTCTAACATTTACTCAGGTGTGAAATTGGTTGACCATTTATTGGTTGACCAAATTTACACATTAAGTATAGATTACCAAATAATTAAGGGTAAATAAACCTCAACGCTATTTTTTTATCTTTTAAAGACAATGTTGATAGGATATAATCCTTTGAATAAAAAAATCACAGATAGTTACTTATTAAGGAATTAAACCTATTTATTTACCTGCGATCAGTAATCCACATAAATAATATATAGATTCTGAATGAAAATAACTAAGATCCAAGTATTAATAAATTCTGTGTTCCCTTAACTCCAATAAATAAATTACTTTATGCTTTCTACTTATGATTACTTGGTAGTAGTCGCCTATTTTATCCTGATGGTTGCTATTGGTATTTCCTTTAAGAGGATGAATAAAAGTACCAGCGATTACTTTCGTGGAGGCGGTAGTATGTTATGGTGGTTAGTAGGAGCGACTACATTCATGTCTTTCATAAGCGCTGTCACTTATACTGGTGCTGCCGGTAAGGCGTATGAGACTGGGACTTTTGTATTTACTGTGTACATGGCCAATGGGGTAGGCTTTTTTATTAGCTTTTTATATTTCTCAAAACGCTTTAGGCAGTCTCGGGCAGTTACGGCTATAGAAATTGTACGTGAAAGGTTTGGTAAGGCAAGTGAGCAATTTTTTACATGGTTGGTTGTTCCATTCGGCGTGATACATGGAGGCGTATGGTTGTATGGTCTGGGCATTATTGTTTCCACTGTATTTGGTGTTAGTATGGAGATGACGGTATTGGCAGTAGGTATCACTGTGTTGATTATTTCACTCATAGGAGGGTCATGGGCAGTCGTTGCCAGTGATTTTATGCAATTGATGATAATGTTACCTGTCGCATTAATATTGGCTTTCTTGTCATTGCGAGAAGTAGGAGGTATAGGAGGCTTTGTAGATAAACTGCCGACCTCACAGTATAATTGGACGGAGTTAGCGGATCCTAATATTGTATGGTTATGGTTCATTGCTTCATTCTGTAAGCAGTTTTTTTCAGTCAATAATACTAATGATGGTTACCGGTTTCTCGCAGTCAAAGATTCCAGCCAAGCAAGGAAGGCTTCACTTATGGCTTCTATACTTTTCTTTACGGTGACATTCATATGGTTTATCCCACCGATGGTGGCATCGATAATTTTTCCGGATTTATCTCAGGTAGAATCTCTTCAGTCATTGGGTGCTAAAGCAGTAGATGGTGTCTATCTGGCAATGGGTATCGAGTTATTACCAGTAGGTATGATAGGTGTAATGATCTGTGCTATTTTTGCTGCGACGATGTCTTCTATGGATAGTACGATTAATCGTAATGCAGGGATCTTTGTTCGTAATTTTTATAAGCCTGTGTTGAGGAAAGATGCAAGCGACAAAGAAATGCTTCTTGTCTCTAAGATAACGACTGTAGTCTTAGGTGGTCTGGTTATTTTATCTGCAGTATTTTTTAGTGAGTTAGAGGGTATTAATCTTTTTGATATTAATATGCGACTTGGGGCAATGATCTCTTTGCCATTTATGATTCCGTTGACTTGGGGGATGGTATTTCAAGATACTCCGCGATGGGCAGGGTGGTCCACAGTTATCTTTGGTATGTTGATCTCTTATGTCATACAGTACCATATCGGGCCAGAAGCTTTATTGCAATTTATTGGAGTAGAGCAGCCTTGGAATAATCGGGAATTAATAGATGTCATGTTTTTCTCAAATGTATTCGCTGTAATCATTCTTTGTAGTTTCTGGTTTTTAGGTTCTCGACTTTTCAGAAATACTTCTCCAGAAGTCTATCATAAAGATGTAGAAGAATTTTTCACAAAAATAAATACGCCTATTAATTATGAAAAAGAATATGGTCATAGTGGACACGATGATTTGCAGTTTAAAATATTAGGCAATATGTGTTTAGTATATGGCGCTTTCTTGTTCTCACTTATACTTATTCCCAATGACTTAATCGGTAGACTATGCTTTGCATTTATAGGAGGTACAATGTTGACAGTTGGATTTTTATTCAAAAGAAGATATAAGAAAAGTAAATTGGTAGCTTGAGATAAATAAAAGTAATTTTAGCTATCCTCAAAAGCTAATTAATTAAAAGTGTAGAAATGAAGATCACAGAAGTCAAAGTTTTTTTAAACTCGGTAAGTCGAAATTTTGTAACAGTAAAAATCATCACTGACGAAGGTGTATATGGTGTAGGTGATGGAACGCTAAATGGAAGAGAGAAGGCTGTAGTCAGTTACTTAGAAGAACATATAGCACCTTGCCTTATCGGACGTGACCCAAGTCAAATCGAGGATATATGGCAGTACTTGTTTAAAGGTGCCTATTGGAGAAAGGGTCCCGTAACTATGACAGCTATAGGAGCTATTGACTTAGCGCTATGGGATATAAAAGGAAAAGTTGCAGGGCTACCTGTATACCAGTTACTCGGGGGCAGAAGCAGAAAAGGAGTTACAGTCTATGGTCATGCTAATGGAGAAAATATAGATGAGGTTATGACTAATCTAGGGAGAATGATAGATGAAGGCTACAAAGTTGTACGCCTACAATCTGCATTACCTAAAGTGAAAGGAACCTACGGTACCATGGAAGGTAAAAAGAATTATTACGAACTACAAAGTAATCGTTCTTTACCACCCGAGTTAGAATGGAATACTGCAAAGTACATGAATTTTATTCCTGAATTATTCAAGACTGCAAGAGAGAAATTTGGTAATGAAATAAGATTATGTCATGATGTGCATAATAGATTGTCACCTATAGAGGCGGCTCGCTTAGGTAAGTTGCTTGAACCTTATGACCTTCTGTTTTTGGAAGATGCAGTGATCGCGGATAATCAGGATACTTACAAACTAATAAGACAATACACAACGACCCCGTTAGCCATCGGAGAAACTTATAACACTATCTGGGATACCAAAGATTTAATCCAAAATCAATTAATAGATTATTGCAGGATGGCCGTTTCTCATGGAGGAGGTATAACATCACTCAGAAGGGTTGCAGATTTTGCATCATTATACAATGTGAGAATGGCTCCACATGGTCCGCCAGACTTATCTCACATATCATTTGCAGCCCATATGCATTTTGACTTATGGGTACCTAATTTTGGAGTGCAAGAATTTGTAGGCTTTGGTACTCCAGAGATGAATTCTGTGTTTAAAATCGATGTCAAATTCGACGATGGCTTATTATACATTACAGATGCTCCTGGACTGGGTGTTGATTTTGACGAAGAAGAAGCGGCTAAGTATCCCTATAAAAGATCTTATCTGCCAGTCAATAGATTGGAAGATGGGACACTTTGGAATTGGTAGGGGATTGGGAGTTTTTATCACAAGGACACATAGAGGTTGGAACCTTCAGAAAACGATAGCAGGTAGAAGTGTTTACCAAAACAAAGTTTTATTGTTATTTATCTCTTGATTTTTATCACGGTATCTTAATTTTTAAATACATATTGATGGTGTTATAGCTAATCCATAAGAAGCAGTTTTTTTGCTTTATGTTATAACACAATTCGTCATGTAGGTGGCGGATAGTTCTCTCCTTTATATCAAAGGAAGAGTACGACACAAGTTGCGCTTTTAATAAAAAGTCTTCAACTTAAGATTTTCTTCTACCACTATTTTGCCAGAATTTTTTGTTGTATTGCCAGAATGAGTATTGTTTTTTGCACCCCAGAGTTGAGCTATTCGCTGTACTTTATTAAGAGCGAATGTGTTATTTGAGATATCTACATTTATGATGCCGTAGGTGTTTAATAGTAAGCCATCCTTTTGTTTAGCACCACATTTTGTGAATGTGCTATTTTTGACAATTAGGTTACCACCTACTGTAGATTCATCATAACCTCCTCTATAGTAATCGATAACATTGGCGTCGATGCCGTCAAATATACAGCCATCTATCAAGATGTTCTCTGCATTATAATCTCCTTTGTCTTCTATCTCTTCCGATAGCTCTATACCGTTATGGCAATTTTTAAAAGTAGACTTCACAAAGTTGATGTGTTCAGAAAAGGAAAATTTATAGCCTTTAAGGATATAGTCAAAATTCTGAACGCTACAATTATCAAGAGTAAGATTATACAGGCTTGACATGTTTTCTTTAAGACTTCCAAATGCATGCTGACTTTTGTTACCTGTAAGTGCTATGCCTTTAAGAGTTAGCTTGCCATTGGGGTTCATCTCAAATAATGGTGTCTGTGGAGCTCCAGAATATGTAAGGTTAGTCTCGCCATCTTGGGATGTAGACTGTATTGTTAATGTCTTATCTATCTTAAGCGGAGTAGAGATATTATAGTCTCCTGCAGCCAAGGTAATGATATCGCCATTCTTTGCTTTTGCGATGAGCTCAGCAATATTTTGACCTGCTTTTGCAGAATGTGTAGTAGGCTCTTTTTGTTCTTCTTCCGTATCGTACCAGTCCGTGCCGTATTGTGATCTATCAAGGATAGGTGGCGCAGAAGTAGGCTGACCAGTGATAGCTCCCACGGCATTGTTATCCTCTCTAGAAGCACCAAATAAATCTTTATTGAAAGCATCAAAACCATAGCCAGTATACACTTCTTCATCAGGAAATCCTGCAGATGGAGCCATGATATAATCAGCTATTTCTGTTAGATCAAAAGAAGCAGTCTTTACACCTTCTATTTTTTCAAAATCGACACCTTGATTATTGATTACATTATTCTTAAAAAGAATGCCATCTAATTTGTCGAAAGCAACAATAGGCTTTTTATCGCCTTTTGTATTATACACTAAGTTATTAGCACATACCGTACGTATCGGTCTTGCTGATCTTATTTCTGATGCAGGTAGCACGTCTTTCATACTCACATTAGATCCTACTCCAAACTGTAATGGTTCTACACAATTGATCCATGAGTTATAAGCAATGGTGACATCTGTTACTTGTATATATCTATTCAAAGGTGATTTAGGGATACCATTCATTACTGCTAGTGGGCCTCTAAAGTCTTGACCTCTTAGATTGTAGAAATAATTATTAGTTACTGTGTGTCCAGTGCCTATCAGTCTGATCCCTCCTACATTACTGCTCGTCTCATCTCCGATGAAATAATTACCATCTACAGTACAATAGTTTCCGTGTCTCGTAACTAATGATCCTTCGCTTTTGTAGAAGACATTATTTCTGAACTCATTAAAGTTGGTCTTACTTGAGATGACTTCAACTTCACCATTACATTCGTCAAATAAGTTGTCAGCAACCAATGTATAACTTGGACACATAGAAGTATAACTATCTCCGATCTGAATTGTCTCAGCACTTGGTCCACCTTTCGGTGGTCTCGGGCCAAAATGATTATGGATGATCTTATGATGATTGTTGATGTTCTGATTGCCTTTGAGATCTACTCGAATAGTTGGGCCTCTATTGGACTTACCTGTTAGGTAGCAATGGTCGATCTGATTATGTCTTCCTTCGACAAGGATCCATAGGTCCTGATGATTTCTCTGCATCTTATTGTATTCCTTTATCACACAATTGGTTAGGACACAATGATTAGCTACTGTGTCTTCTACAGAAAATTGGATGACCGATCTCGTAGGAGAGTAACCGTTAGTAAAATACAAGCCATCCACTATAATATGATCTCCGCCTAATTGTAAGTTAGATTGTCCTTGGATGAGTACTTCGCCTGCTGTCTCTGCACTCAGTTTTATAGGATTATCTTCAGTACCACTATTTGTTATTTTAATTTGTACATCCTTCCATTCACCATTAGCCATAACGATGTTATCGCCTGGTTCTGCATTGGAGATAGCTGTATACAGTTCTTCATTATTACTTGCTACCGAAGATGGTAATACAGCAGATTCACTGCAACTAATTAATAATAGAATAGATAGGAGTACGATAAAATGTTTCATATTAATAATGTGTGTTTAATCTTGTTTAAGCATTTTTCCATAATCTACGAATTGCAGTTAGATCTTTTTTCATGGCATCATAAACAAGCTTTCGATCTACTGATATTTCGTATTTTCCTTTTTCGGCACCGCCAAGTGGATATTCCAAATGTAGGGAAACTGGAGGATTTAAAGCATATGCTTTTAGTAATTTGAAGTATTTATTAAAATCAACTATTCCTTCACCGATCGGAACATTCACGGCTTTCCATTGATTATTAACTTTACCCCATTTGAAATCTTTGAGTACGATAACTTTTATTTGCTTGTGAAGTAATTCGAGACCATTGGTCCAAGAATAACCACTATCTACTGTCGCATGTCTGATGTCATATTGCACTCCGAAATAATTAGGATCCGCTTTTTCGAGTAATTTATATATCTCCCAATACGACGCTCCGATTTTTGTACCTGCATGATTCTGATAGCATCCGATGATGTTGTGCCTCTTATTGAATTCTCCCAGTTTAAATATTTCGTTCTGAAAGTGATTAATCGATTGGGGCAACGATAGCCCTTCTTTATACTTATACCAATGTGTTCTGTAATAAGATACGCCTGATTCTCCACCGGTTTTAATGATGTCTAAATCATGAGGATTGTTTACGGATTCTATACTTGTAGTAATCATCTTACAAGTAGAACCAGATTCTATAATTTCTTTGATAGCTTTGGGAAGATCCTTTTTTACATTCTCTGGGAAGATATGGCCTTTAGGTCTGACCGTAAGATCTACGCCATCAAATCCTAATTCAGCTGCCATCTCTCCAGTCTCCTTATAGTCAAGAAACTGAAGGTGTTTTGAGAAT
>Ga0209828_1003334_pt1 | contig 12345 bp, 6 predicted proteins | sample MaitaG_FD_187429 | JGI IMG/M metagenome (GOLD analysis project Ga0209828, IMG submission 187429) | Marine algal microbial communities from Maine, USA - Maine_Asex2 metaG (SPAdes) (version 2) | ecosystem: Host-associated > Algae > Red algae > Unclassified | place: Maine, USA | collected 2015-01-05
GTCAGATCCCATACTATTAAATGACATGTGCTTGAATAGGGAATTTCGGGCATCACTAAATGTCCCATCTTGATTATTGATGTAGGCAAAATCAGGAATGCGAAAGTCATTGCAAACATAGATATCAAGCCAACCATCGCCATTTAGATCTCCCACTTGTGGATTGAGACCAAAACCAATGTCGGGAAGAATGCCTGCACTTATTGATACATCTGAAAATCGACCTCCGTCATTGCGATAGAGTCGATCGCTACCTTTCATCGCCAGGGTATTGGGATCTTTCTGAGCCATGGTCAGGTCAACCACTTCTGCCGCAGGATCTTCAAAGTCGGGGCTATTGGATACATAGACATCAAGGTCTCCATCACCATCGAAATCAAAGAAAGTCGACTGTATCGATCGATTGTCATCAGCCAGGCCATAGTCTGCCGCTTCTTCTTTAAACGTGGGCGTCCCATCGGGTTTTATACCCTGATTGACATAAAGTAAATTTGCGAATCCGTTGTTGTCTTGTATCCAGCCACCGCGTGAGATATAAATGTCAGACCATCCATCATCATTTACATCAACGACCGTCACCCCCGCATCAAATCCCGGTATTTTGCGAAGTCCTGATTGCGCGGTGATGTCTTTAAACGCAAGATTACCCTGGTTGAGATAGAGCTTATTTTCTGACTGATTTGCGACAAAAAAAAGATCGTCCAATCCATCATTGTTGAAGTCACCAGTTGCTACACCGCCGCCGATGTAACTGTACATGTATTGGTAGTAGTTTGATTCTTCCGTCTCTTGCAATCGGTTCTGAAAATCAATGCCGGTCGACTCTGGCGAGAGGTACGTAAAGAGGTGGCTTTCCTGACCTTGGTCCCCTTGTGTAGTGTCCCTGGATCGGCAAGTGAGGAGTAGTATTCCGACAGCTATAAAGAAAGCGAATATGGAAAGATCTTTATTCAATGGAATCAATTACCTCTGAGACTACAACTGCCGAGGGGGAAGTTAGACAAAAAAGTAGAGCCAGCGGACTGGCTCTACTCATCAAATTATTCTGTAACAAAATTCAATCCATCGGGTTTTCTCTTGCTCAATTACCCAGGTTAGGCAATTGTTCAATCTCGTCAGGAGGAATGGGCGCATAGTATGCTGAAGTTCCCAAAGGTCCCAGTATCGGATTTGATGCTGATGTTAAAGGAGTTGGTGTGCCATTGCCATCGGCATCAAAGACCGTTCCGACCGAAGTCTGCGGGTCTCGGTTAGACAAGGCTTGCTCAACTAGCTCCATTCGTACCAAGTCATGCCAGCGGAGATACTCTCCAGCAAATTCCCATTTTCGTTCTTCAAAGGCAATCTCAGCAAGATCGCCGGAAGTAATATCGACAGTTGCATCTGCTTGATCAGCCGGCAAATTGTGTGCCCTGCGTCTCACCATATTGAGGGCTTCCCAGGCATCGGCCGAGGAACCACCTGATCTCCCAGTTGCCTCTGCATAAATCAACAGTACGTCGGCATAACGCATAATGTAGTCACTGCGCGAATTTTGGAATCCGTTGAAGATATTGTCTTCCCAAGGACCAGTAATCTTCTGAAAAACTGGATTCTGTTGATCTTTAAATTCTGTCCAGGGTATCGCAGATGCCGCCGAAGAAGGATCAGCAGTTACTCTCCCTTCTGCATCCAGAGGCACCTCGGTGTGATAGGTAACTTCCTTTCTATAATTCTCCGGCATATCTTCGAAAAATCGAATTTCTGCAAAAGACTCTTGCCATCCTCCAAAATCACCAGGTAGTCCCAATTTGCCAGTTTTACGATTGCCCTGACCACAAGGTTGGCAATGTGAAAGTGTCCAGACACCTTCTGAATTTGCAGATCCTGCCAATGTGTACAAGGTTGCCATATCAGGAACCAATGCAAATCCGTGGCTACCTGCATTGTCGATCACCTTCTTTGCGCTCGAAGCTGCCTGCGCATACATCGCGTTGTCCTTTTCAGGATATCCAGCCCAATCCATATAGAGGCGGGCAAGGAATGCTCTCGCCGTACCTGCACTAGGTCTGGTGGATCCAGCATTGCTGCTTGCAGGTAAGAGCGATTCAGCTGTAGTCAAATCACTCTCGATTTGTTGATAGACCTGAGCTCGAGAGGAAAGTCCAATTTCGAAGTCAGGCACTATATCCAGTACGATCGGTACGCGTTCAAATGCCCTAATCAAGTGATGATAACAGTAGGCTCTGATAAAATGGGCTTCTCCTACCAGTCGATCTTGCTCAGCTCGTTCGATCAAATTGGTCTCTTCCGCATTGACAAGAACGGTATTCGCTGCTCGAATCGCTTGATAGAGACCTCTCCAGGTACCTCGGGTTCGAGCATTGCCATTCGTCACGGCACGCTGATCGTACTCGCGAAAGTCAGCCTTGTTGCTTGCTCTATGTGTGGTGAGATCATCGCCTCCCCAAGCAGTTACCCAGGCTGTCGTCATACGAAGAGCTGCCCACGCGCGATTGTATGTGCCGGTCACTGCGAGATCCAGTTCTGCAAGACTCTCGTATGGGAGAACTGCGAGTCTTGATTGGCCAGGATCTTCATCCAGGTCTAGTGCATCATCGCAGGAAATGAAAGTCGTACTCAGCATAAGTGCAATTGCACCTGCGAAGTAGAGCCCTATCGAATTAAAGGAACTCATCTTTTTCATATCTAAATTATTATAATTCATTTTAATTTTATTCAATTCTTAAAACCCAAGTTTCGCTCCGATGGTAATCACTCGCGGATTGGGATATGCACCAATATTGATGCCTGGTGCGACATCGGCTGTTCCCTGATTCGACTTGCGCGAAGATAATTCAGGATCATACCCGGTGTAATCAGTGAGCAGCAAAAGATTCTGACCGCTGGCATAGAGCTTCAACGAAATATTCGTATTCCCAATCTTATTCAGCGTATAACCTAAATTCAGATTGCTCAGTCTGATGAAGTCACCCTTTTCGATATAATTGGAGGAATTGTAAAATTGCACCGTTGATGGAATATCAGTCTCGTTTTGGGGCGTCCATTGATCTACTTGGTAAGAAGCTAAGAAGCTTCGAGAATCACCTGCTCCACCGGTGATCATAGCTTGCTGGATGTTGTAGACATCAAAGCCATGCATACCTTGAAGAAATAGATTGAGATCCCAATTTCCATACGAGAATGTATTGTTCAAACCCCACACTGTCGTCGGTGTTCCGTTGCCTACTGTGCCGAAGACGATCTCTCCGTCAGCGTCGCGCAGATATTTTGGATCTCCTGGACTTTTGCTGAATTCCGCAGCCTGAGCAGCTTCAGCAGTTTTCCAGGTCCCAAGGAAAGTAGCTCCCTGCAGTTGACCCAGGGGCTGACCCAGTTGAATTAAGTTCAGCACCCTGCTCTGGCCACCGGGAGATGTGAAGAGACCAGGTATCTCCTCAAGATCGTTGTACAATTTGGTTACTTCATTTTTCACATAAGAGAAATTGAAGTTGGCATCCCAATCAAAATTGGCAGAATTGATGATGGTGTATCCGAGGGATAGATCAATCCCCGTATTTTGGACTTCACCTACATTTCGATTCAATATTCCTCCTCCAAATGTGCCGGGCACTGGAGTTGCGAGCAAGAGATCAGTCGTATTTTTCTTAAAGAATTCTACGGTCACATTGCCACGACCCTGCTGAATACCCAGGTCAATTCCAAAATTCGTTTGCGTTGTTGTCTCCCAGGTCAAATCGGCATTCTCAAAACTAGTGATCAGAGTGCCTGCCGCAGGGGATGAGAAATCAAAAGCAAAACTGGTAAACCCGAGCCCGCCAAAAGTGCTATAAGGGCCAACGTTTTGATTTCCCACTTTTCCCCATCCTGCTCGAAGTTTCAGGCTACTCAAGGCATCTGAATTGGCGACCAAGTTATTCAAGCTATAGCCTACTGCTACTGAAGGGAAGAAACCCCATCGATTGTCTGATCGGAATACCGATGTGCCATCATATCTACCAGTCGCAGTAACAAATAAATTATCATCAAATACATATTCAGCACGCAGCATAAAGGAAGCCAATTCTCGTTCAGAAAAACCGTTCGAAATAGATTGACTCGCCCCGGGCGCCAGTTCTGCAAAATAAAATCCCTTCGGCAAACTAAGGTCCTGAGCTGACCAACCGTTGAACTTACTTTTTTGGTTTGAATATTCTTGAACACCGGTAAGCTTCAAATTCTGATTGCCAAATTCTTTATTCCAGCTTATTATATTACTGATCTGGTAGGTCTGAAATTTATTGTTGCCAAAATTTGTATGTGGTAAAAAATCGTCACCGACCTCAACATCATATATTTCCGTGTTAAAATTATTTAACTGGGTGCCAGCTGTAAGCGCATAGGTAAAATCTCTATTAATTTTCCAATTTAAGTTTAGCGCAGAGCTCAATTTTTCATCAACATATCTCGCCTCGCTTTCCATTAAGGTGCGTACCGGATTGTCGTTGAGTGATCCAATTCCTTTGATCGAACGTCTGTTGTAGTTGCCATTCGCATCAAAAACGGGTGTTGTCGGATCCCAAGTCAACGCTTTGGCCATAATACTTCCTTGACCATTTCCGGCAAATCTGAAATCATTTATGATCTCACCACGCGTACCAAACAGATTCAAACCGATGGTTAGTTTATCGTTGATCTCTGCTTCGATATTAGAACGCAAGGAAAGCTGCTCGTATCCAGTGTTAATGATAACACCTTCCTGATTTCGGTAGTTACCAGAAATGAAATAGTTAATGCGCCCCTCAGAGCCACCTGCAGACAATTGGAGGTTTTGACTTACCCCATTTTGAATGATCTCGTCTTGATAGTTTGTGCCGCCATTTCGCTCGAGGTCGGATATTTCAGCGTCGGTGAAGTTGGGGTTGCCACCGACATTAATCCTTCTCAAATTTTCTAAACGTGCAAACTCTGCCGGATTATCCTGCAACGTCGGCAGAAGCTTCGGGACGCTCGAAAAAGAGGTGAAATAGTCTATTTCTACCTTCCCGGGGCCTGAACCTTTTTTAGTAGTTACAATGATTACTCCATTGGAACCACGAATTCCGTAAATCGCAGTAGCCGATGCATCTTTCAATACATCTATTGAAGCGATGTCATTGGGATTTAGAGTGGAGAGATCTCCGCCCTGTATTCCATCCACTACCACTAAGGGACTATTGCTACCCGTGATCGAATTGACCCCGCGAATTCGAACTTTAAAATCAGCACCTGGCTGGCCATTACCTCGAGCTACAGTCACACCTGCGGCTCTGCCTTGAAGTGCATCTTCCACTCTGGTCACTGGCTGGTCCTTAAAAGATTCAGCAGTAACCGTAGAAACGGCTCCGGTAAGGTCACTTTTCTTGACTGTTCCATAACCGATCACGACCACTTCATCGAGATCTGAACCAGGAGAAAGTGCCAGATCAATCTGTGACTGTACTCCTACGAGTACTTCCTCAGAGGCATATCCGGTATAGCTAAATAGCAGAATTGCATCTACATCTGGAACTGAGATGGAGTAGCTTCCATCTAGATCAGTGATCGTTCCAGTCGCCGTACCTTTCACGAGGACATTGACTCCCACGAGGGGAGAGTTGTCCTCTGCATCTGTAATTGTGCCAGAGACATCTATTTGACTCTGGGCATAGCTGGCCGATCCCAACATTACGAAGAGAATTAGCCAATTCTTGACCAACGCAAAGATTTTTTTCATTTAGAGAGTTTTATCGATTGAATAATACTTTCAAGACCATAGGTTCAAAATTTAAGTCTACTGACTTCTACTTTCCCTGTACTAAGTCCAAAAGCTCCCGCTTGACCGGATCAGACCCTCATTAATTCGAGTTGGCTTAAATCCGACTACGCTAACAAAGTACATTGAAGTGTGCACTTTATCGTGATTAGAGACCTAGATTTAAACTAGACAGATCAAATCAGATCCCTGCGCTAGGCACAACAATGGCATTAATCTGTCTGATGACTGTACCCCATAGAAAACTGCACTGTGCATAGCGTGCATCAGAATTTGTATTGTCTAGTTTAAATCCATGTGGGACATTGATACGGGCTAGCATCATTTCGCCATCTTGGAAAAAGCATGAATTATAAGATGGTAAAATTGGTCAGTAAGTGCTAAGCAAGTCTTTCCAATACTCGCTCATAGTAGCATTTGGTGGATTCATATTTGGTCTGGATGCAGCCATAATTTCAGGTACAGTAAAATTCATTTCGATTGAGTTTAACTTATCTGACCTGCAGTTGGGCTCGGTGGTTGGTGCTCCTGGGCTTGGTGTGGTGATTGCACTACTTTTTACAGGGCTTCTCACTGACAGATATGGACGTAAGAATGTATTGCTGGGCATTGCCATGCTCTACATAGTATCTGCTATTAGCTCCGCCTTGGCACCAACATTTGAAGCGCTCATTGCAGCAAGGTTTCTGGGTGGATTGGCCTTTACCTCATTGACAGTGTCTGCCATGTATATCGGTGAAATCGCACCCGCTCATCTCCGCGGAAAACTGGTTTCGAGTAATCAGATAAATATCGTCGTTGGTCTATCGACAGCCTATTTTCTGAATTACATCATACTTCAATTGTCAGATTCACAGTATCCTTGGGTCCAAAGTTTGGGACTGGATGAACACATCTGGCGCTGGATGCTCGCCACGGAGGTTCTCCCAGCCATCGCTTGGCTTGCCCTTTTGGTATCAGTGCCCCGAAGCCCGCGTTGGCTTTTATTTCGTGGCAGAGAGGCGGAAGCCCGTCTGGCAATGGGTAAGTTGCGTCCAGCAGGAGTCATCGATGAGGAGATAGAGACAATTAAAGGGAATATTGATGCAAATCAAGATGATCGATCACTGCGCTCTCAGTTTAAAATACTGATTTCTAAACGTATGAGATTGGCATTTTTTGTCGGATTGACGATCGCCATTGCTCAACAAACCACCGGCATCAATGCCGTTCTTTTTTATGCGCCGACTGTTTTTGAGCAAGTGGGTATTGGCACCGATGCTGCCTTTATGCAGGCCGTATTCGTTGGTTTAAGCAGTTTGGTATTTACCCTGTTGGCTCTCCTGCTTATCGACAAAGTTGGAAGAAGACCGCTCACTCTTTGGGGGCTTTTGTGGCTAGTGATCAGCTTAGCTGTATGTGGTTTCGCTTTCCGTAGTTCCACCTATACACTTACCGATGAGGTGCATGCTACTCTTGCCGAAGTAGTCGATACGGAGAAACTCACTGGAATGGTCGGTATTGAGTATTCTTCTGATATAGATTTCAAAAATGCACTAAAAGAGGCACTGGGTCCGTCTGCAGCTCGAGCTAAGGAGAGTCAATTGATCCAGGAAGCGGCAAATATGCCTTCAACACTCATTCTGTTTGGCATTTTGAGCTTTATTTGTGCTTTTCACTTTTCGGTTGGACCTGTTATGTGGGTCTTATTTTCTGAGATTTTCCCAATTGCCATCAGAAGTCTTGCGATACCGTTTTTTGCCTTGATTACGAGTATTGTGAGCTATCTGGTCCAGCAATTCTTCCCAGTACTCCTAAATACCTTTGGAGCAGATGTGGTATTTTTTCTATACGCGGGAGTAACGTTTATAGGCTGGCTTGTACTAGTGAAGATTCTACCTGAAACAAAGAATAAGTCACTCGAAGAAATAGAACGCTCGATGAGCGGGATACTAAAGCCGAACATCAAGGGCGGGGATTTTGCTTGACTTGAGCTGAACAAGCACCTAGACAATGTCGAGGACTCTTCCATGCAGACTAGACAAATCACCCTAATGACGGGAAAATTTAGAAGTTCTATCTAGACAAGACGAATGTTTGTATATTAACTGGTGGTACCTTGCCTATTCCAACAGTTTAAATGCAGCAACTCCACAAATCTCGGCACATAGTCTGGTCTTCATACCTGCTCCTGTTGATTATTATCTGCATTGGGGTAGATCTCAGGGCCTCTGATGGTAAGGACATTGAGCTCACTGAGGTCTGGCTCAATTCGCAATATCCGATACGCCATGCGAGCCCGGACAGCGCCTTATTTCTGATCGATAAGGACTATCATAGATCTCTCAATGATGGCGATACTGTAAGTGCCATAAGTCTTCTCGCAATTGCCGCCAACATACATGGCCACCAGGCCGACTACAAGGACTCGTATGACAATCTATGGACTGCACTTCTTCTTGCTGACGCAGCCCAATTGCACGAATTAAAATCTATTCTTTACATCAATCTTGGTCGCTACTATGGATTCTTTCAGCGATTGGACAAAACTTTTGAGTTCTATGATACCTCTTTGGCTATCATAGGCAGATTGGTGGATCAAAATGAGCTTTCTAGAGGCAGTTATCTACACAACCACTATGCTCGATGTGCCACATATCGCGAGATCGGTGACTTGCAACTCGGACGGGCCTATCTAGATAGTTGTTTCCTGCATCACGATCCCGAAAACAGTACTATTGATATCCAGCTGTTGAAATTTGAAGAAGCTTTCTTTCTGCAAGCTGAAGGGAAAAGTCAAGAGGCCCTGGAAATTTACGAGGAGTTCTTGCCCTGGATTAGGGAAATTAATCCGGCCTACCAAGTTTTGGGCTATTCGTACAAAGGCGACGCTCACTTAGGGCTTCAAGAATTTGAAGAAAGTGAATGGTGCTATAGGAAAGCACTTCAAATCTCAGCAGAATATAGGAGCCACCTCGATTTTACACCGCTTGTCTATTTGAAGCTATCAGAACTCTATTTCACCAAGAATGACTTTTTGAATGCCTATGAAATGCTCAAGGTGGTACAGGAATTGGATGGGAAGTATTTTGATAGTCGCAGCGTGAAAAACAGACCCCTGCTGGAAATTCAAGATGCATTTAGATCCAACCAAGAAAAAGAATTAGAACGCGCTCAGGAGCAAAGGCTGATCCAATTTGAAAATGCTGAAAAAGTTCTCTTCTTGCAAAAGACGATCCTGTCTATCTCATTGCTCTCCATAATATTAATTGGTTTGGCCTACCTGAGTCACGTTCGTGCAAAACATCGGGCGGAAAAACAATTCATCGAAAAGGAACGTGAATTACGGACGATTAAAGCCAATGAAATAGTTGAGCTGAAAAATAAGGAGCTGGCAGCCCTCACTTTGAGGTTGATTGCGAAAGACGAAATGTTGATCCAATTCAAAAACAACATTTCACAATTGAAAGGCAACCTTGACAACACAGAACTGAGAAAAATCACAAAATCGATATCGATCAATACGGAGCAAAATTGGGAAGAATTTGAGGCTCGATTTGTCTCGGTCAATCAGAGGTTTTACAATCGACTCAGCGAGCTCTATCCCAACCTGACTCAAAGTGACAAGAAATTATGTGCGCTGATTAAATTAAATTTTTCAAGTAAGGATATTGCAAAATTACTTGCTATTTCACCAGAAAGTGTTCACACAGCAAGATATCGCTTACGCAAGAAAATGCATATGTCGCGCGAAGAAAATCTAACTGAACTGATTGCTCATGTGTGATTTTTAGGATAACTGACGAGTTCGCTCTTTAAACAAAACTTCAATGAAAAGAATATTCCAACTATGCTGCATTTTTTGCCTTTCCCAGTTATTTCAATCGCTGGTTGCTCAAGAAAACAAACAACCAAACATCATTCTGCTGTTTACGGATGATGCTGGATACGCAGATTTCGGTTTTCATGGCAGTAAAACCATGAAAACACCCAATCTGGATCGTCTGGCCGCAGGGGGTATGCGCTTTACTCAGGCTTATGTGACAGATGCCACTTGTGGCCCGTCACGAGCGGGCCTCTTGACGGGTCGCTATCAGCAACGATTTGGATTTGAAGAGAACAATGTGCCGGGTTATATGAGCGCGGTATCAGCAGCTGATTGGGATGAGATGGGACTTCCTGAGGAAGAGCGAACCATGGGCGACTATATGAAAGCCCTTAACTACCGTACCGCTTTTTTTGGCAAATGGCATCAGGGTGGAGCTGATCGGTTTCATCCATTGAGGCGTGGCTTCGATGATTTTTTTGGTTTCAGAGGAGGAGCAAGGAGCTACTTTCCCTATCAAGAAACACCCGAGGACTCCCAAAGGAAATTAGAACGCAATTTTGGAAATTTTGACGAACATGATGGGTACTTGACCGATGTTCTCGGAGATGAAATGTGTGCTTTCATGGAGCATAACCAATCCCAACCCTTCTTTGCTTTTGTCTCTTTCAACGGCGTCCACACACCGATGGAAGCGACCGAAGAGGATATGGCTCAGTTCCCCAATTTACAAGGAAAAAGAAAGATTGTTGCAGCCATGACGCTTGCCGTTGATCGGGCTTGCGGGAAAATCTTGGATAAATTGGAGGAGCTCGGCTTAGATGACAACACCATTATCGTTTTCACCAATGATAATGGGGGCCCTACTGACCGCAATGCTTCGAGTAATTGGCCATTAAGTGGCACCAAATCCAATCACTTAGAAGGTGGACTTCGGGTTCCGTTTCTTTTGCACTGGCCAGGAATTACTGCTCCCGGATCAGTCTACAGGTTTCCTGTGAGCACACTTGACTTGCTGCCAACTTTCTTTTCTGCAGGGGGAGGTGAAGTCGACACCTTATTGCAACTTGATGGAGTAGATCTGCTTCCTTTTGTGCAGGGTCTTAAACAAAACCGTCCCCATCAGAGACTCTTTTGGAAACGAGATGCACGTGCCGTTGTGCGCGATGGCGACTGGAAGTTGATCCGATTTGCCGATCGACCGGCAGAGTTGTACCACATAGTAGAAGACCCTAGAGAGATGAACGACCAGGCTTCAATCTTTCCCGAGCGTGTACGGAAAATGTACAAACAGATTTCTGCCTGGGAATCAACCTTGGAACGACCGCGATGGCTCTTAAAGCGTAAGTATGAGAATGTTGACATTGAGCGTATGGATGCTTATCGCGATCAGTCGAAGTTCTTTGTCAGTGAAAGAAACCAATGAAATCACAAGATTCGATACTTACGAATAAAGTCGAGAGTCCCTACACTTTACTCAGAAGTACAGATCTGGATGCATGCAAATGGACATCTGGATTCTGGGCAGATAAATTTGCACTATGCAAAGATGCGATGGTGCCAAACATGGAAGAACTTCTCTGTGGCGATATTGGTCATGCGCTGAATAATTTTAAAAAGGCAGCCGGGACCCCACCAAGGGATGTATTGGCATGATGGTGACTTTTACAAGTGGATGGAAGCCGCAGCCTACATTTATGCTCACAACCGCGACCAAAGTATCGCAAACGCGCTAGACAGCTACATTGAAATAATTGGTCAGGCTCAAGAAGAGGATGGGTACTTACAGACTCAGATCCAGCTGCGACCGGAGGTAGATCGGTATGAAAATCGAAAGTATCATGAAATGTACAACACCGGCCATCTATTGATTTCTGCTTGTGCGCACCATCGTATTTTTGGAAAAGATAATTTCCTGTCCATTGCCATCAAACATGCCGATCTGCTCCACTCGATATTTTTTCCAGAGACCAAACAATTTGGTCGCTTTGGATTTAATCAAACACAAATACTCGGTCTAGTGGAGTTATATCGTGTCACAAATGATAAGAAATATCTTCAATTAGCCGAACGATTTATTAATCGCCGTGGCGCCTATCCAGTCGCACATCATCCGACCACCGCGGGCTACCCGATTGGAGATATGGTGCAGGAAAGAGTGCCCTTGAGACAGGCCCAAGAAGCCGCCGGGCATGCAGTATTGGCACTGTACTATTATGCTGGTGCAGCAGCAGTTTATGCGGAGACGGGCGAGCAGCAATTGTCTGTAGCTCTGGATCGTCTTTGGAAGAATGTCACCACCCGGAAGATGTACGTGACAGGAGCCGTTGGTCAAGCTCACTACGGTGCATCTTCAAATCGAGACAAAATTGAAGAGGGCTTTATTGACGACTATATGTTGCCCAATTTGACTGCCTACAATGAAACCTGTGCCAATGTCTGTAACGCGATCTTCAGTCGAAACATGCTCACGCTCAGAGCCGAATCCAAGTTTGCAGATGTGATTGAAACTGTACTCTACAATAGTGCTTTGTCAGGAATTAGCGTAGATGGAAAATCGTACTTCTACGCCAATCCACTGCGGATGATTCATGCAGCTCGGGCTTACGGAAGTCATGAAAATGCAACAGAAACTCCCACTCGTGAGCCGTACCTCGAGTGCTTTTGTTGCCCACCCAACTTGGTGCGTTGCATTGCTAAGGTGTCTACCTGGATGTATGGCCTAACCAAGAATGGTATTTCAGTAAACCTCTATGGAGGAAATGTG
>Ga0209828_1003335_pt1 | contig 12344 bp, 9 predicted proteins | sample MaitaG_FD_187429 | JGI IMG/M metagenome (GOLD analysis project Ga0209828, IMG submission 187429) | Marine algal microbial communities from Maine, USA - Maine_Asex2 metaG (SPAdes) (version 2) | ecosystem: Host-associated > Algae > Red algae > Unclassified | place: Maine, USA | collected 2015-01-05
GGCTGCGACCCGTAGCTATCAAGAGGCTCGAAAGTTCGCGGGGGATGAGCACAAGGTTTTTCCAGCTATCGGCTACGCGGCCCTCATCCCAAAATACATCATGCGACTTACAAAGTCAGGCCATAATCCCGCCGAAGACGTTGCCCAATATGCGCCGTTCCTAAAACAGATGCATTTGATACGCGCGGCTATTACTGGTAAGATTTAGAGATGAAAACAGGTTTGAAGCGTTGGTTTGGCGGCCCTAATTTGAGCGCTCTTTTTAGGCGGTTCCCTGTGCCTGTCAGCCTGATGGTCATTTTTACGGCCATTCTTATTTTATACAGAGACTTCGGCGGCTTTCGCGAGCATATCAGCTGGCTTTGTGTCGGCCTCGTTGCCGCCGCATATGCCTGTGTGAATATGGTACTGGCCCGTGAAACGCATGGCAAAGCACCGATGATAGTCTTGCAAGTCCTTCTCTCGCTTGTCCTTGCCGTAATCGCATGGTTCTCCGAAAGTTTGCGATTGCTGACGCCGTTTATTGTCGGGGCTGGGATACTTGTCTTGGGTAATACTGTGCAGTGGAAGAAGGGTCGTGATGACCTACATACATGGGATTTCACCCATAAAATATGGACAGGTGCAATTTTTGCGACGGTCGGTTCAATAATATATCTTCTGGGTATTCTTGCCATCATGGCGGCTCTTAAAAGTCTCTTCGGTATTGATATTGAAAAACTGATGGAGCGTATATTGCTTCCCATTGGTTTCGGATTATTAGCGCCGCTTTACTGGCTTTCGACAATTCCGCCAGTCGACGAGGATGCGAGCGAGCTTTATGAGAACCCGAGCTTCATTTCTAAAGCTGTGGCGTTTCTTGGAACGTGGCTGCTGTCGCCTCTCACACTCATATACGCACTTATCCTGCTGGCTTATGGCTTAAAAATTATCTTAACGGGTGAATTGCCAAAGGGAGAAATTGCAGCTTTAACAACGCCGTTCCTTATTATCGGAACAGGGACATGGCTTGTTCTCGATCCGCCGTTTGTGCGGGATAACCCTCTAGCAAAACTCTTTCGTAAATGCTGGTTCTTCCTCTCAATTCCGGCAGCTTTGCTCTTGGCTGTAGCCATCGGAATTCGCATTGGGAACTATGGCCTTACGTGGGAAAGATTTGGGTTAGTCTGCTGTGTCGTCTGGGCTCTCGGCTTGGGGCTCTCGTTTGCCTTAGGGCCAAAAGCCAAACGCGATATTCGGATTATTCCCGGCCTAGCGGCGGCGCTAATGTTTGTGACAGCTTTCATCGCACAGCCCTTATCATTCCATAACCAGAAGTCGCGCGCGATAGATGGCCTAAAGACGGCCGGGGTCATGACGGAAGCAGGACTTATCAAACCAAAAGCAGATATTAATATTGTGGACGAAGCTGCGGCCCGCAAAGCTAAGGGCGCCTTGCAATACCTCCAGAAAAATAATGGATTCCCTGCCATTCAGAAAATGTTTGAAGGGGCCGAGAGCATTCCGGACGATGATTATAAATATAGTACAGATGTTGTGGAGCGCCTGAAGCTGGATAGTATCTCGCTGAATAGCAAAGATCGCGATTTTTACGCCAGCTATTACAATGATGATTCACCCATAAATATAAGTGAGTATGACCTGTTAAGTGGTCCTTATTGGCTTAACGTGAACACACAAAACAGTTCGTCGATCGAAGGTAAGGGGACTGAATTTTCGATAGCTCTCGGTGGCCGTAATGTTATCATCATTCATCAAGGTATAGAGATTGTGACTTATGACATCCGCACATGGGTGATGGCGCAGAGTATCGAAACCAGCGAAATTATCATCAGAGATCCATTTATACCCATATTTGCGGAAGGCGAGCAACGTCTTGCGCTTGTCGTGAAAAATATAAGCTATTCAGGAAATAAAGAAGAATTTAGCGTGCAGGTACTTTTGCTCTCTGCCGGATTTGAGTAATTACAGCCAGCTTTGAATATCTACCAAGGCCCGCTCGGCCATGTGCCGTTTACGGAAACGGCTCTTCTCTTTGCCGCGAATGCGTTCGCCGTTCGGGCCTTTGTAGATAAGCCCTTCGATAGGCGGGAACAGGCCGAAATTGACATTCATCGGTTGGAACTTGGCTTTAGGCCCGCTCATGAAGCCGCCCGTCACATGTTCGACTAAAGACCCAAGCGCTGTTGTCAGCGGCGGGATATCGTATGTTTCACCCTTGGCTTGCGCGGCAGCCATACGGCCTGTGATCAGGCCCAGGGCTGCGGACTCCACATAACCCTCAACGCCCATGATTTGACCGGCAAACCGCAGGTCAGGACGAATATTTAACTGCAGTTGTTTGTTCAGGAGCTTAGGCGAATTGATGAAAGTGTTTCTGTGAATGCCGCCGAGACGCGCGAAGACAGCTTTTTCAAGTCCCGGAATGGTTTTTAAAATTTCGGTCTGCGCGCCGTATTTCATCTTCGTCTGAAACCCGACCATATTGTAGAGCGTCCCGAGGGCATTATCTTGGCGAAGCTGCACGATGGCATGAGCTTTGACGGTAGGATTGTGTTTGTTGGTTAAGCCAACAGGCTTCATCGGCCCCCAGCGTAGAGTCTCAATACCGCGCGAGGCCATAACCTCAATCGGGAGGCAGCTCTCAAAATAGGGTGTGTCTTTCTCGAAGTCTTTAAACTCAGTTTGGTCTGAATTCACAAGCGCGTCGATAAAGGTCTCATATTGCTCTTTATCGAGCGGGCAGTTGATATAGTCCGCCCCGTCTCCGCCCGGGCCTTTCTTATCATAACGGGACTGCATCCACGCTTTGTCGAAATCGATGGAGTCTTTGTAGATAATGGGCGCGATGGCATCAAAGAAGGCGAGGCTGTCTTCGCCCGTCAATTCAAGAATTGCGCCCGCCAATGACGGCGAGGTGAGGGGGCCTGTGGCGATAATTGTATTGCCCCATTCGGTAGGCGGCAGGCCTTTGACTTCACCGTATTCAATCGTGACTAGGGGGTGGTCGTTCAGCGTTTTCGTGACGGTTTCTGAAAAATGATCCCGGTCAACAGCTAGCGCGCCGCCCGCCGGTAGCTTGTGCATATCCCCGGATTTCATAATCAAGCTATCCGCGCGGCGCATCTCTTCGTGGAGTAATCCCACAGCATTACCCATCGCATCGTCTGAGCGGAAAGAATTGGAGCAAACAAGCTCAGCAAACCCGCCGGTCTCGTGGGCGTCGGTTGAGACTTCGGGACGCATTTCGTGGAGGATAACCGGCACGCCTGCGTTCACGATTTGCCAAGCGGCTTCTGATCCGGCGAGGCCGGCGCCAATGATATGTACGGGTTTGTAATTCATGTAGCGCTGACTAGAGCGAACAGCGTAGACTTTCAAGCGAATAGGCTTTGGGCGCGGCCCTCTATCGCATATGATTTCTTCGGAGGACGATTCGATGACAATAGAGCCGCGCGCTAAAAGAACACCCTTTGATTTTGTGCAAGCTGTTACGGCTATGTTTCAGACATCTGGGGGGAGGGTATTTGCCTTTAGACTCTTGTTTTGGACAACGGCAGGAATGGCTATTGTCACGCTTATTGCTCTGCCATTTATTCTGCCGTATTACGGCCCCCTGCTCGATTCCAATCAGTCAACGATGCAGGCTGTAATGAAAGGTGAGGCTCCACCGACGACTGATCCCGACGCGATGATGGCCGCATTAAAGGGAATGATGCTTCCGGGGTTTCTAATGATGCTCGGATTTTGGGCGGCTTACGCAGCTGGTGAAGCTGCACTTCACAGGAAAGTCCTTCTTGGTCACGAAAATCCGAAGCGCCCCATTCGGTTCGGGGCTGATGAATTACGAGTAATGCTCGCTCAGCTTGGTGTGTGGGGCGCCTGGTTTCTAGTTTATATTGGCGGCGTGATCGTCATAGGTTTGTTTGCGGTCATACCCGTATTAGGGATCATACTTGCTATATTAGGCGTGATTTTCATGATGCTTATGATGGTCTATCTTCCTGTTCGCCTCGCACCAGCGGCAGCGCTCTCTGTAAGAAATAGTCGCTCTCATTTAATAGCGGCTCGGCATATTACTAAGGGACGTTTTTGGCCGCTTTTTGGGGCTTATCTAGTTGTATTCTTAGGGGGCTATTTTTTGATTTATGCTGTTTTGCTTGCTGTCGTCATACTTGTCACAGGCGATCCAAACTTCTTACTCTCAGTTTACGGTATGGGCGACAGTTTGCCGTCCGAAGTCATGGCGCAAGCTGGCGAGAGGCTCAATAATCCATTCTACATGATTATCGGTGTGTTGGGCGTCATTTTGTATTCATTTGCTTACGCATTTTGGCTGCTATCCATTGCCGGCGTCGGCGCCTATGCCGTCAAATGGTGGGAGCAGGACGATCCCGTCGCGCCTTTTGATTAATTACTTCGCCTTTTTCACCTTCTCTGCTTTCCTCAACCGATCCCGTTCCAGCATCGGTTTTAGGTAACGCCCGGTCCAGCTGGCTTTAACTTTGGCGACGTCTTCGGGGGTTCCGACGGCTACGATTTCGCCGCCGCCGTCTCCGCCTTCGGGGCCGAGGTCGATGATCCAGTCAGCAGTTTTTATGACGTCAAGGTTATGTTCGATGACGACCATTGTGTTTCCAGTCTCAACAAGTTCTTGCAGCACAGTGAGCAGCTTATTCACATCCTCGAAATGCAGGCCTGTTGTCGGTTCATCCAAAATATAAAGCGTGCGGCCCGTTGCGCGTTTTGAAAGTTCTTTCGCGAGTTTTATGCGCTGGGCTTCACCTCCGGACAGCGTTGTCGCTTGCTGGCCAACTTTTAAGTAGTCGAGACCTACGCGTTGCAGTGTGACCATCTTGTCGCGAATGGTCGGGACGGCTTTAAAGAAATCAGCGGCTTCTTCGACGGTCATGGCGAGCACGTCCGCGATGGATTTACCCTTGAATTTAATCTCAAGCGTTTCGCGGTTATAGCGCGCGCCTTTGCAGGTATCACAGGTCACATAGACATCCGGTAGAAAGTGCATTTCAATCTTGATCACGCCGCCGCCTTGGCAGGCTTCGCAGCGTCCGCCTTTGACGTTGAACGAAAAACGCCCCGGCTTATAGCCGCGCGTTTTGGCTTCGGGGAGCCCTGAAAACCAATCACGGATAGGTGTGAACGCACCTGTATAGGTTGCGGGGTTAGAGCGAGGTGTGCGGCCAATGGGGGATTGGTTGATGTCGATGACTTTGTCCATATGTTCAAAGCCGGACGTGTCATCATGGGGCATAACTTGATTGCTATTATTGTTCAGCTTACGCGCCGCCGCTTTGTAAAGCGTCTCGATTGTCAGCGTCGATTTCCCGCCGCCGGAGACACCCGTGACGCAGGTCATAAGGCCGATAGGGAATTCCGCCGTGACGTTTTTTAGATTGTTACCACGTGCACCCGTAATGGTGATTTTCTTGTGGTCTTTTGGCTCTCGCCGCACGCTCGGTATCGCAATTTCTTTCTTGCCCGTTAGATATTTCCCCGTCAGGGATTTGCGGGATTTTTTGATTTTATCCGGCGTGCCTTGCGCGACAATTTCTCCGCCGTGAACCCCGGCGAGGGGGCCCATATCGACAACGTAATCTGCGGTCAAAATCGCGTCTTCATCATGCTCGACCACGAGAACAGTATTTCCGAGATCACGGAGTTCTTGGAGCGTTTGCAAGAGTCGCGCATTGTCCCGTTGGTGCAGACCGATGGACGGCTCATCCAAAACGTAGAGCACGCCCGTCAGCCCCGACCCAATTTGCGAAGCGAGGCGAATGCGTTGCGACTCGCCGCCCGACAGAGACGCAGAACCGCGTCCAAGCGTGAGGTAATCGAGGCCTACAGCATTTAAGAATTTCAAACGGTCGCGGATTTCTTTTAGAATCCGTTCGGCGATTTCCATCTCTTTTTCAGACAGGTCTGTGCCTAGTTTTTCATAGCGCGCAAGCGCGTCTTTAATCGACATATCCCCGGTTACAGTAATGTCCATCCCAGCGACTTTTACGCAGAGCGACTCCGGCTTGAGGCGTTTTCCTTCGCAGGTTTCGCATTCTGCCGAGGATTGGTATTTCGAAAGCTCGTCGCGCATCCAATTTGATTCCGTGTCGCGGAAGCGGCGGGCGAGGTTTGGGATGACGCCTTCGAAGGTTTTTTCGGTTTCGTATTTACGGCCATTATCTTTGTAGACGAATTTAATCTTCTGACCTTTCGTCCCGAAGAGGATAAGGTTTTGCGGCCCGTCGCCAAGCTCGGCCCAGGGCTTATCGACGGAGAACCCGTAATGCTTCGCGATAGCGCCGAGGGTCTGCATATACAGCCCACTCGATTTATGCGGCCATGCGGCGATTGCGCCTTTGGCCAATGTCTTGGATATATTGGGAACGACGAGATCAGGATTGAATTGCAGCTCCATCCCAAGGCCGTCGCAGACGGGGCAGGCGCCATGCGGGCTGTTGAACGAAAATAGGCGAGGTTCGATTTCTTCGATTGTGAAACCGGAAACGGGGCAGGCAAATTTTTCGGAGAATATGATACGCTCTTCGCCATCGTCTGCATATTCGGCAGCGGCGAGGCCATCGGCCAAACGAAGCGCCTGTTCGAAACTATCAGCGAGGCGGCTCTCTAGACCCTCGCGCACAACAATCCGGTCAACAACCACATCAATGTCATGCTTGAATTTCTTATCGAGCTCCGGGGCCTCCTCGATACGGTAAAACTCGCCGTCAATTTTGGCGCGTTGATAACCCTGTTTCATCAGGTCTTTAAATTCCTTTCGGTACTCGCCTTTGCGCCCGCGCACGATGGGCGCGAGAATGTAGAGCTTGGTGCCTTCGGGCAGCGCCATAACAATATCGACCATTTGCGAGACAGATTGGCTCTCGATAGGCAGGCCTGTTGCAGGTGAGTAGGGGACGCCGATACGCGCCCAAAGCAAGCGCATATAGTCGTAGATTTCTGTGACGGTGCCGACGGTTGAACGCGGGTTCTTCGAAGTCGTTTTCTGTTCAATAGAAATTGCGGGGGACAGACCCTCTATGGAGTCCACATCCGGCTTTTGTTGCAGCTCCAAGAATTGCCGCGCATAGGCCGAGAGGCTCTCCACATAGCGCCGCTGCCCTTCAGCATAAATCGTATCAAAAGCGAGGGAGGATTTGCCGGATCCCGACAAGCCGGTAATGACAATCAATTTGTCCCGCGGTAAATCCACATTGACGTCTTTAAGATTATGCTCCCGCGCGCCGCGCACACGGATGGTTTTCAGACTGGATGACATAGGGGGCGTTCCAAGGACTTAGGTTGACGTGTTCTATATATGTTCATGGGGGCGATTGCCAAGGGGCGACGGGCAATTTGATGTGCGGCGAATTCCTGCATCGCGGGTAACCCCCACACCTCATCCAAGTGCTCATAGGAGTGGCTGAGCATGCGTTGCGAAGTCACCATACAGCGCCCCGTCCTCAGAGCACCAAGATGAGGCTATTTGTTGTTTCTTATAATTTCATACATTAATGGGGGGCATGGTATTGTAGAAAAATTAATCTGCCGTTTGCGATGGTGTGATGATCCTGAAGCCTTTGTCCTCTTAACTTAAAATCTGAGCACAGGGAGTGTCACACGACTAAGTCTCTGCATTCTATCCCCTGAAATCCGAACGCCCGCCCTATACACGCACTGCTTTTCTTTGCACTTTACATCAAAGATAACGCCATGTAGAACATAATGTGAACATTGTAATGGCAATAATAAATAGGTGATATATGGCAGGTTCAGTCAACAAAGTAATTCTCGTCGGTAATGTAGGTAATGACCCTGAAGTCCGGTCGTTTAATAATGGCGGTAAGGTGTGTAACTTTTCCCTCGCCACGTCTGAGACGTGGAAAGATAAGCAATCCGGGGAAAAGCGCGAGAAAACAGAATGGCACCGCGTGGCCTGTTTCAACGAAAACCTCGTCCGTGTGATCGAGAACTATGTGAAGAAGGGCAGCAAGCTCTATCTTGAAGGCTCGCTTCAGACTCGGAAGTGGCAAGACCGCGACGGCAATGACAAATACACAACCGAAGTTGTCCTGCAGCGCTTTAATGGCGAACTTGTGCTTCTTGACAGCCGCAATTCCGGTGGCGGCGGGGGCGGCGGAAATATGGGCGGCGGTTACAATCAGGATAATGTCGGCTACGGCGGCGGAAGCTCGTCACAAGGCGGCGGTTCCCGCTCTGCGTCCGCGCAAGAAGGTCCGAAAGAGAATTTTGATTTGGATGATGAAATTCCGTTTTAATCGACTTGCAGCCGCTTGGCGGTTCAATTTGCAACGCAGATTGTTGCGAGGTGAAATCGCCGCGCTCGTGTTTGCGGAAGACAGTGCGGAAGACAGTATTGCGTGACAGTGCGCCGGATTTCACTACGGTCTATCCGGCCTACCGGACCGGGACTATTCTTAGACTGTAAAGTCATGCTGAATGACTCAGTCGTAACGCGTCGCCGCGAGCTTCTTCTGCGTTCGCCATTTTACGGCCTTAATTAAGTGTGATAGAGTAACACACTATTTATTGATGGGTCGTCTTTTGAATGTCATGCACGAATACAGGGGGAATCCTCGCCAAGTTTTAGCTGCCCTGATGCGTGATCCGCGTCATTACCAAGTGGCTGTGCTGTCCAGTCTAATCCTGTTTGGCGTTTTTCATTACTCATTTGACTTGCCATGGTGGCATGTCGTGGCCTGTGTGGGGTCAACATTATGTTCGCAAGCTCTTGCGGATAAAATGATTGGACGAAAATTTGATCCGCGCAGTCCGCTCATTTCTGCTTTATCTTTGACGCTCTTATTGAGAACAGGGTCAGTGACGCTGTCGATTGCTGCGGGCGTCATCGCTGTTGCGTCCAAATATCTTGTCCGGTTTCGCGGCAAGCATATTTTCAATCCCGCCAATTTTGGTCTGGTCATCGTCGCGCTCGCCTTTTCGGGGGCTTGGGTATCGCCGGGGCAGTGGGGCGCAGCGCCCATATTCGCACTTTTGCTAGCGGGGCTTGGCGGCGTTGTGACGGGTAAGGCCAAGCGCTGGGACGTAAGCCTGGCTTTCCTCGGGTTTTATGCCTGCCTTGTGCTGGGGCGTAGCCTTTGGCTCGGTAATCCCATTGCCATACCGTTTCACCAACTGCAAAGCGGCGCGCTGCTGGTGTTTACTTTCTTTATGATTTCTGACCCTAAGACGACGCCTGATGCCCGTTTGGGCCGCGTGATCTATGCGGCGTTGGTCGCGCTCGTAGGCTTTACGATACAGTTCGGATTTTACAATTCAGCGGGCGTTATATTGGCTCTGATACTCACAGCGCCATGCGTGCCGTTAATCGATACTATTATCAAAGGCCAGCAATATGCGTGGCCTTCACTGACACCTTATATGACGCCAACCCACCTCAAGAATGGAGCTACCAATGACACTTTCCAAATCCCTGCTGAGTAGCGCAGTTTTAATATCGACAATGGGTTTCGCCAGTACGGCAAATGCATTTTGTGGGTTTTATGTCGGTAAGGCTGATACGGACCTTTTTAATCAGAGCTCCAAAGTGGCGCTAGTCCGCGACGGTGACCGGACGGTCATCACTATGGCGAACGATTACCAGGGTGATCTCAAAGAGTTCGCTATGGTTATCCCAGTCCCAACGGTGATTACAAAACAGCAAGTTCATATTTCTGACCCGACGCTTCTTGAGCATTTAGATGCGTACACAGCACCGCGCCTTGTTGAATATTTCGATAGTAATCCGTGTGCGCGCAATGATTACAAACGCATGCGCTCAAGTATGCCAATGATGGAAAGCGCGGCAGGCGTTATGGACAAAGCCTCGAACAAAGCTCTGGGCGTTACCATTGAAGAAAGTTTCTCCGTCGGAGAATACGATATTCTCATTCTTTCGGCGATAGAGAGCGACGGTCTTGAAACATGGCTGACGTCTAATGGCTATAAACTCCCCGAGGGCGCAGAGCGTATTTTGGGAAGTTATATTAAGCAGGATATGAAATTCTTTGTGGCCAAGGTTAATCTCGAGAAAAAAGCTAAAGACGGCGGGGATTACTTAAACCCGATTGCCGTGGCCTATGAGAGCCCGAAATATATGCTGCCGATCCGGCTTGGCACTTTGAACGCCAAAGGAACTCAGGACTTGTTCGTTTATGCGCTCACGAAGGACGGCAAAGTCGAAACCACGAACTACCGGACGCAAAAAATTCCGTCTGACAAAGAGCTGCCGATTTACATCAAAGATGAGTTTGGTGACTTTTATAAAGACATGTACGGCGAAACAGCCCGCAAGGAGGGCGGTCATGGCGTGTTTATGGAATATGCGTGGAATATGAATTGGTGTGACCCGTGTGCCGCGGACCCGCTCTCTCAAGCCGAGCTCAAAGAGCTAGGCGTGTTTTGGCTGGGTAAGGGCAATAACGAGATTGCGCCGATGCCGCGCCGCGGACGGCCTATGCCTCAAGCACAGGACGTTTTCGTGACTCGCTTGCATGTGCGTTACGACGCGAAGAGCTTTCCTGAAGATTTGAAGTTTAAAACGACGGGCGATAAATCCAATTTCCAAGGGCGGTATATTCTGCGTCATGCTTATGACGGCGAAATGGAATGCCCCGCAGCAGAAGCCTACAAGACTGAGGTCAATAAACGCAAAGAGACAGAGATTAAGACGCTCGCCAACTTAACCGGCTGGAACACGCGCGATATTCGTAAAAAGGTTGAAAAATCTGATGGAGGGTTTCTTGATGTTGATAAACCTAAGAGTAGCGATGATTGGTGGAACAACATCTGGCCCGATGACTAAGACCTCTTAGCCACAAAACATGTCAAAAAACCGCCTTGCAGGCGGTATTTTACGTTGATCACTCATGCGTTAACATCAGTTAACCCTGTTTCTTTTCTGATTTTTTACCCGGGCCTAGTATATTGTTTCTCAAATGGGCGTCCAGTGCTGGCGTTTAAAGAGTTTTGGGAGATGTTATGTTGGGATTTAAGCGAAAGACAGATAGCTATAGAAATGACTCGAAAGGTTCATTTTCTATTTACATGGCTATAGGTTTCACCACCATAATTATGGGCGTAGGGTGCGCCTTCGATATGGCGCAAGTCACTAGCCAAAAGTCTCGCTTGCAGGATCTGACAGACGCTACCGCTCTCGCAGCGGCGATTGCCACGCGAAATGACAGTCAAAATCGTCAAACTAGCGCTCAAAACCATTTCGAAGAGAACCGTACTCTATCTGGCGGCCTTGTTGTGAACGATAACCCTAGAATAGACTTTGATGATGCCGCTAAGGTAGTGACAGTAGAGGTAAAGGCTGATTACAAATATATGTTCATGGGCATGTTTGGAATGGCTGACCCGACTGTGACAACTGTTGCGACGGTAGGCTACATGATTGACGATGTTGCGCCTCTCTCTATTGCGTTTGCTTTTGATGCTTCAGGCTCAATGGATGATTTATCGCCGGATGGCGTGAAGAAAATTGAGGCCCTAAAGCAAGCTACAACAGAACTGTTTGACGAAATTTATGAGGCATCAGAGCGTCCTGACTTGCTAAATCAAAAAATGAGAACCGCTTTTTCTAGCTATAATACAGAGCTTGTTGAGAGTGAAAGTATGATGCAGGGTCGAAATCACATCTTAAGTGCGGTCAACGGCATGATAGCGGATGGCGGAACAAATTCGACGCCGTCATTGCAATTTGCTCTGGAGCAGCTCGATAATCAAAAGGCCGCGATTGCAAATAACGGGTGGGCTGGCTATGTCGTGTTTATGACAGACGGTGATAATAATGATGTCGACCTTGACGGCAATCCCGTGACGTGGGACGCAGATTCTTATACTAAATGTGATGAAATTAAAGCCGCAGGGTACCGCATCTTCGGTGTTGGTTTTGAAGCCCCGGAAAAAGGTGAGAATTTACTTAGACATTGCGCGAGCAGTAAAGGCGATTATTTTGATAGTTCAAATGCGAAAGACCTGAAGCAAGCCTTCAAGCTGATTGGTCAAGAACTCGGCAGAAGCACAATCGCGATTAAATCTTAACTTATCTCCGGATTTCAGCGCAGGCAATGCGCGCTCCGGCCCCGCCAATCGGCTGGGTGATTTGATCGTCAGGATTAATGTGAATTACGAGGGCTGAACCGTCAACGTCAAGCAGAGCCGGTATGTCGGTAGCCTCTGACAGTGTGACGCGTGAATTAATGCGCTCCAAATCAACATTGCCCTCGCTGTCTGCGACTGCATTTTCCATATCCGCATTGTCCGGGCCTTCAGAGTTCTTGAGGCCGTGCTTCATGTTCATA
>Ga0209828_1003337_pt1 | contig 12339 bp, 9 predicted proteins | sample MaitaG_FD_187429 | JGI IMG/M metagenome (GOLD analysis project Ga0209828, IMG submission 187429) | Marine algal microbial communities from Maine, USA - Maine_Asex2 metaG (SPAdes) (version 2) | ecosystem: Host-associated > Algae > Red algae > Unclassified | place: Maine, USA | collected 2015-01-05
CGCTAAACACCTTACCTTGGTTGGGCGACAAGGTTTAATAAGAGAAGATGCTAAGTTAGCTGTTACTGAAATGGAGCAAGCTGGCATCAGTGTCTATACCCCACCTTGTGATGTAAGCAACTACGATCAACTTAAGGATGTCTTTGATGAACTGAAAACAAGCGTACCAAGAATCGCTGGAATCATCCATGCAGCGACTGTTTTTGACGATGCACTTATTCGTAATTTAAATACTGAAAAAATTCAAAGTGTCTTAAATGCTAAAGCCTTAGGTGCTTGGAATTTGCATGAACTTAGCAAAGGTGAGTCATTGGATTTCTTTGTTTTATATTCGTCTGCAACAACATTATTTGGAAACCCTGGGCAAGCAAATTATGTGGCGGCAAACTATATGCTTGAAAACTTGGTGGCATATCGTCGCCAACACGACTTGGTAGCCTGCTACGCCGCCTGGGGTGCTATTTCCGATGTAGGATTCCTCGCAAGGAACAAGGAGACTCAGGAAGGACTGCTTTCCCGTCTCGGCGGATCAGCAATAACTTCAGACCAAGCATTAAGCGAGTTAGAATCCTTAATCACCAGCAATCACGGCGGTGCCGCCTACATAAATTTTGATTGGAAATCGATTAAAAAGGGCATGCCATCAGCAAAGTCACCAAAGTTTCTAGAGCAAAATAATGAGTTATCTCGTCATGGTGGCTCGGATGAAATGGAAGATTTCCTCTCGCATATAATTGGCATGCCAGATGATGAAGTAAAGAAATTGATAGCCAGCCAGCTCACAAATGAAATTTCCCAAATCCTCCGACTGCCAATAGAAAAAGTAGATCAAAAATGTGCGATTTATGACCTAGGAATGGATTCCTTGATGGGTATGGAACTATTGCTCGCAATCGAAGAACGATTTGGCATGAAACTTCCCTTAATGAGTTTAACTGAAGGTGGTAGTATTCTTAAAATTGCGGATAAAATACAAGTAAAGCTCCTCGATAATGCTCCTTCTGAGAACGATGAAACCGTTGAAAACTTAGTGTCTAAGCATGGGGCAAATCTATCGAGTGAAGAGCTTGAGCGCTTAAAACAGGTTAATAATGAGTAAATTTAGAAAATTGGGTCTTAATGAGTCAACCAAGAACCTTCTGATCAACAAAGCATTAGATGCGCGACAAAAAAATCAGGAAAAAAACAATTCCAGCGAAGTAAACCCAACCAAAAGAGGCCTCTTCGGAAAGAAAATTGATAGCCGCTGGAATCGTTTTAATGAGTTTGATGGCATAAAAGAAATTGAATTTCTCGAAAAAAGTGGACGGTCTCTCGGCGTAAACAGCCCTTTTTTCAAAACGCATGATGGTATTGCTGGAGCCACCTCATCAATAGATGGAAAAACCTATATTAATTATTCCAGTTACAATTACCTTGGATTGGGTGGCAATCCAAAAGTGATTCAAGCCTCTAAAGATGCATTAGACCACTATGGGACGACTGTGTCTGCCAGCCGTATGGTGTCTGGTGAACGCCCTATTCAACAACAACTCGAAAGTGAAATATCATCTCTTTACAATGCGGATGACAGCCTTGTTTTTGTTAGCGGTCACGCAACTAATGTGACGACTATCGGTTATTTATTTGGCCCTAAGGACTTGATTCTCTATGATTCCTTGTGCCACAACAGCATTTTACAAGGCGCAGTATTGTCGGGGTCAAAAATCTTGCCTTTTCGACATAATGATTGGGCTCACCTCAATGAAATCCTAACCCGGGAACGAAAGAATTTTGAACGTGTTCTAATTGCGATCGAAGGCCTTTACAGCATGGATGGTGATATACCCGATTTAGAAAAATTCATCGAAGTAAAGCGACGCCACCACACCTTTTTAATGGTTGATGAGGCTCACTCTATTGGAGTATTGGGTAAAACAGGTAGAGGAATCGCTGAACACTTTGATGTTAACTATAATGATGTTGATATCTGGATGGGTACCCTTAGCAAAAGCTTTGCAAGTTGTGGGGGCTACATCGCTGGAGAATCCGCGCTTATCAAACACCTCAGGCACTATGCTCCCGGCTTTCTTTATAGCGTAGGAATATCGCCACCACTAGCTGCTGCTGCACTCGAATCAATTCGTTTAATGAAAGCAGAACCCGAGAGACTGGAAAGATTGCACTGCCGGGGATCTTCATTTTTGAAACAGGCTAAGGAGTCTGGCATCAACACAGGAAAAAGCGCTGGATATTCTGTTATTCCTGTTATGGCAGGAAGCTCCACTAATGCCGTAACCTTATCGAATATCCTTTTCGAAAAAGGAATCAATGTACAACCGATAATGCGCCCTGCTGTCGAAGATAAAGCGGCTAGGTTACGTTTTTTCATCAGTAGCGAGCACACGGAAAAGCAAATTAACCAGACAATTGAAGCCGTTAAACAGGCTATGAGCAAGCTAACTTGAAACTAAAGAAACGGTTAGTTTTTTTAACTTACCCTTGTTTTTATTCTAGTCTTGTCCTCAATTCCATCCTTTCGTCATCAGATGTCGAGGTAGTTGCCATAGTAAGCTCAACCAGGAATTTACGAATTAACGAGAACTCTCTGGTGTCTGCTTTCAAACGAATCATTCACAGTGGCCTACATTATTCCTGCTACCTATGGTTTATCACTAGCGCTTATACAACTGTTTCTCAATGGTCTAGATTTGACAGCATTCACAAATTGGCCTCTAAAAATAAAATACCTCACTACAAAACCTGCAATATCAATGGTGACGAAATGAAAGCCAGCATCCGTGAAATAAATCCGGATATTATTTTATGTGCCCACTTTAACCAGCGCGTTGCTCCTGAAATATACTCATTAGCAAAAAACTCTGCCCTTAATATACATCCTTCGCTCTTGCCAGACCTGAAGGGCGTTGATCCGGCTTTTTATGCAATGCTCGAACGCTATGAAAAGACAGGGGTTTCTTTGCACCATCTCGATGAAGAATTTGATACTGGATCCGTTACTTCTAATCAGATGTGCGATATTCAGAGTACCGATTCGCTATTTTCTCTAAACTGCAAACTTTTTCAGGCCGGAGGAGATTTGTTAATATCCTATCTACAGAAAAACAACGGTTATATTGAGGCAAGTACAAGAAGTCGTTATGACTCGTGGCCTTGCGCATCAAAGGTTAACGAGCTTAGGCAGACCAATAAACTAATTTCGCTTCAAAATATTAAGTGGATGTTTTCGCCTGAAACACGCAGATGTAAAAATCAATAAAGCGAAAGGAAATAACTTAATCAGGGTTTCTTTTAAGAACTTTACGTCCTTTGAATTTCAATGCACCGATTGCTTCCAGTAAATTTAAACCCAGACTTTCAACTTTCATTACCCGTTCTTCTAAAAAGTCTTGACTCCTTACAGGCTTTTTCTCAGTATTTGACCATATAAAATAATTTGACCGTGCATCTTCGTATCCCATTTGATCGAAGACATGTGAAATTGCAGGCACATGATCACCATATAACGAAAACATCACTGGGGTACTCCTTTCCTTGAAGCAGCTACAAAGCTGAGATATCATTTTGTCAGCATTCTTCAAATGTCTTAAATACACAGTTAGATCATCTAACCCAGAACTTGGCTGACTTTCATAATAATCCTTCCATTCATCCGTAGCGACAGCCTCTAAATGCAAAGGCCCATGATTTTCCATTGTAATAGCGAAAATGAAACATGGCTTATCCCCAGAATTTAATACATGCATAATCTTATTAGTAACGGCTTGGTCTGCAATATACGGGCCAGTACGAACAGCTCCCCCGAAGGACTCTTCATCTAAAAAATCATCAAAACCCAATTGCTTAAAAAACTTATCTCTCATAAAAAAACCGGAGGCATTGGGATGTATGCAAACACAATAATAACCGAGAGATTTCAAAACACTAACTATAGAGGGGATCTTGAACTTCGACAGCTGTTGATAGGGGTAATACTGTGCCAAGCCCAGCTGGAGCGGCGTTAGTCCAGTCAAAAAACCGAATTCGGTTCGCATTGTATTTGCACCCCAAGCCGGTACGCTAAGTTTTCCGAATGCTTGGCTAGAGAGTAAACACTCATCATAAGCTGATAAGACTTTTTCTAAAATATTAGGGCTTAGGTGTCTGGCATCAAAGAAAGACTCACTTTGAACAACGACAATATCTGCAAGCTCTCCATTCTGTGAAGAAAAATCTATTTTCTCTTTTGAATAAAGACTCTCGTCAGAAATATTTTGAAAAACTTCATTTCGAGATTTCGATGCTTTGAAAGCGTATACACAGCTTGTAACGAGCACACCAAATTGCTCACAATCACTTTCAATTTGTTGCGAGCATGTAACCTTTGAAGATAATTTCGAGAGCAAATAAAGCATTACAAATACCCACAATGCAAGCAGCAAAGTGGTTATAGAAAGCCACTTAAAAAGTGTTTTCTCAAGAACTAAACCCGCCAAAATAACCCCACCCCCAATAACGGTCAGAAGTATTAAAGGAACAATACCAAGAAATGGCAGATAGAGCCGAGGATGCTTGAATACCTGCAGATAAAGATAGAAGTCTGTAAAGACCAATGGTTCTTTTAAGGTTGCGTACTTTGCATTATTGATTACTAAAACAATAGATACCATGCCAATCGATAAGCCTATAGAAAATACTAAGCGCTGAGTCAGTATTAGCATGATGGTATACAGGGTCGCTATCAACAAAAGATGTATTGTTATTGCACTATGGCTGCGCAACCGCATTGGTCGTGGTTGAGGCTTATAAAAGGACTCCAGCACCAAAGAGCTTAGCCAACAAAGCAGCAAACAGAAGCAATAGGAAAAAAGGAAGTCAAACATCATGATGTTTAATATTTGAGACGAGCTAAAATAAAATCTGAAATACCAGCAGGCAAGAGGCTTAAAAACCGCACACCTAAGTTCAAGGCCAAGGGAAAAGCAATTACTCTTTTTTTCTTATCTAAACCACGTCTTATAATACGTGCAGCATCCTCTGCACTAATCATAAAAGGTTTACTACCACGGAATTGATCGCTCAAAGGTGTTTTTACAAACCCCGGCGCAATTAATGTAACTGTAATCGATTGAGAGGCAAGCAACCCCCTGACTGCTTCAGTGTAAGCCTTAAGTCCAGCCTTACTCGCACAATAAGAAGGTGTCAATGGCATACCATAATATGCACCTAATGAGCTGACATAAGCGATATGTCCAGACTTTCGTCGCTGCATATCCTCAAGTACCCCGTGCGAGATAGCGAGAGCCCCCAGCAAGTTAAGGGAGATCACTGATTCAATTTTATTCCACGACTCTGTCTCGCAATTCTGAGTGCTGTTTGTTATACCAGCATTAGAAATGAACAAATCAACATTATGAGTTTGGGCTATTTCAGCTGATAATGAGACGGATTTCTCAATAGCGGAAAGATCATGACAATACGTTTTTACCTCAGCACCACAACTTCTGCACTCCTCAGCTAGATAACTTAATTCATCTATGCTTCGCCCTAAAAGGATGAGTAGAACATTATCTTTGGCGTACTCCAGAGATAGAGCAGAACCAATCCCCCCTGTTGCACCAGTAATAAGCACTGTAAACTTAGAGTCAGGGTGATTTTTATAAGTCATTAGCTAGGGAAATATGAACCTCAAACAATAAAGAGTTACAGAACATTATTGCAGAGCAATTAACGGTTACGCTTATGTGGTACTGACATCGAAGTTCATTACTGGCATTGATGATTGACACTCTACGGTAATTGGCTCTTGGATAGTCGCATTGAACCTCTTCAAACTCTCTGCCACAGCCATTTCAATACCTTTCTTTGTATAAAAATTTCCGTTAATTTGAGTATCATTTATGACAACATCCCGAAAATCCCTGAAAAGATTATAATCACTTTTCTTAGCACGCCGCCAAAACTGATCGAGCCCACCCTGAAAAGTCAGACCGGGCATATTATAAAGCGCATCACCAAGGGCTATGGTTGGGGATTTATGAAATAGCGCCGACATACCGGTCGTACTATTAATTAATACAGTACCTTTAGCATGCTGAAGAAGCGTAGGCAAATGGCCACCATCAATAAAAATAACCCGCTTTTCTATGCCTAAGTCTTTACTCACCCTAAGTGTATATTCTTTACATTTGCTTAGCCCAGTATCAAGGGGGTGATTCTTGACAACAAGCTTCGTATTCTTAGGAGCGTTTTTAGCAAATGATTGAAGGATTTTTACAGTGGCTTGATTAACATCATCGAAAGGGGAATGAACTCTTATTTGTGAGTCCCCAGATAACTGTAACGGGTAAACATAATAACTAAGTTTATCATCGATAATTTTATTGATCTTGTATTTTGCCCCTAAAGACAAAGGAACTAATGCAGGATATCTCTTAACCCAACCCAGGTATTCTCTCAATGGATGGTCAGCTCTATGTCTCGTATAATGTGGAAATCTAAATGAGTCCGAAATGCGAGCGGTGTTGAACCGTAAATCGTAATACAACCTCACCCATTGAGAATAGTTAGTTTTGAGACTCTCTATACCTCTAGGAATGTCTTTTGCCCTTCGGCGAAAGTAATTCGGTGTTTTACCCACTAAAGGAGAAAAACCATTAACCCCACCAGAATCTAACGTAATCCAATCTGGTCGTAGGTAGCCCTCTTCGTAAACATGAATATTGATACCTAATTTTTTAGCAATTGTAATTGCAGGGATGTGAATGGGGCGCGTGTCTCCAAATAGAACGATATCCGACACTTTCAGTTCATCAAATACTTCTCTGTAAAAGCTACTTAATCGCTCCGGCTTATCAGTGAATCCCTTTAGACAATTTGACCCGTTAAACAAAGCATCGCCGCCACAAAACTCGATTTTACAAGTTTGCACGCCTGCTTGATTCAGGGCTGATGCCAATTTGGCAAAAAACGGAGAGGCAACTCCTTGCAAGAATAAAAAAGATCGATTATCCAAACGAGTACATCTCATTATTTGTCCCTAAAATTTCTTGGCAATTCAGTATACCAAACCACACGAGATTGAAAATATATAGTTTGGTGAGCTATGACTTATCAATTTCTTTTTAATATCGTAGAAGATAATATAGGGGTTAAAAAGTAAGACTATTAGATAATTTTCAGATCAACGCTCAAGCTCATCATACCTCTTCTGACCCTAAAATGCACTGCCTACGCTGCTATCCAACTAAAAATCTAAATCTATCACATCTCGTCGGAATAGATTGTCCATAATCTACTCATGTTATTTCGAGCATTATTTTGATAATCAAGTATCAAGCAAATCTGCATTCCATCGATAGTTGATTATCAATTCTATGTTTAAGCCTGACAAATTCTAAACTATTGGCTTGACCGGTTTTATTGCCTGGTCAGCCCTTCCGAACTTTCCCCACAACTGCTTCAACTTTATATTCATCCAAAGCCCCAGAGGTTGTTCAACCAGTAGATGGATCAGCCATGAAACAACTAACATTAATGAGACTAACGCCAATAACAATACATAACGATTAACCGAATCACCAAGTTCCTGAAACAACATAAAACCAATATTCTGATGAATTAAGTATAATGGATAAGTTAAAACACCAAGCTTGATAAGCTTCTGCGAACTCAATCCTTTGGTGTGACCCAGAGATACCAACAGAAAAACAGCAAAACAAACAATGATGACAGCGCTGCCAATAAAAGGTGAGAAATCACTTTCATATACAACTGCAAGATGCTTTATCTCATTTAGGTTTTGCCATAACGACAGTAGCAAGCTGCCCACTAGCATTGCACCACGCACCAAGTTCATTCCATTTTGTTTGACCAAATAAAACAACGCACCGGCGATAAAGAATGGCGACCAGCCTGTTAAAAAGAGGAACGTGACAATTTTAGGCAGCGTAACCACCATACTTACCGCGGTTAAAACCAACCAGAACGCTAAGAACCATTCGATACGTTTGATCTGCCCAAAGACCAATAACACAAAAATCAATGCATAAAACTTTATCTCAACCAGCAGCGTCCAGTAGACACCATCCACCATTGCTACTCCGGCAAACCCACTAATCATCGTTAGATTTAGCAGATATTGAACTAAACCGATCTGGAAAATCTCTCCACCTTTCCACAAAATAAATCCAGCGGTTAGCGTAACGCAAACCCAGAAGGCAGGGTATAAGCGGGTGATTCGGGAGATGACGAAATTTGGTGCATCCCGCTTACTTGCGGTCATCAAAATAACAAAACCACTGATGATAAAGAACAGCTGAACACCATAGAAGCCATATTTGAAGATCTCACCAAGTACGGGGTATTCGACGGGGCTGTATCCTCCTTCGGCGAAACCTCGAAAGGTATAGTGGTATAAAACAACTGCTAAGGCCGCCAAAAACCGTAACAGGTCAATTTCGTAAAACCGATCTTTAACATCCATCGCTAGATAACCATCCCAACTAATTTATTTTTTATATTCGTAGCTTGGGATTATGACGCTATTTTTGACAGAGCAGGAAGAATGACCTCCTTACGGTATAAGCTATCTGATTAAATGAATATTTGGCACTAAAGCATCCTGCTTAATCGACCGCTTTATTTTTTCAAGACTGAATCGATAGACAGTACGATCTCATCACCATGCGACACCTGCTCCTGCTCGACATAAAAGTCACCATCCTGACTAATTGCATTACCGCTTTTAGATACTCTGGCGCCAACGATTAGCATTGGAAACATCGATATTTTCATTTGAGGCATCATCGCCATATCGTCATCCAATACTATCGAGACGGGAAGATCCTTAATCGCAATGCGTTTTGCAGCCAAAGGCATCGGTGGGCCAGACTGAGCTTTAGCGTAGACAAACACGCTATCTTCAGGGTTAACTTGCCCCAGAAATTTATCGTCCAAACTTATGTTCACTGTAACTTGCTTAGCATTAGCTACCGCGGGCTTATTTTCATCTTGTGCCGGGCTTACCGCTGTCTTGGTCGCCTCACCCCCATTTGCCGCTGCTATTTTTTTTTCAACGCGGCTAATCAATACATCAAGCTGCGCCTGCTCTGCCTCATTACCATTAAGCAGTGGACGTAGCACCTGCCACCTAACCAAGGCCTCGTGGTTATTGCCCTTCTGCTCTAAAGCCATCCCAGACAGCCAAAGCGCAGTGGTGTTGTCGGGCACCTTAGCTAGGGCAGCGTTAATTAATACTTCAGGACGGCCGGTCATTTTTCCTTGTTGCTTCATCGAAAGCGCGTCTGCCAACATCAACATCACATCCGGATCTTCCGGCTGTAAACGCAGTAGATTCTCGTACGATTCAATCGCACCATCAAAACGCTGCATCAGCATATAAGAGCGCCCCAACATATACCAACCCTGAGCATTATCGGGAGTTGTGCGCATCTTTGCGTGTAGGTTAGCCACCAATTTATCCACATCAGGCTTGCCATCGGCCGTCATTGGCACTTCAGGTTTCGGAGGGACTTTAGCCATTTCAATAGCATTCGGCGTTCCGAGGTACATGTAAAGCGCAACCGAGCTGACAGGAACAACGAGCGCAAGAAAACCCGCACTAATCCATGACTTATTACTAGTCGATGCTTTTACAACATCACCCTTTTCACCAGATTCGTCCGCCAAAGAATCAGAACCCACATCAAGCAATAACGCCTGCTCCAACTCATTGCGCCGCGCGGTATATTGATCACTATCGACTTCAGCTTTTTCGAAGCTTTGCTCCAGCTCTGCAATTTGCTCCTGAACAATACGGATATTCTGCTGCTTTCGGTCATCGAAGACTTCATCAGAGGTTCGAAATAATGGCAGTAACAGGTAAGCAACTGCCAGCAGCAGCAACACGATTATAAAAAACCAGAGCATTATTTATTCCTTGTTTGAATCGTGTTTGAGATCATTGGGTTTTATTTAAGAGTTCACGAACCGAATCGCGTTGATCATCACTGAGCGTTGCAACCGGCGCTGACTTTGACTGTGTACGCACCCAGCGAATCACGAAAAAGATGGCCAGCAATAGAAATACGATCGGACCAAGCCACAGAAGTATTGTTTTCATCTTAAAAGCCGGACGATACAGTACAAAATCACCGTAACGTGCCGTCATATAGTCGATCACCTCAGTTTGGCTTTGCCCTGCTTCAACCATATTATAAACTTTAGCCCGCAAATCTTTGGCCAAATCAGCATCTGAATCTGCAATCGTTTGGTTCTGACAAACCAAGCAGCGCAACTCATTGACCAGTGCAGTGTAATTCTCTTCACTCTGAGCATTCTTAAACGTAATTCTTTCAGCTTCAGCCCAGATTGCAGTACTGCTGATTAAACTGACGCTGACAACTAGCATAATCAATAAGCGAGACATTAACCCTTTTCCTCACGCAGCTTTAGAATAAGCGGCAGCAAATCATCGCGTACCGTCGCATCAAATACCGGGCCGGTTGCCTTGTGTCGGATTATCCCTTTTTTATCGATAACAAAGGTTTCCGGCACACCATAAACACCGAGATCGATACCAACCTGACCCTCAAGGTCAACGGCAATATGCTGATAAGGATTACCAAGTTCGGCCAACCACTCTTTAGCGTCCTTAGATTCGTCTTTATAATTCAGACCAAGCACTGGCAGTTTTTCACTTCTGATAAGGCGCGTTAGTACGTCATGTTCTGCCCGACAGGACACACACCAGGATGCAAAGACATTCAACATCCATACCTGCCCCTTTAAGTCATCAGGAGAAACCATCTTTCCTTCAGCCATTAACTTAGGCAAAGAAAACTGTGGCACAGGCTTACCGATAAATGGTGAAGGTACTTCCCGAGGTTTCAAGCCTAAGCCGATGGCCAAAAACACTACTAAAACAGCGAATATACCGAGTGGAATTAGTGCGCTTTTCTTCATGCAGTAACCTCGTTACCTTTTACATCCGTATCAGATTGCTCAACAACTTTGCTTTCAGTTATACGACGTCTAACTCGGCGATAGCGTTTGTCAAATGCCGCTAGTAACCCACCAAGCCCCATCAACGCTGAACCAATCCATATCCAGTTCACCACTGGCTTGTGATACAGCCGCACGCTCCAGGCATCTTTACCCAATGGCTCACCGAGTGCGATAAATAAATCACGGAAGAAGCCACCATCGATACCTGCCTCAGTCATTGGCATAGTGCCCGGACCATAGTTGCGTTTCTCAGGGTACAATGTCGCAACCTCCTGACCATCACGAGTAATAACGACTTCACCACGCTGAGCAATATAATTAGGGCCTTTTGCTTCCTTTACCCCATTAAATAAGAAAGAATATCCACTCATTTGATACTCCTGCCCTTGCTCCAAACGGACATCTTTCTCCGTGCTGTAAGCTGATGTCAGGCTAATACCAGCAACCGTAACCGCCATACCAATGTGTGCAATTGCCGCACCCCATACTGATAATGGCAATTTGAATGGCGAACGCCCCTGCTCCTGCACCCACAGCAACGCAGTCAAGCTTACCCAAGAAGCTAGCGCCACACCAAGCGCTGCTTTCCAATCGAAAAATTCCATGAATAAAATGGGCACAAGGAACCCAATCAGCAGAGCAAACAGCAAGACCCAGCGTACTTTTGCAAATACCCGCTCCTTAGTATCTTTTTTCCAACGCAGGAACAGCCCGAAACCCATTGCACTAAATAAAACCAGACCTAATGGCAAAGCGATCGTATTAAAATACGGTGGACCAACAGAGATTTTGCCCAATCCTAGCGCATCGATGAATAGTGGGTACAGCGTCCCCAGCAGCACCGTTGCCGTCATTGCAATCAAAGCAACGTTATTGATCAACAGCCCCATTTCCCTGGAAATTACCGTGAACGTGCCGGTCGAACGTATCTTGGGTGCTCGAATTGCATATAAAATCAGTGATGACCCAACAACTAACACTAGGAATATGAGAATAAACAAACCACGCTCAGGATCACTGGCGAACGCATGAACTGATGTCAGTACACCCGAACGCACAAGGAAGGTACCCAACAAGCTCAGTGAAAAAGCAAAGATTGCCAGTAGTATCGTCCACGATTTAAACGCGGCACGTTTCTCTGCAACGGCTAAGGAATGGATTAGTGCCGTTCCGACTAACCACGGCATCAACGAAGCATTTTCAACCGGATCCCAGAACCACCAGCCGCCCCAGCCAAGCTCGTAGTAAGCCCACCAGCTACCGAGTGCGATACCAATCGTCAAAAATACCCAAGCTACATTCGTCCAGGGACGTGCCCAGCGAGCCCAGGCAGCATCAAGCTTGCCACCCAGC
>Ga0209828_1003339_pt1 | contig 12330 bp, 9 predicted proteins | sample MaitaG_FD_187429 | JGI IMG/M metagenome (GOLD analysis project Ga0209828, IMG submission 187429) | Marine algal microbial communities from Maine, USA - Maine_Asex2 metaG (SPAdes) (version 2) | ecosystem: Host-associated > Algae > Red algae > Unclassified | place: Maine, USA | collected 2015-01-05
TCGACTGCGATATCACGGAGCGGACCGAGATCGGAATCGCTCGGCGGGGGAACAGCAGCGGAGGGCGTTGATTCGCTAGGAATCAGTGCCCCAAGGCCACGTCCAAGCCCTCCTTGGCGAGGTTTAGCCATCGAGCACCTCCTCGGCCACCGCTCTATAGGCGGCAGCGCCTTGTGAATTGGTATCAAATGTTGTAATTGGCTGACCAAACGAGGGTGCTTCGGAGAGCCGCACGGTACGCGGGACCACGTTTGTGCACACCCGATCACCAAAGTGGTTCCGCACCTCATCGACAACCTGGGCCGCCAGCTTGGTTCGAGGATCGAACATCACGAGCACAATATGGCTGATTTCCAGCTTGGCATTGAGGTTTGCCCGCACCAAATCAACGTTTCCCATGAGTTGGCCGAGCCCCTCAAGTGCGTAGTACTCGCACTGAATCGGCACGATCACCTCAGAGGCGGCAGCAAATGCGTTGACGGTCAACAAACCGAGCGATGGGGGACAATCAATGAGAATGAAGTCGTAATCGTCGATCACACTCTCAATGGCCAGACGCAGCCGGTGTTCTCGACTCATCATTGGGACCAGTTCGATCTCGGCTCCCGCGAGATCAAGGCTGCTTGGCAGCACGAACAGGTTCTTTACTGCCGTTGGCTCTATACATGCATCGGCTTCGGCGTCTTGCAACATCACGTGATAGATCGAATGGTCAAGCTCGCGCGGGTTAAGGCCGAGCCCCGTTGACGCGTTCGCCTGCGGGTCAAGGTCGATGACCAGGGTGCGGTGTCCTTGTTCAGCTAGGCATGCGGCCAGATTCACCGTCGTCGTAGTCTTGCCGACACCACCCTTTTGGTTCGCGACCGCGATGACTCGAGGAAGTGGGCGCTTCTTATGGGCCGGCGCCTCGCCAGCTGCGGCATCGGGCACAGTGGGCGCTTCTTGTGCCGCACTGTCAGACGACGTCTCTTTGACCGCCGGTGGTTCTTCGGCCAATTGCGTTTTGTTGGCCGATAGTGATTCTCGGGGTTCGGGTGCGCTCCGATTGATGTCGGGTGGCTCGGGTACCGCGCGGCCTTGAGCACTCGGGGCCCGATCGATGGGCTGCACCGCACTCGGCTGCACCGCGCGCTGCTCATCAACCAAAGGCTCATCAACCAAAGGCTCATCAACCAAAGGCTCATCAACCAAAGGCTCATCAACCAAAGGCTCATCAACCAAAGAGTGCTCGGCGACCGGATCGGTGATCGGATTGGTGATCGGCTGGGTCGGGGAGTCCGGCTGAGTCGGGGATGCATTGGTTTCAGTGGCAATCTTTGCGACTGCCGCGGTCAGATTGTCAACTCGAGGTGCCGGCGGTGTATCAGCGCTTGGGGTGCTTGGCTTCGCTTCAGCGGGCCTCGTCGACGGGTTCTGCGCCACCTGCGAGGCCCTTTTTCCCTTGCGACGCTTCTTCTTAGCCATCAACCCACGATGCTAGTCCCCGTCGATCCCCGAACGCGGTATTTGATTGTTTCACGTGAAACGGGATACTGAAGTGCCCGCAATTCAACGTGCCCGCCGCCGACCAATCGCTGGTTGGTCGCTGGCTGGTTTCACGTGAAACATTTGAAGAACCCCGGAACTCCAGGGCTTTCGGGCCCAACTTAGCGTGTAGGCCATCCGCGATCGGTGCGAGGGGGCAAACGAGGCAAATCCGCCGGGTGGTCGCTGTCTGACCTCACCATAAGCGCGAAGGTGGCCTGGCTGCGTTCGCGCCAGTTTGCTGGACCGAAACCGCAGGCCGCCAACCCCTCCGCATTCCAGCGCCCATTCGACCGCTCGCCCGGGGGCTCTGACACGATGAGGGAGCCACCGGGTCGCAGGAAGCCACTTGCACATTCCGCCGTGAATGATGGTGGGCCAAACGATCGGGCCACCGCTACCGAGAACTGTGCTCGCCACTTGTGGTCGTGGGCGACGTGTTGGGCAGGAGCTGCCACTACCTGCACGCGGTCATGCATGCCGAGCTTGGCGACACATCGTTCGACCTCGGCCGCCCGCGAGGTGCGACTATCCACCAGCACCCAGGCCATGTCGGGCCGGGCCGCCGCGAGAACAAGTCCGGGAATTCCGCCGCCAGTCCCCAGATCGAGCCCCCGTGCCGGTTCGCCCACCACTCCGCCACCCACCACTTCGCCGCCCAACAGTTCTTCGCCTGGCACTACCTCGCTCACCACTTCAAGGAATGCCTGGCAGTGATCTAGTTGACGATCGAGCTCGCCTCCGATCATGCCCAGGCGGTGGGGACGCTCCAGGATCGCCGCCAACCGATCCCGGAGCTCCGGTGTCATTCCTCTTCGTCTACAATCGCGCCGCCGATTGGGCTAATGACAATGTGGCGTCGGGGATCACGGCCCTCTGACAGCGTCTCAACACCATCGACTTCGCCCACTGCGTCGTGCACGAGCTTACGGTCGGCAGCATTCATAGGCTCCATAGCCTTGCTCTTGCCTGATTCAACGACCGACTCGGCAACCTGCACCGCAAAGCGAGCCAGCGCGTCACGTCGGCGAGCACGATAGCCGTCGACGTCTACCTGGATTCGGTGGTAGCGGCGGCCGCCTGCAGCCCGGTGCATGGCGGTACGAGAGAGTTCTTCAAGTGTTCCAAGGGTTGCGGCCCGGTTGCCAATCAGCAAACCAAGATCGTCACCCACCACTTCAGCGCGCAGTGTCGTACCCTCTTCGACCAGGTTGACGGTCGACGTTGAGTCGAACGACGATGCAACGCCTCGCACAAAGGCTACGAGCGTTTCTTTTTGCTCCTCGAGCGGCATTTCTACGCGATCTTCGCCCTGTGGGCCACCGTCGCGCGATCGACGGTTGCGATCGCCGCCACCTCGGCGGTTATTGGAGCCGTCATCGTTGTTGTTGCGCTGCCCCCGTCCACCGCTGGCTGCTGCTGCGGTTGCGCCACCGGCCGCAGCTGCTGCTGCGCCTCGGTTACGCCGGGTACCACCATCGCTCTTTGCGCCATCATTGTTCTGGCGGTCGCTGTTCTTGTTGTTCTGGCGATCGTCGCGGTCATTGTTCTTGCGATCGTTGCCCTTGCCACCACGGTTGTTGCCACCGTCGCGATTGTTACCGCCTTTGTTGTTTCCCTTGTTGTTGCCGCCCTTTGAACGATTGCCGCGGTTGTTGCCCCCCTCGTTGCCACCGCGGTTGTTGCCCCCATCGTTGCCGCCGCGGTTGTTGCCGCGATTGCTGTTGCTGCGGCCACGACCACGGTCATTGCGACCCTGGCGACGCTCTTCTTTGGCCGGCGGCGCCTTTGGCTTGATCCGAGCTCGAACGCGAGCCTCGGTCTTGGTGCGACCGAACAAGCCGGTCTTGCCTTCTTCAATTACTTGAATTTCGGCATCGGCGCTATCGACCCCGAGCAGGTCGAGGGCCCGCGTCTGGGCCTCGTCGACCGAGCGGGCCGTGGTGACTATCCAGTCCATGACTTCTTCAGCTTTCTGTCTGCTTCGTTGCTATTTCTTCTTCGATCGGCCGGCATCGCCTTTTGGCGTTACCCGCTTGGACACTGGCTTGGCCGGTGCATCGTTCTTCACAGCTGAGCGCTTAGCGCGTCCCCAGCCTGAGAGCTTTTCGGAGGGTGCGGCCGCGCCCTTCTTGGTCTTCTTGCCATTCTTCTTGCCAGCTTCGGAACCGCCGCTCGCTGAGCTGCCGTTCTTGCTCGACTTTGTCGCAGAAGGCTTGCTGGCTGCTGGCCGAGAGCGCTGTGGCTTGGCACCCTTGATCGGGGCCGACACCGGCCGGCGCGAGCCATGGCGTGTTCCCGAGCTCTTGGCTTCGGGTTTGCGGCTCGCGCCGCCGCCAAACAATGCTGCTAGTGGATTGTCTGGTTCATCGTCGTCATCGTCGTCATCATCTTCGTCGTCATCGTCGAACTCGATCGGCGCGTTGAGTTCTTCATCTCCGTAGACGGCCCGGGTCAGGTAGGCCTGCTGGATGACTCGCAGCAGTGATGAGACGATGAAGTACAAGACCAGGCCAGCCGGCATCGTGAAGGCAAAGATTGGCAGCATCCACGGCATGATCTTCATGATCAGCTGTTGCTGCGAGCTGATTTCACCGCTCGAGCGCCCGGCAATCTGTCGTTGCTGGTACCAGCCGAGCACTGCAACGACTGCAACCATGACGATGTAAGGGAACCCGTCGACAACCGAGTCGGTGATTACCTCAAATGGGGTACGACTGAGGTCCACGCCCCACCACAGCATCTCGTTCTCTTCAACCAGGTCTTGGTAGAGATCGCTGGTTGGATTGAGGTACTCGGGGTTAAAGTTACGTCGCGCAATATCGACGGCTGGTGCATCGAAACCCTGTCGACCAGCTTCGAGCGCTTCGGCTGCGGCCCCCGATACTCGGCCAGCGTCAAAGCCAATCGTTGACTCGCGGCGAGTAATGCCTCGAATGACACGAAACATCACAATAAAGACCGGTGATTGCACCAAAATCGGCAAGCAACCGCTCAACGGACTGACGCTGTGCTCTTGGTAGAGCGCCATCATTTCTTGGTTCAGGGTCTCCCGATCACCCTTGTGCTTCTTTTGCAACCGCTTCACCTGCGGCTGCAAACGTCGCATTGCAACCATCGACTTGGTGCTGCGGTACGTCAGCGGTGACAGAACAATGAGCACCAGAGCGGTGAGCGCAATGATCGCAAAGCCATAGCTCGGAACGAGCGAGTAAAACCACGACAACAGCCCCGCGAGCAGGTCGAAAATTGGATCAAGCATTGGACCTCATCTGGGGGACCGGCACCGGGTCATGACCATGCCCACCAAGCGGGTGGCATCGAGATACGCGACGCAGACTTAACCAGCTACCTCGTGGTAACCCATGGTTTTCTATGGCTTCAACTGCATAGCTAGTGCATGTCGGAAGGTACCTGCACGCGGGCGGCTTGAGCTGGCGGTACTCTTGGTAGGCACCCAACAAGCGCAAAACGGCAGCTTTCATTAGGTTTCAACCCGCAGCGGGTGTGGCCCGCGAAAAGAGATCTTGCAAGTCGATGGTGAGTTCTTCATGGCTGATCTGTGCAGTTTCATTGCTTTTCACGCCCACCAGGTAGAGGCCTGGGGCCATCGCTTCGGTTGCTGCTGCAACTTCGGTGCGCAGGATCGCCCGAATACGGCGTCGAATACGGTTCCGAGTGACGGCGTTTCCCACCCCTCGACCAATCGCGTATCCGACATGGGGGTGCGGCGATGCGTCAGGTGGCAGTGGTGCTGATCTAACCCAACACCAACGGCCTTGGTGGCGACGTCCGTTCTTCGAAAGCGCATCGAAGCTGGCTCGCGTAGAGAGTGGCTGAATCAGGCCGACAGCTTCTGGCGGCCACGGCGGCGCCGAGTCTGAATGACACGACGACCAGCCTTAGTTGACATTCGGCTGCGGAAGCCATGGCGCTTGGCCCGGCGACGCACGTTCGGCTGAAAAGTTCTTTTCACGATTGTCCCAATCGTTCGATCGAATAGGCGCCGCCTCAGAAATGTGCGACGCCACGCAAGCCCGGCGGAGGAGCGGCTATCGATGGTCCGTCCAGGTGCGCGGTGACAACGCTAGGCCCTGTGGACAACAGCAACAACACAACAACGCGAACGCGTTCGACTGTCTCAAATTGGGCCTTGCGCAAGCACGGCGCGGTGGTGCTAAGTTCCCGTGTCCGTCCGACGAAATTCGAACGGGCAGGGACACATCAATCGAGTTGGATCCGGAGCCAACGCGATCACAAGTAGTAAGTGCACACGTACTAAGCGCGCAATGCGCGCTCGGGAGAAAACTTGTCGACATCTGAGACCCTCTGGACCACCGTCGCCGATCAACTTCGATCGCAACTCGCTGACGGGGTCTGGCTGTCTACCTTCGCTGGAGTCGGAGCCACCGCGTCGCACGACGCCGCTGGCGCGACCCACGTCCAACTTGAGGTTCCGAGCCTGATCGCTCGCGACCGCATAAACAACCGCTACCACTCGATCGTGCAAGATGCGTTCGATCAAGTCTGCGGCAAAGACACGACCTTCGACGTCGTCGTACTCGTCAACGAGGCCGAGGATCTCGCGATCAGCGGCACCGAGTTGGTTGACGTTCACGACATCGCAAGCGACCGCCGACAGTCGAGCAGCGGTGACCCGCAAAAACGGGTGGGCGAACAGGGCATCGTTGGACTGTCGAATCCAGGACCCACGCCATCGGTCAACAACCGCTACACCTTCGAACGGTTTGTGACCGGCTCGTCGAATCGGTTCGCACACGCAGCAGCCTTGGCCGTGGCCGAAACCCCATCGCGTTCATACAACCCGCTGTTCATTCACGGACACGCGGGACTTGGCAAGACCCATCTGTTACAGGCCATTGCGCATTACGTCAGCGAGAACTACCCGCTGTATCGAGTCTGCTACGTCACAACCGAGACCTTGCTGAGCGAGTTCGTCGACGCAATTCGCAACAGCACAACGACCGAATTCAAACGTCGCTATCGCGAGAATGACGTCCTGCTCATCGACGACATCCAATTTCTCGAAGGCAAGGACGCACTCCAAGAAGAGCTCTTTCACACCTTCAACACCCTGCATCAAGCCGACCGCCAAATCGTGCTCTCCTCAGATCGACCACCCGATGCAATTCCAACGCTCGAAGATCGACTGCGGAGTCGGTTCAAGATGGGCTTGCTCACCGACATCCAGCCACCCGACATCGAAACTCGGCTCGCGATCTTGCGCACCCGAACCGAGAACGATCGGATCAGCATCAGCGACGACATCCTCGAATTCATCGCTAGCAATATCAAAAACAACATTCGCGAACTCGAAGGAGCGTTGATTCGAGCTACCGCCTATGCCCAGCTCACCAACGAGCCTCTTACCCTCGAGATCGCGAAGAAGGTCCTCTCGGATCTCGTGCACGAGCAAGAACCACACACCATCACGCCAAAGCTGATCCTCGACTCTTCAGCCGAGCACTTTGGCTTTCCAATTGAGGAGCTCATCGGTTCAAGCCGGCGTCGTCCGCTCGTGGCCGCTCGCCAAATGTCGATGTACGTGATGCGCGAACTGACCGACATGAGCTACCCGGCAATCGCACGAGAATACGGCGGCCGCGATCACACGACCGTCATTCACTCAGTTGAGAAGGTCAAGAAGCTCATTGCCGAACGCCGTCAGGTCTATGACCAAGTCACCGAACTCATTCAGACCATCAAGACCGGCCGTTCTGCTGCATGACCAACCGCATCGCGAGTACCGCCATAGGACGACCTGTAAGCGATCACGCTTCCACAGGCTCCGGTGAACAATGATGTGGACAGTTGCACGTTCGCGGTGGACAACACAGCCGATGTCGTGCATTCCTCATCGCAGGGTCGCGAGCCTGGGGATTTCGTTTCGAACAACCCACAACCAAGATCGTTGCAACCAGAGCCTTTTTCGGGGTTCTGCACAAATCCACAGACCAACAACTACTACTAACCTTTCTACGAACATGACTGATAAAGATGGGATCTCGTTGTGAAACTGCGATGTGAGCGGGACACCCTTGTCGAGGCATTGCAGACTGCAGGTCGAGCAGTATCAGGACGAGGCGGACAGCTTCCGGTTTTATCCGGACTCCACCTCGTACTCAGCGGAGATGAGCTGGTAGTTACCGGCAGCGATCTTGAGTTGACGATTGCCCGCACGCTGACCGTCAATGGCGAGACCAATGGCACCGCAGTGATTCCCGCCAAGCTGTTAATCGATGTTGTTCGATCGCTCGAAGCTGGTGCTATCGAGCTAGATCTTTCTGAGCTCGACCTCACGATTCGCGGCGGGCGTTCAGAGTTCTCTATCCGCACGATTCCCAGCGATGAGTTTCCTCAGTTGGTCGGTGCCGAGGGTCCCGAAGTCAAAATCGAGGCTGCATCGTTTGTTGCGGCACTCGGTCAGGTGGTGCCTGCGGCTAGCTCTGATGATTCGCGTCCGATCTTGACCGGTGTGCTGATGGCCCCCTCTGAGGTCGGTCTTCGTCTCGTCGCTACCGACTCGTATCGCCTTGCTGTTGCCGAGGTGCCTGGTGCTTCGGTGCTTGAGGGTGACCAGTCGGTACTCGTGCCATCGCGAGCACTTGGAGAAGTGCGGCGCGTCGTTGGCGAAGCCCCTGAGCTGACCCTGCGCTTGAGCGACAAGAACGCATCGTTTGAGATCGATGGACTCGTTGTGACGACGGGGCTCATCGAGGGTGATTTCCCGAAATACCAAGGATTGATTCCGACGACCCAGTCAAACGAGCTATCGGTACCTCGAGAAGCGGTACTCGATGCAGTGCGGCGGGTTCGCTTGCTGGCGCAAGAATCGACACCGATTCGGCTCGTCATGAACGGCGACGGGCTCGAGATTGTCGCGATCACTCAAGATGTCGGCGAGGGCCACGAAACGGTTGACGCGGCCTATTCGGGCGAAGAACTCACCGTCGCATTTAATCCATCGTTCCTGCTTGACGGCCTTGATATCGCACCAGGCGAAGAGATCACGTTGCATACGATCGATTCGCTGAAGCCCGCGGTCATTCGGTGTCCGGGCAACGAGCACTTTCTGTATCTGCTCATGCCCGTTCGCGTGCCATAGACCCTGCGTGCGCTTGCGGGAACTGTCGCTGCGCGACTTTCGCAGCTACGCCGAACTCGACGTCGCGTTTAGCGATGGGCTGACCTGCATCGTTGGTTCAAATGGCATCGGCAAGACCAATCTGCTGGAGGCCGTCGGCTACTTGGTGTCACTGAAGTCGTTTCGTGGCGCCGAGAACGCCTCTCTCGTCCGCTCTGGGGCACCGCGTGCCATCGTTCGGGGTGAGGGCACCAGCAAGGGCCGTGAGCTGCTTATAGAGATCGATCTGCCGCCAGCCGGGCGTTCTCGCGTGCAGGTCAACCGTCAACGGCTCACTCGGGCTGGCGATTTGGCGGCGGCGGCTCGGGTAAGCATCTTTGCACCCGATGATCTGGCGACGATCAAGGGTTCACCGGCGAAGCGTCGTGAGCTGGTTGACGATGCAATCGTTGGGTTGTCACCGCGCCAAGACGAGACTCGCCGCACGTTGGCTCAGGTCTTGCGTCAGCGAAATGCCTTGCTGCGCCAGTGCGGTCGTCGCCTCGACGACGAGTCAACGCTGATGCTCGACGTGTGGGATGAACGGCTGTCAGCCGCGGGTGAGGCGCTTGGCGCGGCTCGAACCTCGCTGATTCAGCAGCTCAATCCCTGGGTGGCGACGGCGTATCAGAGCTTGGCCCAGAGCGACGACAGCGTGTTGTTGCACTACGCACCGGCGTGGTTCGATCAGGGTCTCGACGTCGCGTTGGCCGCGTCACGCGCCGATGATGTACGTCGAGGCACGACGTTGGTGGGTCCCCATCGCGATGACGTGCACGTCGTGCTCAACGCTGCGCCCAGCCGAACCCATGCGTCGCAGGGCGAGCAACGCACGTTGGCCTTGGCACTGCGCCTCGGCATTCATCTGCTGTTGACCGAGCGCCACGGCGAGTCGCCGCTGCTCTTGCTCGACGACGTATTTAGTGAGCTCGATCGTTTTCGAACCGCCGCGTTGTTCGATGCGTTGCCACCGGGTCAGGCGATTCTGACCACGGCGGTTGAACTGCCGACGGGCGTTACGCCAGCCTGCGTGCTGGTTGCTTCACCAGGTACCGTCACCGCAAAGTGACCGATCCAACCAAACCGACTCGCAGAGGCTGGCAACCGCTTCCGGGCAAGGCTGACCCCGTGCCGGTGCGAGATGCCCTCGATCAGCTGGCGTCAACGCTCGGCCTGAGCAGTCTCGATGCGATTCAGCAATTGTTCTTGGCATGGCCCGATGTGGTCGGAAGCGAGCTGGCCGATCACTGCCGACCGCTGCGGCTAGAGCGGGGCGAATTGACGATTTCAGCGTCGGATCAGCAGTGGGCGACCGAGCTCTCATGGATGACGTCATTGCTGATCGAACGGTGCAACGGTCTGCTCGGAACCGACGAGGTGACCGGGGTGCGAATTCGCCGCTAGAGCGAGGGGTGCCTTGCCCCCGAATTGTCACACCGAGGTGATAGATTGAGGAGGCGAAAAACCGTTGCAATTTGGCGGTTCTTTCGTTCCTGGAGCCGCCGAAAACGGTTTCCGGTGATTCGTCTCGCGGCCTTGGGTTTAACGAGGTTGCGGAAATTCATGAAAGGCACCTGTGGCTGACGCGTCGACTGCTTCCTACAGCGCCCAGGACATCACGGTTCTCGAGGGTCTCGAGGCCGTGCGCAAGCGTCCTGGTATGTACATTGGTTCAACCGGACCGGCGGGCTTGCATCACCTCGTGTACGAGGTTGTCGACAACTCGGTCGATGAGGCAATGGCCGGTCACTGTTCGCGGATCGATATCACGCTTCTTGCCAATGGTGGCTGTGAGGTTGTTGACGACGGTCGTGGCATCCCGGTTGGCAAGCACCCAAAGTTCGATGATCTCACCGCCGCCGAGGTCGTGTTGACGGTGTTGCACGCCGGCGGCAAGTTCGGTGGCGACGGCTACAAGGTTTCTGGCGGTCTGCACGGGGTGGGCGTTTCGGTCGTAAACGCTCTTTCGACTCGGGTCGAGGTTGACATTGATCGCGACGGCAAGCGCCATCACATGTCGTTTCGCGACGGTGGTAACCCCGACCAGCGCTTGGCCGAATCCGGTATCTCGCCTGAGGGTCGCACCGGCACGACCGTTCGTTTCTGGCCTGACGGCGAGATCTTTGATGAGTTGACGTTTCGTGCGCAAACCCTGCTCGAACGGCTCCAGATGATGGCGTTCCTGAACAAGGGTCTCGAGATTCGTTTTCGCGACTTGCGAGAGCACGATGGTGCGACTGCCGATGCCGACGACTACACGGTCTTTCACTACGAGGGTGGCATTCGTGACTTTGTCGAGCACGTCAACGCGACCAAAGAGGCGTTGTTCGACCAAGTCGGCTACTTCGAGACCGAAGAAGAAGAGCAAGAAGTCGAAATCGCGTTTCAGTGGAACACCGGCTTCAACTCCGATGGCTTGCACTCGTTCGCCAACGGCATCACCACCCGAGAGGGCGGCATGCACGAAGAGGGCTTCCGCAAATCCCTGACCAACGTGTTGAACAAGTACGCCTTTGATCGCAACATTCTCAAAGACGGTCGCGATGATCGGCTTCAGGGCGAAGACATTCGAGAAGGCCTGACCGCCATCATCAGCGTTCGGTTGCGTGATCCCCAGTTCGAAGGCCAGACCAAAGGCAAGCTCGGCAATGTGTCGGTGCGTTCAATGGTCGAGAAGGCCACCAACGAAAAACTCGCCGAGTGGCTCGAAGAGAATCCGACCGAGGCGAAACTGATCGCCAGCAAGGCAGTATCAGCTCAGCGAGCTCGCATTGCGGCTCGCCAGGCTCGCGATGCGACCCGCCGCAAGTCAGCGCTCGATGGCGCTGGGCTGCCGGGCAAGTTGACCGACTGTGCGTCGACCGATCCCGAAGAGTCCGAGCTGTACATCGTCGAGGGCAACTCGGCCGGTGGCTCAGCTAAAGATGCCCGTGACCCGCACACGATGGCGATCTTGCCGATTCGCGGCAAGATCCTCAACGTCGAGCGGGCCCGCATCGACAAGATGCTGAACAACACCGAAGTCACCGCGCTGATCCAAGCGATCGGGGCAGGGTTCGGGGCTGAGTTCGATATCGAGAAGTTGCGCTATCACAAGGTTGTGCTGCTCTGCGACGCCGACGTCGACGGCTTGCACATTCGCACGTTGCTGCTCACGTTCTTCTTCCGCCAGATGCGCGAGATGGTCGAGATGGGCCACGTCTACATCGCTCAGCCGCCGCTGTATTCGACCGAGGTATCAAAGTCGAAGATCTACCTCAAAGACGATCGCGAAAAGGACGCCTTTCTCAAAGAGAATCCCAAGCACAGCAATGACTTCGCTCGGCTCAAGGGGCTGGGCGAAATGGATGCCTCCGAGCTATGGGAGACCACGATCGACCCCGAGCGCCGCACCTTGTTGCGGGTCTCGGTCGACCAGGCCGCGATCGCCGACGAGATCTTCTCGACGCTGATGGGCGACGACGTCGCTAGTCGCAAAGAGTTCATTCAATCCAACGCCAAAGACGTCCGCTTCCTTGACATCTAGCCCGCAGAGCCCAGCCGCAGCGCAACGCTGCGAGGTAACACAATCCGCAGCACAACGCTGCGAGGTAGCCCAATCCGCAGCACAACGCTGCGAGGTAGCCCAATCCGCAGCACAACGCTGCGAGGTAGCCCAATCC